>Ga0213870_1000810_pt1 | contig 14574 bp, 14 predicted proteins | sample WICALVC2017_Meta_FD_160119 | JGI IMG/M metagenome (GOLD analysis project Ga0213870, IMG submission 160119) | Freshwater microbial communities from subterranean cave lake in Wind Cave National Park, South Dakota, United States - WICALVC2017 | ecosystem: Environmental > Aquatic > Deep subsurface >... | reverse complement strand
AAAAAAAAGAACCCTCTTTCAGGAACAAAAAAGCCCAGCGACATAAACTGAAGCTGTAATCACTAGGTTTATATAATTTTTCAAAAAAACTCTATACCATAAAATCCAAAGCTTTGGATTTTGTTGTATGAAACGTTTATAAATCAGAGAATTGTTGTAAGAAAAAAGCCCAACGATATTACCCGTCAGGCTTTGGCAGGTTACAGAGAACCTGCTTTTGTTCCTTAATCAGCAGAAATGGTAAGAGCGCGAAGTTTTTTGGTGAACTGCGGACCTTCCTTATCCAAGCGTTGCCACTGTTCGTCATCGCCAGCCAAGTAACGCCAAAGCTGCATAACATTGCTCAACAAGGTTTCGGTAATCGGCAAGTCAAGCTGAGGCTTGTTGCCAAGGACTTTACGAGCTACCCGCCCGGCGGCCTTGCTTTCTTCAACTATATCCCACATGGGAGCTGGGTCACCTTGCCGCATCATGACTGCGAATTTTGGATGCCAAACACGCGCGAGTGAAATGGTTTTATCCGATGCCATCTGACCAGCGTCTCGCTCCAAGAGTTGCTGGTGGAGGTCTTCTCTGTCTTGTTCATCCAGACCGAGCATGTCCCACAGCCGTTCCATCTCACCTTCCGCGAGAGGATACTCAAGGCTATCGTACCAAGAAAGAACCTCTGGCAAATCAAGTTTGTCGCAGTTCTCCTTGAACGACTTCCTTTTGAAATCCACGAGGATGGGAGGGTAAATCGTAGAAAGGGGACCTGGGTTCACATTAATGTCACGTGCTACAACGTCATTGCCATCTACTATGCCAATCATGCGACTAGTAGCCGACCGCTTAGGGTCGTCACTGGTTATGTGCACCATAATACCTATGCGTTTTGCCGTACCCGCTTCCAAGTTGACGTCATATGCCATGACCATCAGAGTAACATTGTGCCAGCACCCTTCGTGACAAATCTGACCATCTGCCTTCCAGATGCCAGCGTTGTACTTTTTGGTCATGGGCAACCAAAGAGCGACAAGGCGTGGTTCTATTTCAATGCCCCGGAGCGGATAGTCCATCAGTAAATCGCCGACAATTAGGTGGCAGACGAAGTAGTCTTGTAGCTTGAACCAGACAGCACTGCAAGGGAGAACCCACAAAGCGCGAGCTGACGGATCGAAGTCTTTGTTATAGGTGGCGCAGAAAATCTTCAAGAGATCGTCGCAGTATTCCACTATACCCTCAATTAAGGAGCGAGTAAGATTCAGCTCGCAACACGGACCATCCCACAGCCTTTTGTCGCAGTTGAACTGATCAAAGAGGGCAATTACATCTGCTAGCGGCCGCATTTCAAGCGGCTGACTTAAGGGAATCATCTTTTGCAAAATGGTGTTGGGGTGAAGCATGGAATTCTCACTTTCTGTGATCAAGTATTATTTCCGATTGTTAAGGTGCCACGATCTATAAATACTACATACATCTGAGTAAAAGTCAAGCCAATTGTCGCACAATAAAAAATAACCGCAACCAAACTCTAACTTTATCCGATTTTAAACCCATTCCCAAATATCGCGATCGCGATATTTTGGCGGGGGCTTACAAGTTAATAATAGCGTTACATAATCAAACAAACCCATAGACTGGTCTATGGGTTTGTTTGATTACTTATGTTATTTGCCGAATCGGCGCTGACGATTGTTAAATTCATCTAACGCCAAATCTAAATCTTTTTGGGTAAAATCAGGCCAAAGTTTTGGTGAAAAATATAATTCTGAATAAGCCGCTTGCCATAATAAAAAATTTGACAAACGAACTTGCCCGCCTGCCCTAATAACTAAATCTGGCAAAACTAAACCAGCGGTTGATAAATAACTCTCAAATAATTTTTCGTCTATTTTATCTAAGGGAATTTTATCTTCTATTATTTTTTTAGTCGCCTGCAAAATATCCCATTTCCCCCCATAGCTTATAGCCAAATTCAAATGTAGTTTTTTATTATTTTCAGTTTCTTTCTCAATTTTATCAATAGTTTTTTGTAAATTTTTTGGCAGCTTTTCTTTTTGACCTATTATTTTTACCTTTACGTTATCTTTTTGAAATTTTTTTAATGATTTTAATAATCCCATATTAAATAATCTCATTAAATAGTTGACCTCTTTATTGGTCCTTTGCCAATTTTCTGTTGAAAAACCAAAAGCGGTAAGAACATTGACTCCCCTATTTTTACACCATTCCGCAAAATTAATAAGATTTTTATAGCCCTGTTGGTGTCCTTTAAGGGAATTCAGCCCTTTATTTTTTGCCCAACGCCTATTGCCATCAGGAAATAAAACTATGTGGTTTGGAATATGTTGCATAGAAGTCCATTATATTCTTAAACTTTGACAAATTCAAGTATTTTTGATACGATACTATTGAAATTAAATATTAAAAATTAAATATTAAAAATACATATCAAAAATTAAAAATATAAATCTGTCGCGTCGCAACGCGACACCGAAGTTTTGATTTTTGCATTTTGATAATTGGCAGAGTATAGTGAGGAAAATAAAAACTTATTTTTATTTTCCGAACGAGCGACCAATTATATTGTATATTTTTGATTTTGAGCGAAGCGATTATGGCAACAAGTAAATCAGCTGGTTCGTCTAGATTGGGAAGAGATTCAAGAAGTCAAAGATTGGGTGTTAAAATTTATGACGGACAAATGGTAAAAACCGGGATGATTATTGTTAGACAAAGAGGCACAAAATACCTTTTGGGTAAAAATGTTAAAAAGGGATCAGATGATACTTTTTATGCCACTAAATCTGGTGTTGTTCGTTTTACGATTAAAACAAAAAAATTATTTAATGGCTCAAAAAGGCGCGCAAAAGTAGTTAATGTAGAATAAGGAGTAGTCGCGAATATACAAATACTCTCAAACATACGAATACGAATTAGTAAATTAGAATGAATTGGCAATTAGCGTTGCTGTTTAATTGCGGCTTTTATGAATTCCTTAAACAAAGGATGTGGATTCAACGGCCTTGATTTGAATTCCGGATGGAACTGGGTTGCAATAAAAAAAGGGTGTTGAGGCAGCTCAATTATCTCCACTAAATCTTTTTCTGGATTTAGGCCCGCCATTATCATTCCTTTGTTTTCAAGAATTTTTTTATATCTATTATTTAATTCATACCTGTGTCTGTGTCTTTCGGACACTTTCTCTTCACCATAAGCTTTTCGGCTAATTGTTCCTGATTTTAACAGACAGTTATAAGAACCTAATCTCATGGTACCGCCGTACTTTTTTTCTTTTAACAAAACTTTTTGCTCTTCCATAACATCAATTATTATATTTTTTGATCTTTGACTAAATTCAGCGGAGGTAGCGTCTTTTAAGCCACAAACATTTCTGGCAAATTCTATAACAGCCAACTGCATTCCTAAACACAACCCCAAAAATGGTATTCTATTTTTTCTGCAATATTCAATTGCCTTTATTTTACCCTCTATTCCTCTACTACCAAAACCGCCAGGCACAATTATCCCATTAAAATTTTTTAAATTCTTTAATGATAATGGATCTTTCTCAAAATCTTCAGCTGATATCCAAGTTATTTTAGGTTTTCTGTGCCAAAAAAAACAAGCATGCTTAATAGCTTCGATAACAGATATATAAGAATCCATTAAAGTAAATTTTCCTGTCTCAAAATATTTGCCAACAATGCCTATTTCAATGGTTTTTAGTGAATTATTTATTATTTTTACCAAGTCTTGCCAGTCTTTAAGATCGTTTTGTCGCGACTTTAATCTAAATTTTTTTAGTATTTTATTTCCAAGATTTTCTTTTTCAAAATTAATAGGCACTTCATAAATTGATTGTACATCGGGGGCCGAAATAATATCTTGGATCAACACATTGCAAAAATTTGAAAGCTTTTTTTTTCTGGGTTCATCTAAGGAAAAAACAGATCTTGCCAAAATAATATCGGGCTGAATTCCAGCAGAATTTATAGTTCTTACTGCATATTGGGTCGGTTTTGTCTTCATCTCTCCTATAATATCGGGAACTGGTATATAACTTACCAAAATAAAAAGCACATCTTTTGGATGTGAAATTTTAATCATTCTAGCCGCTTCCAAAAACAACATATTTTGATATTCCCCCACTGTGCCGCCAATTTCAATTAAGACAAAATCAGCTTTATTTTTTCTACCGACCCTTTTAATAATTGAAATCACTTCGTTGGGAATATCGGGAACCACCTCAACGCAGCGGCCATTATATTCTAAATTTCTCTCTCTCTGGATTACTGTTTGGTAAATTCTACCAGTGGTAATATAATTTTCAGTGTAAATATTTTCGTCTAAAAATCTTTCGTAGTTGCCAACATCTTGGTCGCATTCCAAACCATCTTCGGTCACAAACACTTCTCCGTGTTCGATGGGATTCATGGTGCCAGCGTCAACATTAATATAAGGATCAATTTTAATGGCGGTCACTAAAAAACCCTTGCTTTTTAATATCCTTCCTATACTGGCAGTAGCTATCCCTTTGCCAATACCAGACATTACTCCACCTGCGACAAAAATATACTTTGCCATTTTACCAGTTTGTAGTTTGTAGTTGGTAGTGAGTAGTATATAGAAAATTGTTTTTAAAATCTACAAACTACTCACTACAAACTACTTATTGAATTTGTTTTTCTTCTGTTATTATTACCTTAATTTCTGCTTCTAAATTGTGGTCTAAATTAATTTTTACCAAAAATTCCCCCAGTTTCTTTATAGGTTCTTTTAAATCAATCTGGGATTTTTTTACACCAAAACCCATTTCCTTAAGTTTTTCTGATATTTTTATATTATTAATAGATTCAAAAAGTTGTCCCCCTGATCCAATTTTTACAGGGATAATAACTTCAATGTCGTCGATTTTAGAAGCCAACTCTTGAACCATTTTTAAATCTTCTTCTGCCTCTTTGGCTATAATTTCTTTTTGAACCTCTAACCACTTTAAATTTTTCTTTGTGGCTATTTTTACTAAACTATTAGGAATTAAAAAATTCCTGGCATAGCCATTTTTAACTTCTTTTATTTCATATTTCTTACCTATATTTTCAGAATCTTGGAGCAAAATTACTTTCATAAAATGTTGTAATTGTTCTAAACGTTCTATCGCTCGCTATGCTCGCTTGTTGTAATGATTAAAAACAAAACATTACAACAACTACAACAATTAGAACATTATAACAATAATTATTCTACTTTAAACTTCTAATTATTTCAATAGCTTTGTCTAATTGCGGGTCTTTATTTAATTTAATATCGTCATCGGTTAAATCTATTTTTATATCGGGATTTAAACCAATTTCTGATATTAAATTACCTTTTGGCGTTAACCACTTGGCGATGGTTATTTTTAAAAATGACGCATCATCTTCTAAATTGACTACTTTTTGCACCGATCCCTTACCGAATGATTTTTCACCAATTAAAGTAATGTTTTTATGTTCTTTTAATGATCCTGCTAAAATTTCAGAAGCAGAAGCTGATCCTTTGTTTATTAAAACCACCATCGGATATTCTGCTAATGCCGAATTTCCTTCTGCTAAATATGGCTGCTGGTTTTTATTTTTCCCAAAATCCTCAATCGTTACCGCTTGGCCTGATTTCAAAAACCAACCGGCAATGTATTGAGAAACCTCAAGATACCCTCCTGGATTATTTCTTAAATCCAACACTATCTTTTTAGCGGGACTTTTTAATATTTCAAATGCCACTTTTTTAAAATCAGATGATAATGGTTGGTTAAAATGACGAATATTTATATAAGCAATATTTCCATCTTTAAGTTGCCAATCTACGGGATCGATTTTAATGGTATCCCTGACAATCTTAATGTCTCTTGTTTGGTTCCATACATCCCTAAATATAGTAAGAGTAACTTTAGTGTCCTTTTCACCGCGAATGATACCTGCAGCCTCATCAACAGACATATTAGAAGTGCTTTTTTGGTCTATTTTTATAATTTGATCTCCTGATTTTAAACCTGCTTTTTCTCCAGGCGTTCCCTTTAAGGGAGCAATAATAATAAGCTGGTCTTTTTTAATTCCAATTTCTACGCCAATACCATCAAATGAACCTTGAAGATCTTGCTCAAAAATTTTTGCCTTTGACGGGTCAAAAAATTCTGTGTAAGGATCTCCCAGACTTCTTGCCATCCCTGAAATAGCTCCGTAAATAATTTTTTGGTCATCTATACTATCGGAATTAATAAAATTCTGATGAAGTTTATTATAAGCGTCCCAAAAAAGAGAAAAATCAATAGTTTCTGGTTTGCAAACTTTACAGGCAAACTGGTTTCTGCCGGTAAAAACTCCGAACCAAAAAACAACAAAAAAAAGCGCCAGTAATATTAAAGAGTAAAATATCTTTTTTTTATCAATCATTCTTTTTTTCTTTCTTTGGAAAAAATTCTCTCCATATTTCGCTAAATGATGGAGGTTTTTGACCCCTAGCCATTCTCCATAAAGTTTTACTCATTATTTTAGTTTCTTTCCAAAGTGTTGAAAATATTTCTTTTAGTATTAATCCCGGAAGAGCAACAAGTCCACCCTTTAATACTTCTACTCCTATTTCACCCGATCCTTTTAATACTTTTTTACCTAATTCCCTTGCTGTTGCGGTTTTATTATAATATCCTGATAACTTTTCTTTTAATTGTTTTATTCTCCTGGGATTTTCAAGTTCTTGTGTTTTTAATTTTTCTACCCCAAGTTTTTGTTCTTTTTCTAAATTTACACCTGATTTTATTTCAAGTTCTTTTTCCGGTTCAGATTGTGTTTGTGATTCTGGTTGTGATCTTTCTTTTATTTCTGCCATATTTTTATACATATTACCCTAAAATAAAATATAAACAAGAAGTAGTCTTAAAAATTAACCTAAAAGCTTTATTACCACCCCGACAATTGCTAAAACTATTCCAACAATCCAAAATCTCATAGTAATCTTATAATCTGGCCAGCCAATGGCTTCAAAATGGTGGTGAATGGGGGTAGAAAGAAAAATTTTTTTATGGCGAAACTTTTTTGATAAAAGCTGTAAAATAACAGAGCCCACTTCTACTACCAAAAGTCCGGCAATTATGGGCAGGACAAAAACCGAATCGGTTAGAAATGCCACTACCGATAAAGTGGTAGTAAGCCCCAAAATACCAACTTCTGACATATAAAATCTGGCCGGGGGAATATTAAACCATAAAAAAGCAAATAACGTTCCTGTAATGACAGCGCAAAATGTTGCTAAGTCAAATTTGCCTTGCGCAAAGCTTATGATGGTAAAGGCGCTAAAAATAGAAGCGAATGCGCCTCCAGATAATCCATCTAAGCCGTCAATTATTCCGCCCGACCAAGAGGCGACCATTACTAAAACAAAAAGGGGTACATACAAAATTCCAATTGAAAATTGTCCGAGCAAAGGAATACTGATAATATCCCATCCTAATTTATAATAGAACCAAATTCCTCCAATCAAACCGATTAAAACCACAATTAAAATCCTTTTTTTAAAAGAGAGACCGCCTCCAATATATTTACCAAGCGATGATACTACTAAAATATCATCTAATAACCCGAGCAAAGAAGCCGAAACTAAAGTGAATAGAGGCAACCAAGTTTGGCTTCTTGATAAAAAATTAAAATTAGAAAACCAAGAATTAGGAAAAATAAGAGAAAGAATATAAAATAAAAAAACAACAAAAACCGTGGTAATTACAATTAAAAGTCCTCCCATGCGGGGAACTTTTGTCTCTCTTTCCTTGTGGAGCTTATTAAAAATTACCGCTTCTTCGCCACTGATTGCTTTGGTCCTTGCTTTCTTTTTCCAAAGCTTATGTCTATATAAAAAATTTATCAAAAAAGGAGACCACAAAACAGCGACCAATGAAGCTATTGCCGATATTCCCAGCACTTTAATAATATTAAAACTAATAATAGTCATTACAATTTAAAATTTAATATTTTCTTTCGGCGCTTACTGACTCAAGATAGTTAATTAGTTTTTTCATCTCTCCAAACCTGTCCTTTGCGCCCAAAACGACATGAATTACATATTTATGACTTCCTGTTTTTAAAGACAAATCTTGTATCACCATAAAACATCCTTTCGCAAAATCTGTCCAACCTGTTTTGCCTAAAATAACTCCCGGAACTTCCCCTAAAAGCTTATTAGTATTTATAAGTTTATGATGAAACAACCCATTATCTAAATAAAGATTGAATTCTTTAAGCCCCATAATTTCTCTAAATAATGGATAATTTAAAAATAAATATTCTGACAATTTGGCAATATCTTGAACCGTTGAATAAGAGCCCGCATCAAGACCGGTGCTATCTTTAAAATAGATATTTAATAGACCAAGATTTTTTGCTTTTTTATTCATTAAAGCAACAAACTCGTCTTTTCCCACTACTTCTGAAATAGCGTAGGCGGCTCTGTTGCTAGACTCAATTAATGTGATATAAAGGAGGTTTTTTACTGATAAAACTTCTCCCAATTTCAGGTTTCCCTGTTCTCCTTCTTCAGCCATTATTGATTTGTCTATGACTACTTTCTTTGATAAATCATATTTTTCCAACACCACCAAAGCAGTCATTAGTTTTACCAAACTTGCTATCGGTAATCTTTTTTGTGAATTTTTTTCAAATAAAATTTTACTTTTACCTTCCGCTATTTCAATCGATATAGCCGATTCTGCATTAATGGTTAAATTGATTTGTTTCAAATCCGCCTTTTTGGGCAGCTCTTTTGAAATTAGATTTGACTCATAAACTTGCCCTGGGAAATCTAACGCCTTAGCCTCTAAACTTACAAAAATATTTTTATTATTCAACAATAGCTGCAGATTTAAAAAAAGAGTTATTAGCGATATTATTAAAATAAAAAATAAAAAAAATATTTTAATAAATTTCATTATCTTTAGTTTTTTTGGCTGATTTATCAGGGTTAATTTTTATATGCAGCTCTTTTAGTTGCTTTGGATAAATTTTACTTGGAGAATCCATCATTAAATCCCTGCCGTCTCCAGTTTTTGGAAAGGCAATTACTTCCCTTATATTTGGTTCATTTTGCAAGATAGAAATAATTCTATCCAGACCCAAGGCAATTCCTCCATGAGGGGGGGCGCCATAATTAAAAGCATTTATAATGTGGCCGAATTTTTCTTTTATTTCTTCTATTTTATAGCCCATTATTTCAAATACTTTTTCCAAGGCTTGTGAATTATGATTTCTGATGCTTCCTCCCCCAATTTCAAAACCATTTAAAACAATATCATATTGATTTGCTATTATTTTATCAATATTTTTTTTATCCAGTAAATCTTGCGTAAATTCTGGCTTAGCGGCCGAAAATGGATTGTGCGTAAATGTCCAATTGCCCTCGTCTTTTTTTTCAAAAAACGGAAAATCAATTACCCAGCAAAAGGCCAAAAGATTTGAATCATTTTTGTCTTTTCTTAAATCTGGCCTGTCAATTTTATATTTTTCCATAGATTCTTTGTGGATAAGGCGGGGAAAAGGAATTTGCTGAATTTTTTTATCTGGAAACAAAACTTCAACCAATTTAATTAACATTCTTTCTTGCAATTCAATAACGTCCTCTTGCTCCACAAAACTCATTTCTAAATCTAATTGGGTAAATTCCATTTGTCTATCCCCTCTTTGGTCTTCGTCGCGAAAACAACGGGCAATCTGAAAATATTTTTCAAGGCCCGCCATCATAAAAAGCTGTTTATATTGCTGGGGTGATTGCGGCAGGGCATAAAATTTTCCGGGCTGCAATCTTGATGGAACAATAAAATCACGGGCTCCTTCTGGAGTTGATTTAGTTAAAATCGGAGTTTCAATTTCAATAAAATTTTCGTTTGACAAAAAGTCCCTAATAAATTTTACAACTTTATGTCGCACAATAAGATTTTGCTTCATCCTTTCTCTTCGCAAATCCAAATATCTGTATTTCATCCTTATTTCTTCATTTATTTCTCTGCCGTCAGTTTCAATAGAAAATGGTAAAGTTTCTGCTTTCGATAAAATATTCAAAGTTTCAACCGATATTTCAACTTGTCCGGTTCCAATTTTGGGATTGACCATATTTTCTGGCCTTTTTACAATCTGCCCCGTAACTTCTATAACCCATTCTGTACGTAAACTGTCCGCCAATTCATAAACTTCTTTATTGGAAGGGATAAAAACCAACTGCAAAATGCCGCTTCTATCGCGCAAATCAATAAAAATAATCTTCCCGTGGGCCCTCCTTATGTTGACCCAACCCGCAACCTTAACCTTTTCGCCAACATACTTTGTTGTTTCTGAAATTAAAAATCTTGTCATAATTTAGTGTAGTTTTACTCTTATAAAATTTCTTTTCCCCACTTTTATTTCAACGCCCTTTTCATCTATATCTATCATCTTTTTCCATTCCTTATCAACCGCTCCATTAATGTCTACTGCGCCAGCTATAATAAGTCGCTTAGCTTCACTAGTTGAGTTCGCCATTCCAAATCTAGATAATAATTCTGGATAAAATATTTGCGCCTCATCCACAGTCACTTCTATAAAGGTTGGGTTTTTATCCCTAAAAGTTTTACTAAATTCTTCCTCTGCTTTTTGGGCTTTTCTTTCTCCGTGATACATTTTCACAACCTCATGGGCCAAGCGCATTTTTTGGTCCTTTTGATTAAGCGTTGTTTTAATTTGCTCAATTTTATAAATTGGGACATTAGTAGCTAATATAAAATATTTTTCTATTAGTTCATCTGGTAAAGACATTGTTTTGCCAAACATTTCATTGGGCGAATCAAGAATATTTATAGTATTATCCCAACTCGAGCTCATCTTTCGCCCATCGGTACCCTCCATTAATGCGCGAGTCAAAATATCTTGGGGCGATTGGCCATACAGAGGTTGAATCACCCTACCAGCTAATAAATTAAACCTTTGGTCGGTACCGCCAATCTCTACATCAGCTTTTACCATAACCGAATCATATCCTTGCATAATCGGATACAGCAGTTCACGCAAAGAAACACGCTTGCCTGCTTTTAGGCGCCTGCTGATATTTTCCCTGCTTTCAAATTCGTGCAGACTAAAAGCATCGGCCATTTTGCCAATTTCTAAAAAGCCTATTTTTTTTAACCATTTTGAATTGTAATGCATTTCCGTCTTTTTGGGGTCAATAATCTTTCCAGCCTGGGCAAAGTATGTTTTAATATTCTTCTTTATCTCTGCTTGTGATAGCATCGGACGTTCTGTTTCCTTATCCGATGTGTCGCCAATTAATCCGGTAAAGTCACCTACAATAAAAATTACCTTATGCCCTAATTCTTGAAATGCCCGTAATTTCCAAAGCGCGCCTGCCCGACCTAAATGGATATTTGGACTTGTTGGATCGATTCCAAGCTTAATTCTTAAGGTTTTGCCAGAGAGTAATTTTTTCTTAAGACGATCTTTATCAATAACCTCTTCTACTCCCCTGCTTAGAATTTCTTCAATTTTTTCTTCGTTTGTTTTTACCATTTTATAATTATACTAAATTAAAACCTGTCTGCCAATTTATAAATATCTCCGGCGCCCATAATGATTAACATTTCTCCATTTTTAATACGTTCCTTAACATAGTTTTCAGCCTTTTGTGCGGGAAAATATTTCACGTTTTTCTTAGCAATCTTTTTAACCAACTTTTCAGAGCTTACTGAAGAGCTTATTTTTTTTTCTTCTCTGCCGGCAACATCATAGATATCAGTAATGATAATATTATTTATCGGGACTCGCCTAAAAACTTTTACAAAATCTTTAAATAAATAATATGTCCTTTGGTACTGATGAGGTTGAAAAATACACCATATTTTTTTATCTGGATATTTCTCTCTGGTAGCTTTTAATGTTGCTAAGATTTCATTTGGGTGATGTCCGTAATCCGATATAATTATTATTTTTTGCGTTTTTCCGCGTGAAATTCCGCGTATCTCTGCGATTTTTATTTCAAAACGACGCCAGCTACCTTTATATGTTGATAATGCCTTAAAAGAAATATTATCTGGAATATTTAAAATTCTTGCAACCGTCAAAGCGGCGAGCGCGTTTGAAATATTATGCTGACCTGGAATTTTTAAAATCTTCTTTAATTTTACCGTTTCTTTTTGTTTTATAGAATAATATTTAATATTAAATTTAGGTTTTATAAATTTGGGAATATATTTATTATCTTTATTTGCAACCAAAAATCCATCTTTTGGCAATCTTAAAATAAAATTATTAAATTCTTTAATAACATTTTTAAAAGTTTTAAAATAGTCTAAATGTTCTTTATCAACATTAGTCACTACAATTATCTTGGGAGAGTAATTTAAAAAAGAATTGTCGTACTCACAAGCCTCAATTACTAAAAATTTACCCCTGCCCATTTTAAAATTAGACCCTCCAAACTCCTTTAACTTTGTACCAACAATAACGGTCGGGTTAAGTCCGGCTTTTTCTAAAACTAAACCCAACATTGCTGTGGTGGTGCTTTTCCCATGAGCTCCGGCAACAGCAATGGTAAAATATTCTTTAGTTAATTCTCCAAGAGCCTTTGGGTAACTCTTTAAAATTATACTCAAATCTTCCGCTCTTTTGTATTCTGGATTATTTTGCTGAACCGCTGGACTATACACCACTAAGTCTAAATCTTTTGTTATATTACTTTCTTTATTTCCAATACATATTTTTATATCCTTATTCTTTAAAAAATCAGTCATTTCCGAAACAACTAAATCGGACCCCGAAACTTCGTGTCCTTTTGCCAAATAGTACTGAGCCAACGCCGAAACCCCTATGCCGCCAATCCCAATAAAATGCACTTTCATTTTTATATTTATTTTACAACAAGACATTAAAACACTTTAACATTTAATTAAATGTTTAAATGTTATTTTATTGTACTAAAATTAAACAAAAAATAAAAAATGTAATGTAGATGTGTAGATTACAGAACTAATCGGTCAAAGAAAATGATTCAATAATGGCATATTCTGGACCAGCTTTTTTTAAAACGCTTTCCATAACTTCAATTGACTCAACGTCAAAAGTTAAATCAATAGTTTCATTTACATCTGGCCTTTCCTCTGGTTCAATGGCGCGCCATTGAAAGGCGCTAATTCTGGCTAAGGTAATATGAGGCATAAATCCTCTCTTTTCTGGCGCAAAATTTATTTTTTCAAGTAGAAATTCTTCCAAGTCGTTTCTGAGTAATGATAATTCTTTAATTTTTTCACCGCTTGCCCACATAATCCTTGGAGGAATTTTATTATCAGGTCCATAAGTAATTTTATTTAAATTTATTTTAAATGAATTATGCTTTTTTGCCACTTCTTTTACAGCCATGCAAACCTCTCCCAATTCAACATCGGTTAAATAACCTAAAAAAATTAATGTAATATGCAAATTATCTTCACTCACCCATTTTGCCGGCAAATCCTGCCATTTTTTCTGATAACCAGACAATGTTTTTTTAATATCCTGTGGCAAATTGATAGCAATAAAAACTCTGTGGCGTTTTTTCATTATTGCATATTATCAGAAAATTAATCTAATTTCACCATTGACATAACTATTTGATAGTGATACAATTAAAGTATAGGTGAAAAAATTTAAATTAAGCACTTTTACATTTCAATATTCACCCAGTTAAATAGCCCATTGAGACTAATCCAGCCCTCTAAGCTATTGAAAATTCAATGTTTTTGGACGTTACTGCCACTTCGGTGTCAAGTAAGACAGGTTAAACCATGAAAGGAAAAACCGCCATGTCGCACCAAGCTAAAGAATCACCACTCCAGCATATCGCCAAGGTTCATGTCTCTTGCATAAAGAGATTCGTTGCCAGTGAACATCTCCGGGAAGCCAATGTGGGGTCTATAGGGAACAACTTCAAAAACTTGTTCCTTAACAAGGTTGAGGAGAATGTTAGGGATGCCACCCTTAACATCCATCGTCTCACAGAGAATTCCAATAATCCTTCCATCATTGCCGAACTTGGCGATAAGTCCAAGATCAAGTTAGCCCACTTATTCGCGTTGTTTAGGCGGCGTTTTAGGTACGGGCAAGGCCACCTGTTAGTCAATGAGTCGGCCAAGATCGCCTATATTGCGGATATTGACGAAAAACTCCGGGTCGTGAATTTCTCTTGGTGCCTTTTTCGTAACTTCTGGATCGTCGGGGCCCTCCCAGTTGATTATCCGCTCGGGTGGGGCGTTAATGGCCAGGTCATCTCCTACGATTGATAACTTGCGTCTTTACGCTTTGGTATTTCTAAATCTATGGCTCTCTGAAACTTTACCCCGTTAGAAAGATTCGTTCTCTCTAACGGGGTAAGAAAGTAGATGAGAGCCTTTTTGTTTTGCCCGCCCGCATATCCTACGTTAAATGATGCGGAGGACGAATTTCTATAATACTTTGAATTACGAAATGCGCGTTTAAAATGCTCTTTTCAGGTCTTTTTTCCAAATTTCAACTGCAAATTTGCAATAATTTTTATGCTTATGCGTAGCTAAGCATAAAAATTCTATCAAATTTT
>Ga0213870_1000809_pt1 | contig 14578 bp, 14 predicted proteins | sample WICALVC2017_Meta_FD_160119 | JGI IMG/M metagenome (GOLD analysis project Ga0213870, IMG submission 160119) | Freshwater microbial communities from subterranean cave lake in Wind Cave National Park, South Dakota, United States - WICALVC2017 | ecosystem: Environmental > Aquatic > Deep subsurface >... | reverse complement strand
CAATTGAGCATTGGCACAAAGTTCTTTTGGAAAAAGGGCCAAAAAGAATCACGCCATTTTTCATCCCCATGTCGATTATTAACTTGGTGTCTGGACAGATCGCCATCCGTTTTGGCGCGCGCGGCCCAAATTCGTGTGCGGTAACGGCCTGTGCGACCGGAACCCATTGCATCGGAGATGCCTTTCGACTGATTCAAAATGGAGAGGCCGACGCGATGATTGCTGGGGGTGCGGAAGCGGCTATTACACCCCTTTCGGTTGCCGGTTTTTCTGCCGCACGCACTTTATCGACGCGTAACGATGACCCCGCAAAAGCCAGTCGGCCTTTTGATCGCGACCGCGATGGCTTTGTAATTGGCGAAGGGGCCGGGGTGATCGTACTAGAGGAGCGCGAACGTGCAGAAAGCAGGGGTGCACGAATTTATGCGGAAATGGTGGGCTACGCATTGACCGCAGATGCTTATCATATTACTGCTCCAGCAGAGGGGGGAGAAGGCGCGGCGCGATGTATGAAAATTGCGCTTGCCGATGCGGGTATTCCGAAAGAAGCGGTCGATCATATCAATGCCCATGCTACTTCCACTGGTGCGGATGCCACAGAGACCCTCGCAATGAAAGAAGTCTTTGGGGAGGCTGTGTATCAAATCCCAATTAGCGCGACCAAGTCTATGACAGGCCATCTCCTAGGGGCCGCAGGGGGGATAGAGGCGATCTTTACCGTATTAGCCATTCGGGATGGTATTGTTCCCCCGACGATCAATTTAGACAACCCCGCCGAGGGATGCGATTTAGATTATACCCCGCATACGTCGCGTAAAAAGGAAATTAACGTGGCGCTTTCAAACTCATTTGGTTTTGGCGGCACCAACGGGACGGTCGTCTTTAAAAAATATCGTGCCTGACCTTTCATCTCTTCAAGAAAAAATTGGCTGTGTTTTTCAAAACCCCGATCTGCTTTTACAAGCGTTAACCCACAAATCCTATTCAAACGAGAATTCAAGTGCCGCGTCAGGCAATAATGAGCGGCTGGAGTTCCTAGGGGATATCGTGCTTTCGCTGATTATCAGCCAGACGCTCTTTCTTCGGAATCCGGAGCTTTCGGAGGGTGACTTGTCCAAGATGAGGGCGCATGTCGTGAACGGCACTGTGTTGGCAGAAATCTCGCGAACGTTGGGCATTGGCTCCTTTTTGCTTCTTGGCGCGGGAGAAGAGAAAAGTATGGGACGTGAAAAACCCTCCCTGCTTGCAGATGCTCTGGAAGCCTTGATTGCGGCTATTTATCTGGACAAGGGACTTCACGCGGCGGAGCAATTTGTCTTAATGGCCTACGACGATTTATTAAACCCGCTTTCCTTTGAAAAACTTTCTGATTACAAAACGCAGTTGCAAGAGTTTTGTCAGGAGAGAGGGTTATCCCTTCCCATGTATTATCTCGTGGCCGCGTCTGGACTAGACCATCAAAAGCAGTACGAGATAGATGTAAAGATTCAGGATGTCTCTTACGGAGTGGGGATCGGAAAGAGCAAAAAGGAAGCCGAACGACAATCGGCCAAGACGGCATTAGAGCGGCTTAGACAAGTGTAAGCCATGAAGAGGCTTGTTCTCCGCGTACTGTGCGAAAAAATGTTTCTTGCAGTGATTGTGTAATTGGCCCGGGTTTTCCGCTTCCGATTGCTCTGCCGTCCACTTCACGAATGGGGGTCATTTCTGCCGCGCTCCCCGTAAAAAAGGCTTCGTCGGCGAGATAGAGATCATCCCGCGTAAACCGTTCCTCTCGAAACGGCAGATTCTTTTTATGGGCTAACTGTATAATCGTATCGCGTGTAATTCCGTCTAAAACTGAAGTCAATGGGGTTGTTTTAAGAACCCCTTTTTTAACGATAAATATATTTTCTCCCGGCCCTTCTGCCACGAATCCATCGGTATCCAGCAATACGGCCTCATCGTAACCGTTCTCTTTGGCTTCTCTTTTTGCCAATTGCGAATTGACATAATAGCCGGTGACTTTTGCGCGGGTCATGCTCACATTGACATGGTGGCGTGCCATCGAAGAGACACAGACCCGAATCCCGTTTTTAACGCCATCGTCCCCCAAATAGGTGCCCCACGGCCAAGCCGCAATGGTGAGGTGAATTGGATTTTCCTTTACATAAAGCCCCATCTCGCCATATCCGATAAATGCAATCGGTCGGATATATCCTTGTTCCAATTTGTTTACCTGTACCGTTTCAATAATGGCCTGTTCAATCTCGGTTGCAGAGTAAGGGATTTTCATTTTCATGACGTGGGCGGAGCCTAAAAGACGATCTACATGGTCTTTAAGGCGAAAGATAGCCGTACCCGATTTCCCTTTATAGCATCGAATACCTTCAAAAACGCCGAGGCCGTAATGAAGCGTATGGGTCAAAACATGCACAGTTGCGTCTTTCCACGCAACTTGCTTTCCATCCATCCAGATAAAGGGCGTCTCTTGTAACATTTTTTACTCCAAAATTATTTAAGAAGGTGGTATCATATAAAAGAAGGTCGGTGTTGTCAAACCGTTCATTTCAGAATATGATATAATGAGCCATGTATAGAAAACCCCATATATTGGTTATAGAAGACGATGTTCTTACCGCTAAGATTATCGTCAAAGATGTAGAAAGCTATGGTTGTCAGGTTGACTGCGCCTATACTGGAGGAGATGGCATAAACCGGGCCATTGAATCTCTCCCGGATATCGTTCTGCTGGATCTTATTTTGCCTGATACAACAGGATATGATGTTTGTCGTCTCTTGAGAAACCATGCAAAGACGTCCAATATCCAGGTTATTGTGCTAACCGCAAGGGGAGAGATAGACAGTAAGATTACCGCTTTTAAATGCGGGGCAAATGATTATGTAACCAAACCGTATGATGTCAAGGAGCTAAACGAAAGAATTACGGCTTGTTTGAGGGTTCAAAGGGTCAGAGAAGATTTAGATAAACTGATTCATGACCAGAGAGAGACGAGGGGGAATCTGCTGAAGGCCGAACAATTGGCGATCACGGATCCACTCACGGGCCTTTTTAATCGCAGGTTTTTCGATGATATTCTCTCTCGTGAGTTTCTTCGCTTCCATCGGTATGGCATCTTCTTTTCTTTCATGATGATTGATGTCGATTATTTCAAAAAAATTAATGATTCAATAAGCCATCAGGCGGGGGATAAGGTCTTGTGCGAGTTATCCGAAGTTATTCGGTCACAGGTTCGGGATATTGATATCCTCTCGCGTTGGGGCGGAGATGAGTTTGGGGTTATCCTTCCTCATTCTTCCTACGATGTCGCGGCCCCTATTGCGAATCGTATCCTCAAGGCGGTGAGTGCCCATCAGTTTTCTCCTTTGGCAGGAGGCGAGTCATTAACCGTGAGTATTGGTGTTTCTGGGCTTCCGACCGAAAATATATCGAAGGCGTCTCAAATTGTTGAAGCCGCAGACCAAGCACTGATGCGCGCAAAAAAGAAGGGTCGGCAACAGGTTGAGGTTGCCACCGATAAAGATGTCCCCCTGATCATTCCTGAAGCATGAAGGCCGAATAGAAGATGTCCTCACCCATAAAGGTTTTTGGAATCTTTGGAGACCCGATTGGACATTCCCTTTCACCTATTATTCACAATGCCGCCTTCTTGTCATCAAACTTACCCTATCATTACGTTTCTTTTCAGGTTCCTAAAGAACGATTAAAAGAGGCGGTTGCGGCAATTTCTGCCTTGGGAATCGGTGGGATCAACGTGACGATACCGCATAAAGAGGCGATTATCCCCTTTTTAAGCGGATTTTCTGATCAGGCCAAAAAAATGGGTGCGGTCAACACGGTAGAAGTTTTAGACAATCAACTCATTGGCCATAATACCGATGGACTGGGTTTTTTAAAATCGCTTTCAGAGGCGAATGTTGACCCATCCGGTTTGCGGGTGATTCTTCTTGGGGCAGGAGGGGCGGCGCGCGGGGTCGCGGTTTCTTTGCTGAATGCACATATTTCAGAATTATGTATTCTCGCGCGATCCACGGAACGGCGTAAAATGCTAAAGGACGATCTTTCTTCCCTTTTTCCTAATGCCGACATATCAGAACACCCATTTGATAAAAATGATTTTGAAGACGTTCCTACCCTTTTGATTAACAGCACGCCCCTTGGGATGAAGCAAGGGGATCCCCTTCCGTATCCACCTCATCGGCTTTATCCAAGTTTTGTGGTTGCCGATTTGGTTTATAATCCCTTCAAAACGCCGCTCATTTTTTCTGCTGAAAAAGTGGGAGCAAACATTGTTCCCGGAATCGGGATGCTATTGCACCAAGCGGCCCTTTCTTTTGAAATCTTCACAAAACAGAAAGCACCGATAGAAGCGATGAGGACGGCAATTCTTGCCTACTTCCTGAAAAAAACAGGTATTCCCCTTTCAAAACAAGCAATCTAATTAGGTCTTTTCTCATGGCATAGCTATTGCTTATTCATCTAGCAAGATGTTTTGTCGTGATGGGCAGAAAGTTTTCTGCCTATAAAGTGAGAGGAGATTTACCATGGACGCAGTTTTTCTTTATCCAGCAACTTCCGCGCAATTGGTTATGGAAAAGCGGATGGAAGCGATAGCGAATAATATCGCTAATGCGGATACAACGGGTTTTAGGCGGGATATTCCGATCTTTGCGGCCAAAAGGCCAACCTTGTCGAAGGCAAATTCTATAGGTGGCGCGGAGGATCCTACTGGCGGGAAGTCGATACTCCCTATTCCGTGGTTTCCCGTTTTAGATGAAGTGGTAACTGATTTTGCGCAGGGCATGATTCATGTGACCGAGAACCCATTGGATGTTGCCATTGACGGAAAAGGTTTTTTTCAGATTCAGACACCAAATGGCATACGATACAGCCGAAACGGTTCTTTTCGACTTTCTGCAGAGGGACAGCTTGTAACTCAAAGCGGCAATCCTGTTCTTGGGGAAGGGGGGCCTATTACACTTCCTCCGGGCCTTATCAGGATTGATGAAGAGGGCAGAATCTCTGTAAAGGGGAATGATGGGGGTGCGCCTACCCAAATAGATTTGTTGACCCTTGTGAGCGTAGCGGATCTCTCCAAGATGAAGAAAATTGGAGATAATCTTTTTGAGATAGTGAATGAAACTCCGACAATCCTTCCGCAAGCAAGCGTTCAGCAGGGTGCATTAGAAAGATCTAATGTGGATCCAATCATAGAAATGGTCGCCATGATTTCGGCCATGCGGCATTATGAATCGGTACAAAAGGCGATTCAAGGAGCCGATGATATTTCGCAAAAAAATGTTAATCAGGTCGGCCAGTTACAGGCATAGGAGGAAATAGCCATGATGCGTTCATTATATATCGCGACAACAGGAATGGCCGCGCAACAGACATCCATTGAGGTTATTTCCAACAACCTTGCGAACGTCTCGACAACCGGATTTAAAAAAAGTGCCGCAGAATTTCATGAGCTTTTATATCAGACATTTCGAAATGCAGGGTCTCCGAGGACTTCGGGCGTCTTACCCGTGGGAATACAGGTGGGATTAGGGGTTCAGACGATGTCAGCGCATAAAACATTCGCACAAGGCAACTTTGAACAAACAAAAAATCCTTTTGATATTGCCATTGAAGGAGAGGGTTTTTTTCAAGTGACCCTTCCTGATGGAAATACAGCGTATACACGATCTGGAAATTTTAAAATAAATGATGAAGGGGCAATCGTCACAGCGGAAGGGATGCCCTTACTGCCAGCAATCGCGATTCAGCCCGGAATGACACACGTTACTATTTCTCCTGAAGGCGTTGTAACTGGGCAAGCGGCGGGTACCTCAATTGACACGGTTCTTGGGACCATTGAGCTGGCTCGGGTTGCCAATCCGGCGGGACTAGAATCTTTGGGAAGAAATCTTTATCAGATCACAACTGCTTCTGGAGGCCCTCTCACGGGTGTGCCGGGGAAAGAGGGTTTTGGAAAAGTGAATCAGGGATTTCTGGAAGGTTCCAACGTGAATATCGCAGAGGAAATGGTCAAGATGATTGTTGCGCAAAGGGCGTACGAACTCAATTCCAAGGCGATCCAGACATCCGACGAGATGCTGTCATTGGTCAATAGCCTAAAGAGATAACAAAGATATGCCGATTAAAGTAATCAGGAGGAATAAGTGATGAAACAAATTTTTAAAGGGGTACGACCCCTGCGAATAGCAATCTGCGCTCTGATGCTGATCTTTACAATGGGGGTGAATCTTGTAGGGGGGGTAGGCTATCTTTCGGAAGAACGGGTGTCGGATAAAATGAAATCGGCGATACGGGATTATGTCTCCGAGCGGCTCCAAAAAGACCCCATTCGAATCAATGTCAAAGCGATCACTCCAATTTTAACTGGGAAGATACAATCTGAAAATGATCTAGTGGAGGTGTCGCGAGGGCCGGAAGGCGAGGGGGGACGGGGTTTAATGGGACGCTCCCTTTTCTTATTATCCGTGAAGCAAAAAAATGGGGCCACGAGCGATTATTGGGTGACTGCGGAGGTGTCGGTTGTCCGCAAGGTGCTGGTAGCGACGCGCCCCATCAAGAGAAAAGAACGGATTGAATCCGATGCCCTTGCTGTTTTGACGGTTTATCAAGTGAGACCCGATGAATTGTATGTCGAATCCCCTGATGCGCTTTTAAATAAACAGGCCCAACGGTTGATTCTTCCGGGGGCACCCATTACATTGGATATGGTTGAAGATTCTCCTGTAATGACCAAAGGAGATCGTGTGACTCTTTTTGTTGAAGCAGAAGGAATTATTATTTCTGCTACCGGACAAGTAAAAGAGGATGGTTTTTTGGGACGGCAGGTGGCGGTGATACCCAAGGACGGGAATAAACCCGTTTATGGCACGGTGGTTAGTGCCTCTAAAGTAAAGGTTGCATTTTAACATGAACGCGTCTTTGTTTAAAAAAGTACTCCTCATTTTTTTCATCATTTTAATGGCCAGTTGTGCCACTTCAAAGGAGGTGCAGATTGAAGGGCCGACGCCGGGTGAGAAGGCTTTATCAAAAATTGCTGGGCCGCCGATGAGGACAGAAGGCTCACTTTGGACAGACAGCACGTCTCGACCATTTCTTTTTGTGGATCTTCGGGCAAGCCATGTTGGGGATATTGTTACCGTTAAGATCATAGAGAATGCGAAGGCAACAAAGGCCACTGGGACAAAAGCCGCGCGCGATTCTAAACTCAAAATAGATTTGTCGGGGCCTCCGGGGCTTGGAGAGTTCAAGGGAGAAACTGGATTCTCTAATAAACATGATGGTACTGGATCAACAAGCCGGAGCGGCGAATTCACTGCGGATGTTCCCTCCGTTATTACGGCTATACTTCCAAATGGTAATATGGTAGTAGAGGGTGTGCGGGAGGTTTTGCTCAATAATGAAAAAGAGACCATCACGCTGAAAGGAATTGTTCGGCCAGAAGATATTGATACGACCAATACGGTTCCTTCAAATAAAATTGCGGACGCCAAGATTGAGTACACAGGCAAAGGGGTTTTAAACGAGACCAACCGTCCCGGATGGTTGTCTCGCGCTTTAAACTGGATCTGGCCGTTGTAAGGGAAGTGTGTGTATTATGAGGAATTCGAAAGAGATCAAGAAAAAAATGGCTGGCTGGTTTCTCTGCGGCGTGATGTTCCTTTCCGCAATTACGCCAGCGTATGCTGTTCGGATTAAAGATATTACCGATGTTGCTGGGGTGCGAAGCAATTCCCTTGTTGGATATGGGTTGGTGATTGGGCTTGCAGGAACAGGTGATAAAACAGGAACTCTTTTTACGGTGCAGTCTTTAGCCAGTATGCTTACTCGGATGGGTATTACAGTTGATCCGAATAAGGTCAAGGTTAAAAATGTTGCCGCAGTAATGGTCACGGCAAAACTACCCCCTTTTGCAAAGCCCGGATCGCGTTTGGATGTCACGCTTTCGTCTCTAGGAGATGCATCAACATTACAGGGCGGATCCCTTTTAATGACCCCACTGAAGGGGCCTGATCAAGTGGTCTATGTTGTCGCGCAAGGGGAGGTTTCTGTGGGAGGTTTTGTTGGCGGAGATGCGGATAAGGTACAGAAAAATCACCCAACCGTTGGGAGAATACCAACAGGCGGGACCGTGGAGCGAGAGGTTCCAATGGACTTTAATGAAAAAGGGTCTGTCTCTTTTATGTTGCGGGACCCCGATTTTACAACCGCGATTCGCGTGGCAAACGTCATTAACCGTGAAATGAGAAAAATAAGTCCAGAGTCTGCGACCGAGGGGTTCCCTCCGCCCGCACATGCCATTGATTCATCTTCCATTGATGTGGAAGTTCCAGAGGAATACAAAGGGCGTATTGTTGAGTTTTTATCAACACTTGAGAGTTTGGATGTCAAGATTGATACCGTTGCCAAGGTCGTTGTAAATGAACGCGCGGGAACGATTGTCATGGGTTCCAATGTAAGAATATCAGACGTTGCAATTGCGCATGGGAACTTGACAATAGAAGTCAAGACGGAGCCGCAGGTTTCTCAGCCAAACGCATTTTCTGGCGGCACAACGGTTGAAACCAAAAAAGAGGAGACAACCGTTACGGAAGAGCCTGCAAAAGTTTTACTGTTTAAATCGGGGCCGACAATTGGAACATTGGTGGCCGCGCTCAAAGCTATTGGCGTGTCACCGCGTGATTTGATTTCTATATTGCAAGCGATTAAGGTTGCAGGGGCATTAGAGGCCCAACTGGAGATTATCTAATGGATATCAATCATATTGACAATTCTGCGATGCCAGTCCAAAATAAAAATGCGGTTTCTTCTCAAGAGGAGCAAAAACTAAAAAAAGCGGCGCAGTCGTTTGAGAGTTTTTTTATCGCCATGCTTTTTGAAAAAATGCAGAAAACAGCCGGAAGCAATAATATGTATGGAAAAGGAACTTCTGGAGAGGTCTATCAACAGCTTTTTAATCAGGCATTGGGGGATAAAATGGCCTCGCAAGGCGGGTTTGGCCTTTCCAAAATGATGGTCGAGACTTTGCGTAAAAAAGAAGCGTTGTCAAGCCCTAAACTTTTGGACACGATTGACCGATAAGTAGTGTATCAGGGGACGACTCTGTCACCCTGTACAAAAAAGGAGAATAAGATGAAGATCCAAGGGGGGAACCCATTTAGCATATTGGGGGCTTATCTCAAAGGCGGCAAGGATGTTAAAAAGGAAAAGGAGGCTGGTTTTTCTGCCACGCCGCCTGTTTCAGATCGTGTTGAAATATCAGGAAAATCAGATGAAATAGCACGACTTTCAAAGCTTGTCTCAAAAGGGTCAGATGTTCGTGAGGAGAAGGTTTTTGATGCGTTGAGAAGTGCCGAGACAGGGAAAAAGCTTCCAGAAGCAAAAGTATTGGCCGAATCGCTGGTCAAAGCGACGGTGCTTGATAGAATCTTGTAAGGGCGATGCGTGCGTCGCCCCTACAGGATGTTGTAAGAATAGGGGCGAGATATGGCTACAGAAACACGGGATACCTATATAACGGATATTGAAGAGCCCCTATTGATAAGGCTTCTTTTTACGCTTGAGGAGATGGTCAAGCGATATCAAAAATTGCTGTCTGTCCTTCAGCGGGAGAAGGGCCTGATGATTGAAGGGAACCTAAACGATCTTATCCCATGTTTGAATGACAAGGAGGCCCTTTTAGCCGAATTAAAGGAGTTGGAGGATCGGCGGCTTCGAGAAATTGATCCGTTGGCCAGAAGGCTTCAAATGACAGCACGTTCAGAAGAGGGGGTTTCGTTGCGTCAGTTAATTGGGGTTGTTTCGCTCCCTTATCGTGGGCGGCTTATATCGTGCTACGATCGGTTAAGGGCGCTTTTGTCATCGGTGACTGAAATCAATCAGATCAATGGATTATTAGTCGGGCGTATCTTACAGCAGGTCAACGGCTTGTTGGGTCTTTTAACACATCTTTCGACAGCACCACAAACGTACCAGGCTACAGGTTCGTTTAGTCATGATTTCCAGTCTGGACGGGCTTTAAGACCTACTGGTGCACTTCACATAAGGGGTTAATCATGCCCGATATTTCTGGTATATTGAATATGGGGCGGCAAGCCCTTTCGGCGCATCAGCGGGCCATTGCGGTTACTTCCAACAATATCTCCAATGTGAATACCCCCGGGTATAGCCGTCAGAAACCAATCTATGAAACTGCGCCGCCATTAAACGGTGTTTTTGGCACAGGCGTGCAGATTGCGCAGGTGCGAAGCGTTGTGGATACGTTTTTACAACGGCAGATTATTTCAGGGCAATCCACTTTGGGGCGGTTTGGTGTTGAAAAAGGCCTCATGGATCGTGTCGAAGGAATTTTCAATGACACAAGTGCAGATGGTATTGACACAGCGATTTCCGATTTCTTCGCGGCTGTAAATGATCTATCTAGCAATCCTTCTGGAACCGCCGAACGGATTGTCCTTTTGGAACGCGGAAGGAGTCTTTCCCAAACCATTCGCTCAGCCGACGCGCAGTTAAAATCAATATCAAGGGATGTGGATACTGAAATCAGGGGGCGTGTTGATGAGGTCAACGTGCTTGCCGAAAAAATTGCAGATTTAAATAAGCAGATTCAATCCGTGGAAAATTTGGGAAACAGAAATACTGCTAACGATTTAAGGGATGATCGGGTGCGTCTTTTGGAAGCGCTTTCCGAGAAGATCGAGGTGCATTTATTGGAGGGACAAGGTGGAGAACTAACGGTAACGGTGGGAAGTGGGGGGCGAACAGTTGCGCTTGTTTCAGGGGAGAATGCGTATTCTCTTTCAACCCATTCGGATACGAATAATTCTGGGCTTGCTAAAATTCTGTCTGGTGATACCGATATTACACGGTCTATTACGGATGGACGGTTACGCGGTTTAATCGAACTGCGTGATAATCTCTTGCCAGCTTACGCCGATCGGCTTGATAAACTAACCGCTTCTATTGTGACCTCCTTTAATACCCAGCATGAAAAAGGATTTGCGCTGGATGGCTCTGCAGGGGGCGATTTCTTTTTGTCTTTGAACGTAATCCTTTCGGAGCCGAGTACAAATTCCGGGGGGGCTGAAGTTTTGCCAGTGATTAGTGATGCTTCTGCATTGACCTTTGATTCTTACGAAATTTCTTTTTCACAAGATCAATTTACAATGCGGAATGTAAAGACTGGGGCAAGCACCAACGAATTTATGGAAACAGATTTTGGCTTCACGGCAACATTTGAGGGGATTTCAATAGAGATTGCAGGTGATGCGGCAGAGGGAGACAAATTTAATATTGATATCCCGTATCAAGGGCAGGCGGGGAAAATGGATATGGCATTGTCTGATCCTGCGTTGGTTGCGGCGGCAGGCTCTGCAGAGGAATTGCCGGGCGGCAATGGGAATGCAGTTCTTTTAGCCCAATTACAAGATCAAAGTTTCTTTGCGTTGAATGCCACTTTTCAGGGTTTTTATGCCAATTTTACGGGGGAAGTGGGTGCCCGTGCGAATACCTCGCAACGGAATCTTTCTGTGGAAGAGGTTATATCCGGTAAGTTAGATACACTGCGGCAAGAGGTTTCTGGGGTTTCTTTGGATGAAGAGATGACCAACCTCATTTCCTTTCAGAGGGCTTATCAGGCGGCGGCAAAATTGGTCACGACGGCCGATGAATTGTTACAGACGGTTATTGAGATGAAGCGGTAGGGGGTAAGATGCGCATTACAGACCAGATGCTTTTTAATTCGGGGACGAAGAGTCTTATGCGGAATACCGAGGCCGTCGCAAAGGCGCAGGATCGGGCTTCTGCAGGTAAAAAAGTTTTGCGTCCATCAGATGACCCGATTTCTAGCACTCAAATTTTAAAGTATAATAAATCAATTGCCCAAGTGGATCAGTTTACGAGAAACATGAGAGGGTCAGAAGATTTTTTTGCGGTAAGCGATTCAGCTTTAAGCGGGATGCAGGAAGGAATTCGCCGCGCTTCAGAGTTGGCTGTGGAGATGATTAATGCGTCACATGCGCCATCGGATCGAAAGATCGTGGCCGTTGAGATAAAGCAGATTTTTGAGCAGCTGTCTGCGTCGGCCAATAGCGTGGACGGTAAAGGGCAACATATTTTTGCCGGAAATAAAATTTCGACCAAGCCGTTTGACTTTGAAAAGCCGTGGCAGGGAGAGTTTGTTGGAACGACCATTGAAGGCCCAATAGAGATTGTTAAATATGATCCTGAAAATTCAGAAGATGACAGCAATGATCGGCTGAATGTAACGGTAGACGGGGTGAATGTAGATGTTACATTAGAGGAAGGGTTTTATAGCGGGGAAGCGCTCGCCACAGAAATACAGAGGCAGGTGAATGAATCCCTTGCGCTTTCAGATACAACACCTGCAAGTGTGGTTACGGTTCAATTTGAGCCTGATGAGGAAGGGTCTGAAAAAGGTCATCTGGTCATCACTTCTGATGCAGTGAAGGGTCGGTCGTCGGTTGTATTCAACAAGGTGGTTCAGCCGATACCCGAACCGAATGCGCCTACAAAGCCGCCTCTAGGAGATGCTCGTTTGAAGTTGGGTCTTGTAGGTGGGAAAAGTCAGCTTTCAGGGGAGGAATATGTTGGTGATAATGGAGAGATGCAGGTTTTGATTGAGCCGGGAGTGCCCTTGGCGAGAAATATTCCGGGTAACCGGGTTTTTAAAGGCGGGCCTGATGGTGTGGATATTTTTGCAAGTCTCATCAATTTTCAAACGGCATTAGAGACCAGCAACATTGTGGGAATTCAGACCGCCATAACCGATATGGAAAAAGCAACGGATCAGATCAGCAACGAACGCGCCATTATTGGTGCACGCTTAAACCGTTTGGAAGAGACAAAAGCGCGACTGGAAAATTTTAAACTTGCAACCATTGAGTTTAAATCGAAAGAGGAAGGTAGCGATGATGCTTCTCAAGTAGAAGCATTTTCAGAGCTAATACAACAACAAACTGCCCTGCAAGCCAGTCTATTGGTACAAGCAAGAATCCTGCAACAACCTACACTCCTTAGCTTCTTACGGTAACACCAACCCCAGCCCAGCCTTCATACCCTACCGTTTTCTCTCTTTCGTCAATATATTGGCGAATTTTTTATGGCAATTTTCCACCTAAAGTGGTATAATGTAGCTGGAAAATATTTTTGTTGGTATGTCCGTTGGATATTGGAAAAATCTCTAAAGTTTTTGCTTTTGAATGCCGATGAGTACAGCAGGGATGTATAATCTAATTAACCATTGGGCAGAGGATGCTCGACAGCGGTTTTTTCTGTGCCAAGATCGCTGAACATTGATAAGGAGGGTTGGCCGTGGCTTTGGTAATCAATACGAATCTTAGTTCCCTTAAAGCACAGATAAATCTTGATAAAACGCAGTTGTCTTTGTCAACGTCTCTGCAGAGAATTTCAACGGGTTTACGGATTAATTCCCCGAAAGACGACGCGGCGGGGCTAGCCGTTAGCCAGAGGTTGAGTTCGCAAATCGGAAGACTGAAAGCGGCGGTAAAAAATGCCAATGATGGTGTTGCATTTATTCAGTCGGCTGATTCGGCGCTAAGGGGGATTGTCGCAAAATTAGAGGAAATTCAGGGTTTAGCCTCTGAAGCAGTGAATGGGTCAATTGATGCTACGGTCAGAGGTGTACTCCAGAAGCAAGTGATAGCCGCAAATGAGACAATTGGTCAGCTTGCGGATCAGGCTAAATTTAAGGGCCAAAAGGTGTTAACGGGGAAGATTGTCAATGCGGAGTTTCAGGTGGGTCTTTTGGCCGATGAATCCATTCGTGTCACCATGCCGCGGATCATCGCTGAAAATCTTGGAAACTACTCCATTCGAAGCGATAATACCAGAGATTTTGCGATAGGGGCGGCGCGTATTGGGGATGAACAGGGCGTTGCGCAGAGGAATTTCACACAACAACAAACCTTGACAATACGCGGATTTTCAAGTAGTCAAGCTGGGTCTCAAGTTGCAGTGGAAGAGGGAGAGACGGCCAAGTCGATTGCAGAGAAAATAAATACTACAGAGCCGCTCACGGGCGTTTCGGCGGTTGCGAGTAGTTATCTGACGATGGAAGATATTTATGACACTGCCTCTGCAGGTATTCAAAAGATATCATTTAGACTTTATGGGGTCAACGAGAAGGATCTCAATGCCGATGATCCTACTGCAAGCGCGGAGTCAATCTCTGCCTTGGTTAAAGATGGAACAGAGCAGTCGTTGCAAGATTTGGTATCGGTGATCAATGCAAAGACCACCACCACGGGAATAAGGGCAAAGGCTTTTACCGAAGTGATTGATGGCCAGAATAAGATAAAGATCGCCCTTTCAAATGGAGGATCGGACATTAGCATTGAGGGGTTTAGAAATGATTTAGAGGGAACCACTGCCAGGGTGGGTGTGGCAGAGATGATCGTGCGCGGCTTTGCAGGAACAGACGGAGCAATCCTTGGGGCGGGGACTGCTCAGGACAGTGTTACCGTGGGTGGAACTGTGGCCTTAAATTCAGCAAGGACATTTACAGCGACATCCAATGTA
>Ga0213870_1000807_pt1 | contig 14598 bp, 15 predicted proteins | sample WICALVC2017_Meta_FD_160119 | JGI IMG/M metagenome (GOLD analysis project Ga0213870, IMG submission 160119) | Freshwater microbial communities from subterranean cave lake in Wind Cave National Park, South Dakota, United States - WICALVC2017 | ecosystem: Environmental > Aquatic > Deep subsurface >... | reverse complement strand
TGTTTATTGGATGTACGGTATTGTGCTGGATAAATCTTTGGGCATTGACGCGGAAATTTTTGCCCAAAAACTAGCCAAAAAAAACGTGCAGACAAGGCCGTTTTTTTACCCCTTACACCTTCAGCCGGTTTTTAAAAGTTTAAGGAATAAAAAAGATAAGTTTCCCGTGGCCGAAAGAATCGCCAAATACGGCCTGTATCTGCCCAGCGGCCTCGGATTGAAAAAGAACGAAATTAAACAAGTGTGCCAGGCCGTTAAAGAAATACTTATATGAAAGCCATATATTTTCTCATAATTATTTTTTTCCTTTTATTAGTCGTAGTATTGCTGATAAAAAATAGGAGTTTAAAAAATAAAATTATTAGCTTGATTAAAAAAATTAACGCCATAGGAAAACTGGGCAAGGGGCTTTCTGATTACAAGGAGGATATTGATAGTAAAAAACAAGCCAGTAAAGAAGCAATATTAGATATTTTAGAAGAAAGGGGCAAAGTGGCAAATCAGGAAATTGAAAAGGCTTTGGATATCTCCGACGCCACAGCCACCCGTTATTTGCAAGAACTTACAAAAGAGGGCAAAATTAAAAAGCAGGGCGAGGGCAAAGGCGTATATTATACGAAAGAATAGTTTTAAATTATCCCCTAATTCTCGCGGCCGCGAGAATTAGGGGATAACGCCTTGCGGCTCACCAACACTTGAGCCGCAAGGATTATGGGAAGAAATGCGGCTCACCAATAGGTGAGCCGCAAGTAAAAAAAGCCCATCCCCGAAAGGATGGGTCTTGGCAAAAAGATATCATTGCTTTGCCTATTGCAGAAAATTAATCTGCAACTTTGTCCACAGCCAGGAAAGGTAGTACTTTAATTCCTGGAAAGTGGCCACGTCTCCCTTGGCCTGATATCGGGGCAAGCGCGCCAATTCTCCGGGGACCGAATCCCAGGCATTGATTTCTGACTCCGGGATTTTAGTGTCGGGAGACACGGCCACCGGGACTGGAATCAATGGGATAAACAACTCTCCTGATTTAAACATAGATTTGAGAAGCGTCAGGTAAGCCCGCAAGAGATGGTATGGCGAAACGAAAAGAGCGATGCTGGAGACGTTAAACTTTTTTATCTGTTCCATCGTCCAGTTGGCTTGGTCGTTGGCGTACCATGGGTTAAGCAAGCTCACAATCACTTCTCTCTCTCGAGTAAGGCCGTATGGCGGATTTTTAAGGCTTGGGACAGTCAAGTCCACATACTTTTCTCTTGATTCAATGCCATTGGCAATCAAAAGGTATCTTCCAGCCCCCTTTTCCCAAAGTTTGACGGCTTGAGCGACCCGCCAGTGTTCATTCATGCCCGGGAACACGCACAGAGCATCGCACTTTTCCTCTAAACGGGGAATGCTGTAAATCATCATTGTCATCGCGACGACTTCAGAAACTGGATCGCTTTCAACGACTCGGCTAAGCGCTTGAGACATGGCTCAATCCTCCAAGAAGCGAATGGTTCGTATTAGAAGAGCTGATATTAGAGTAGCATATTTTGTTTTAATGTCAATATTTGAAAAGTTTTAAAAAAGTGGTAATCTATGGTTATGGTTTTTACGGCAATAAATAACAGTAAATAATGTCAAATCTATGGATTTTAGATTATCCCCTAATTCTCGCGGCCGCGAGAATTAGGGGATAATAACGCCTTGCGGCTCACCAACAGGTGAGCCGCAAGGATTATGGGAAGAAATGCGGCTCACCAATAGGTGAGCCGCAAAAGTAAAAGTCGGGGAAATAAAAAAGCCCATCGCGCCAAGGCGCGATGGGCCGATCAGTTTATTACTCAAAGTCTTCTAAGAAGGGATAGGGCAGAAGGCCGGTATCGGTGAACTGATTGACCAATCCATTAAAGAAATCTCTTGTTTCTTTAAAGAGCGGTTGGGCCAGTTCTCGGGCTTTTTTGGTGCGGATCCACGGGTGTTTTTCTCCGTCCCGTTCAAATTCTCCCTCCCATTCAAGGGAACTGCAGATATCTCGGTAAATGCTGCCGGGATTTCTGTAGCTGCAGTTAGGAGGATACTGGCTGAAGTACCGGAGGTTAATGGCCGGAATGGCCGGCTGGTGCTGGGCTGACCGGATGATAAGCAGAGACCCCAAATTAGCCAGCTTGTCGGCGTCCATAAGGATTACCGTCACAGGATTATCTTCTAAAGAGGGTCTCTGGCTGTGGTTCATCACAGCCTCAACAATGAAGCGCTTAGCGCTGTCTGGAATGCTGGCGCAATCAAGATAGTTCCAGACTTTTACTGCCAACCCGTCAGACCATTCGGGGAAAATCCGGTCGGTGTTGTGGCAAATGGCCGCAATCCAGGCCAAGCTTGCTAAAGGCTCATCGGCGATTTTCAGGCAGTACTGGGCGGTCATCAGGGCATGAATGAAATCATGCCCGCCGCCAACTAAGGCATTCTCCTTTCGATGGTCCTCGCGGACAGCTTGGACTAACTCGGAAAACCTTTGACACATCTCAACGGCCTTAAGACTCATTTTCATCTCCTTTTTTGTGGTTCAAGCCAGCGGCACAGCGCTGCTGACAGGACTGATATTACATTAGCATATTTTGTTTTAATGTCAATACTTGGAAAAGTTGTCAAACAGTGGTAAATTAAAGAATTGTTTTTTGAAACCATGGCTGTTTTAAATATTGTAAAAAAGAAATTGCGGGGGGTGTTGAAAAGATTCGGCCTGATGGATGATTTTGACTGGTCAAACTACAACGAGCAAGAGTACGCCCGACAGATCAATAACTTGGAGAAAGAGCATACCTTTGTCATACCAGAAGGTAAATTTAAAATGGAGGCTGGAAAAATTATTTTAAACAGCGATTTATTGCCTCTCCACGAAAATCATAAATTACTGTACGAAACCATCTATGGGCTTAACCCGGCATCGGTATTGGAAGTGGGGTGCGGCGGCGGCGACCATTTGGCAAACATAAAAAAGATATTGCCGGCAGTTCAATTGCAGGGATCAGATTTATTGCAAACCCAGCTGGATTTTCTGGGCCAACGGCATCCCGAATTAAAAAACATGGCCAGTCTATTTTTGCAGGATTTGACGTCTGCTGATTATAAAATAGTTGAAGCTGATGCGGTCTATACCCAAGCGGTGTTAATGCACATCAGGCGGCCAACTTATTACCGGCAGGCCTTAAAAAATATTTTTTCAAGCGCTAAAAATTGGGTAGTCCTTATGGAACATTGGGGGAGGCGGGATTATGTCAAAGACATTAAAAAGTTATCTGAAGAAAGAAGTTTTCCTTGGCAAAAGATTTATTTCTATAAAAATGGCGGCGGCCGGCATAATCTTTTAATTGTTTCTAAACTTTCTTTGAGCCAATTCCCAAAAATAGAAAACAATAAAGAATTAATCGCATGATTAATCTTTCCCAAAAAAAAATATTGGTGACAGGGGCCGATGGTTTTGTCGGTCGGCATCTGGTAAAAAATATTTTAGAGAAAAGAAAAGTTCCTAAAGAAAATTTATTTTTACCGACGATTGATGACTTGGATTTAAGAAAATGGGAAAACTGTCAAAAGGCGGTGGCCGGGCAGGAAATAGTTATACATTTGGCGGCAAAAGTGGGAGGCATTGGATTTAATCTGGAAAAACCGGGAGAACTGTTTTATGATAATCTGGTAATGGGCGCCAATTTAATGGAAGCGGCTCGTCAGGCGAAAATTGAAAAATTTGTCAGCGTAATTACTGTTTGCGCTTACCCCAAATTTACTCCTGTGCCTTTTAAAGAAGACGATTTATGGCTGGGATATCCGGAAGAAACAAACGCGTCCTACGGACTGGCCAAAAAAATGTTATTGGTCCAGGGGCAGACTTACAGAAGCCAGTACGGATTCAATGCCATATCTCTTTTTCCGGTTAATATGTACGGTCCCGGGGATACTTTTGATCCTTCAAGGTCTCATGTCATAGCGGCCTTGATTAAAAAGATTTACGATGCTAAAAAAGAAAACAAGCCGTATATTGAAGCATGGGGAACGGGAAGAGTGTCGCGGGAGTTTTTATATGTTGAAGGTGGGGCAGAGGGAATCTTGTTAGCTGCCGAAAAATACGACAGGCCCGAACCGGTAAATATCGGATCAGGCAAAGAGATTACCATTAAGGAGCTGGCAAAAGTTATTGCAGAATTGATGGGTTTTGAGGGAGAAATCAGGTGGGATGGCACAAAACCGGACGGCCAGCCGCGCCGGATGCTGGATATCTCAAAAGCCCAAAAGGAATTCGGTTTTGAGGCGAAAACGGATTTTATTGAAGGATTAAAAAAGACTATTGAATGGTATGAAAAAAATCCATGGATAAAATAAAAAATAAAAAAGCGCTTATATTCGGAGTGACCGGACAAGACGGCTCTTATTTGGCCGAGTTTTTGTTGTCTCTGGGATACGAAGTCCATGGAGTAATCCGCCGGGCCAGCACTTTTAATACCTCGCGCATTGATCATATTGTCGTGGACGAACAGCACACTCCCGGAGCTAAGTTTCTCTTTTACCATGGCGATGTGACTGATGCCACCAGCGTTGTTTCTTTAGTTCAAAAAATCCAGCCAGATGAAATTTATAATTTAGCGGCTCAATCGCACGTGAAGGTTTCGTTTGAAAGTCCAGAGTACACCGCTAATGCCGATGCCTTGGGAACGTTAAGAATTTTGGAAGCCATCCGTCTTTTGGGGCTGGAAAAGAAAACCAAATTTTACCAAGCTTCCACCAGTGAATTATTCGGAAAGGCTTCTGAGACTCCACAAAATGAAAATACACCCTTTTATCCAAGATCTCCTTACGGGGCGGCCAAGCTTTATGCCTATTGGATTACCAAAAACTATCGGGAAGCGTACAATATTTTTGGCGTCAACGGGGTGCTTTTTAATCATGAATGTATATCAGAGAATACCCCAGTTATCATAAGAAATAGATCTAATAATATTATTTCTATAAAGAGAATCAAAGATATAAGAAAGCCCCGTGAAAAAGGCAAAAATATCCAACAATGGATTTTAGAAGGCACGGAAATATGGAATGGAAAAAATTTTGTTGATCTAAAACTTCTAACTGCAACTAGAAGAAATAAAAAAAATAATGATTTTAGTTGTAAGACTATTAATACTCGCCACGGTGTTGTTGAGGCAACTAACCACCATACCATGATCCTTGCTGATCAATTAAAAACCAAGGCACGAGATGTTAAAGTGGGCCAGAGATTATTGCATGGAGAATTTCCCAGAGGAAAAGAGATTTCTTCGCTCTCTTGTGAAGAGGCATTATTCATGGGGATGATCACGGGAGATGGTTATATTAGTGAAAAGGGAAGAGCACAATTTTCAAATAATGAAGAAAAATTACTGGCATTAGTACAGAATTTATGGCGGCAAATTGCCTTAGGACATAGTTCTATGAAGAGCTATAAAACGGAATATGGAAGGATAACACAGATACATCTCAATGGTAACTCCAGATATTTGGAATTATTAAAGCATGAACTCTACACACAAGATGGTTTTAAAAAGGTTCCCGATAGAATATTAAATGCTTCTTGTGAAATAAAGATGGCATTTTTGGAAGGTTATAATATGACAGATGGTTTAAAATCTAATCCTTGCACCTACCAATATAAAAATTTTAAAACAGATTCTATATTACTTGCCCAAGGTCTTTTATTTTTAATCAGTCAGACAACTAGCCAGAATTTTAATATTACTTTTGAGAGTGATGAAAAGAACTATGGTTATTACTCAATTAATTTACTTTCATCAGTGAATCAACTAGAAAAAGAAGAGATGGTGCGAGAATTGGTGTTGACTGGGATGAGCCAGCGAGGCATTTCATCAGAAACAGAAATATCTAGGACATTTATCCGTAAAATACAACATGGAGGAACCGCTTCTCTTGTGCATCATTTTTCCAAAGACAAAGAAGAAATCAAGAAAACATTCTACCATAATCATCAGCCTGAATGGGTTTTTGATCTAGAGACAGGATCTAGCAACTTTATGGCTGGAGTCGGTAATATTATCGTTGCAAATTCTCCTCGTCGCGGGGAGACCTTTGTGACGCGTAAAATTACCCGAGGCATAGCCAGAATTTTAAAAGGACTTGAAACGTATATTTACCTGGGTAATTTAAGGGCGCAAAGAGACTGGGGCTTTGCCCCGGAATATGTAGAAAGTATGTGGAAAATGCTCCAGCAGCCGGAGTCCGACGATTTTGTGGTTGGCACGGGTGAAGCCCACTATGTTGAAGAATTTGTCAAGGAAGCCTTTTCCTATGCGGGTTTGGATATGCAAGACCACGTGAAAATTGACTATAACTACTTTAGGCCGACAGAAGTTGATGTGTTGCTCGCTAATCCCGCCAAAGCCAAAGAAAAATTAGGTTGGGACCCTAAAATAAAATTTAGGGAGTTAGCAAGAATTATGATAGATGCCGATATGAGAGCGTTGGGGTTGACTCCGCCGGGCGAAGGAGACAAGATATTGGCGGAAAAGTTCCCCAACCGCTGGTGGAATGGCGATATGATTCCTTCAGGGTTGATTGCATCGGGCCAGAAAGATAAAATTGCAATGAAAGAATTTCCAATTGCTGAACAATTTTATGAAAGTGGAGAAGATAACCTACAATAATATTACCTTGGCTTTGATTATCCGGGGCAAGGATTGGCAAAAAGGCCTGGATTTTATTTCTGCCAGTGGAGATTTCCAGCAAGTGGGATTTTGGGGGTACGATAAAGGGCAGAAACTGGCCGCTCATATCCACCTTGAGGCCAAAAGAGAAATTTTAAAAACGCAGGAAGTTATTTTTATTAAAAGCGGTTCATTAAAAGCCGATCTTTTCTCTGAAAATGGAAATAAAATTGCCTCTGTTTTACTTAAAGCCGGCGATACCGCTGTTTTTTTAGATGGAGGGCATGGATACGAAATATTAGAAAACAACACTTTGGTCTTGGAAGTAAAAAATGGTCCATATGTCGGCCCGGAAAAAGACAGGAAGAGAATTCACCCTGTTAAATAATTTTACCCGATTAAATAATTTTGCTTTGCAAAATTAAAATCTCAAAGATTTTACTTAACCGGGTAAAATTAAGACTTGAGCAACACCAAAAATGCAAAGTGAGATCTACCAAAGACAGAGGCAAGTTTAACCTAATATATTTTGAGGGTTGCCTAAACCAGCAAGATGCAACCCACAGAGAAAAATATCTAAAAACATACTTGGTAAAATGTTTTTAAAAAACAGGCTCAAGTCTTATCTAACAGGGTAAATGAACAACAAGTATAATTTAAAGAATATAGCAAGATATTGGCTGGGGGGAAAAATAAAAAGATTTTGTTTTAGGATTTATGAAAAGTTTTTTCCGGTCTTTAAAATTGACAAAGCTTTAATTATTCAATCAATAAAAAATTTTAACCTTGATAAAACCACCATCCTTCTGAAAAAAAGCTATAAAAATCTTATTTTTAACAAAAAAGACAACAAAGATTATTTTAATAATATTTTAAATTGGGTTAACGCCGATAAATATCTTCCAGACAATCCGTTTTTTCTTTATCCGCCTAATTTAGCGGCAATGGATTTTATCTTAAAGAATGCCAAAAAGGATGATTCCATTTTGGATTATGGCTGTGGCTTGTCTCACCTTCTGGTTTATTTAAGGCAGATGGGCTTTTCTAATACTTTTGGCTACGATGACTTTTCTCAAGTAAAACATCAGACCATTAATAAATTCTTGGATAACTTTAATCTTTCAGATATTATTTTAACAAAACAAAGAGCCCTGGGCTTCAAAACGAATATTGCCCTCTGCATTTGTTATTTTTGGTCAAAACTTGACAGAGATTTAATTAACAAAGAAACTAACAACCCTAATATCAGGTATATTTTGTTAGACCATTATTATGCCCCCCGGCGCCTTAAAAATTTTAAGATAGCCGGGATTTATAAAAATTTACTGATAGTTTTTCAGAGAAAAAATGAAAAATCGCAGAATTAATCAGATTCAGCCATGGTTTGACAAAAAAGAACAGAAGGCGGTTTTGAATTACTTAAAATCAGGAGGTTGGCTGACGGAGTTTGAGAAAACAAGGAAGTTTGAAAGAATGATTGCCGATTATGTTGGCTCCAAATATTGCTCGGTGGTCAATAACGGAACAATCAGTTTGACAATAGCCCTTATGGCTTTAGACATCGGAAATAGTGACGAGGTCATTGTGCCAGACTACACCATGATTGCTTCAGCTAATGCTGTAATTTTGGCTGGAGCCAAACCAGTTTTTGTTGATATTGATCCTGAAAACCTTTGTTTGGATTTTGAACTTACCAAAAATGCAATAACAAAGAAAACAAAGGCAATAATGCTTATTACGATCAATGGCCGGTATCCGGATATGGAAAAATTTGTTTCTCTCTGCAGAAAGAAGAATATTTTTCTTATTGAAGACGCCGCGCAATCTTTCGGTTCAAAATATAATAACAAACATTTGGGGACATTTGGCATTATCGGCAGTTTTTCATTTTCAACGCCCAAAATTATTACCACCGGACAGGGAGGAGCTTTGGTTACAAATGATAAAAAGCTTTATGAGAGAATATTAAAAATAAAAGATTTTGGCCGGAGAAAGGCAGGAGTGGATTATCATGAAACGATGGGGTATAATTTCAAATTTACTGATTTGCAGGCAGTTATCGGCATAGAGCAAATGAAAAAATTAGAATGGAGAGTAAATAGAAAAAAGGAGATGCTTAATCTTTATAAAAATTTGCTGAAAGATGTTAAAGAGATAGAATTTATCAAAACAGATTTAAAGGATGCTTCTCCGTGGTTTATTGATGTTATGGTTCCGGGCAGCAAAAGAAAAAAATTGATAAAATTTTTGGGCCAAAAGGAAATTGGCGCAAGGCCTTTCTATCCAGCTATACACACCCAACCCCCATATAAATGGGTAAAAGGCCGGTTCCCGGTTTCAGAAAACATATCCAAAAGAGGTCTTTGGCTTCCTTCTTCTTCATTCCTTAAAAATAGTGATATTAAAAGGATTTGCGAGTCCATAAAAGAATTTTTTAATGAATAAAAAGTTAAAACAATATCTAAAATTTTTTTATAGGCTGATTCAGCCGTTTTTTGACCCTATTACTTTATTTTTTTCTTTGCCCCGTTACGTAGATTTTATTAAAGACTTTTATAGGTACTCACGTATTAGAGACGTTGAACATATAAATTTATTGGATATTTATCCAAGAATCCATGAAAAAACCCAAGTTACTAATTTTGACAAACATTATTTTTACCAAGATACTTGGGCTTTTAAAAAAATATTTGACAGCAAGGTTCAGGTTCATGTTGATATTGGTTCAAGGGTGGATTTCATAGGTTTTTTGAGCGTGATAACTAAAGTTAAATTTGCAGATATTCGTCCCATAGAGGTTGATTTAGGAAACATTAAACCAATTAAAGGAGACATTCTTTCTTTGCCTTTTTCAGATAATTCTATAGAATCCTTATCTTGTTTGTCAGTAGCCGAACATATCGGTCTGGGCAGATACGGAGATGTGTTGGACCCGAGAGGAACAGAAAAAGCCTGCAAAGAATTAACCCGGGTGCTTGCCGTTAACGGCAATCTCTATTTTTCTCTCCCCATTGGCAGGCCGAGATTGCATTTTAATTCCCACCGGATCCATTCTATTGAGCAGATATTGGATTATTTCAAGGAGCTTAAATTAGTTGAATTTTCCGGCGTTGACCACCGGGGAAATTTTTTTCAGAATGCCGGAAAGGATATATTCAAAGATGCCGAGGGGCTGAACAACGGCCTTTTTTGGTTTAAGAAATTATGAAAATACTCTTTATTGCCTGTAAATATGATTATGGCAAGCCGGAACTTGGTTTTAGTTTTGAATACTACAATTTTTACAATTCATTGGTCAAAATGAATAATGGCGGGAACAAAATAATTTTTTTTCCCTTTGATGAAACAAAAACAGAACTTGGCAGTGACCAGATGAACCATAATCTTTTAGAAACGATTAATAAAGAAAAACCGGATTTGTCCTTTTTCTTTTTACAGGAAGACCAGATAAAAAAAGAAACCATAAAGAAAATTACTGATTCTAAAAAAACCATTACCCTTAACTGGTTTGCCGACGACAAGTGGCGATTTGAAAGTTTTACTAAACACTGGGCTCCTCTTTTCAATTGGGTTTCTACCGACCAGTATTCCGCGCTAAAAGATTATGTAAAAATTGGTTATAAAAATGTGGTTGTCGGAGGGTTGGCCTGCAACCATTTTTTATACAAGCCTTTAAATTTGTCCAAAATCTATGATGTTACTTTTGTCGGCCAGCCCCATTCAGACAGGAAAAAAATAGTTGATAAAATCAGGAGGGCTGGGATAAAAATAGAGTGTTTTGGCCGGGGCTGGCCCAGGGGAAAAGTTTCCCAAGAAGAAATGATAAAAATATTCAATCAAAGCAAAATAAATCTTAATTTTTCAGCCTGTTCGGGAAAGGTCAGCTTCTTAAAAGGGGTGGGCAGGATTTTTGGCGGCAGAAAAAAAGGCAAAGTTGAATTTAAAGATCCAAAGAAATGGCTGGATAATTTTAAAACCTTTTTAAACAGGAGAAAAAATGAAATTAAAAGCAGGAATTTTGAGATACCCGGATGCGGCTCTTTTTTACTGACGGGGCCTGCTGAAGGGTTAGAAAATTACTACGACTTAGGAAAAGAAATAATTTGTTTTTATAATGTAAAAGATTTAATAAACAAAATCAGATATTACCTTCAAAAAGACAGGGAAAGGGAAAAAATTGCCGCGGCCGGATACAAAAGAACGATGCGGGACCACACTTATGAAAAAAGGTTCAATAAAATATTTAAAATTATCGGTTTAAAACAATAAGAAAGCCATAGGATTATCTTATTTTTAACAGACAAAACAGGCTAAATGAATGGCTAAAATAGCTATTTTAGCCATTCATCAGTCCCTGAATTTTTCCAGTAATTTCACTCTCACCCGTTGGTGCGTTGGTGGGTGGGTGCGGCTTTAGAAAGATCAAAAAACAGGCCAAATAAACGGCTAAAATAGCTATTTTAGCCGTTTATTTGGCCCTTATATTCTTGGCAAATCGGGCTATTTTTGGTATGATGATCATACTATGCAAACGGTTATTTTAGCAGCAGGGTTGGGAACCAGGTTGAGACCGCTGACAGAAAAAATGCCTAAGCCAATGGTTTTAGTCAAAGGAAAGCCTTTTTTGGAGTATCAGATAGAATTGTTGAAAAAAAACAACTTGGACAGCCTTGTTTTATGCCTCGGATATTTAGGGGAACAAATAGAAGATTATTTTAAAAATGGAAAAAAATGGGGTCTTTCAATTAAATACTCAAAAGAAAATGACCCTCTTAATCCATTGGGCACGGGAGGAACTTTAAAAAAAGCAGAAGGCTTGCTGGAGAAAGAATTTCTGGTTTTGTACGGAGACAGTTTTTTGGACATAGATTATCAAAAATTACTGTCTTACTTCCATAGTAAAAAAAGGCTGGGGGCGGCCGTTGTTTATTCCAACAATCCCAAAATGGTCCAGAATAACATAGAGGTTAATCAGGACAATGAAGTGGTCGGTTACAACAAAAAAGAAGAAAAAAATGCCAATTATGTGGAGGCTGGGGTGTTGGCTTTTAATAAAAAGGTCCTTGGTCAGATTCCCCAAAACGGTTATTTTTCAATAGAAGAAGATTTATTTCCTCTGTTGATTAAAGAAAAGGAATTGGCCGCTTTTGTCACCGATAAGAAATTTTATGACATCGGAACATTTGAAAGGTTAAAAATCTTCAGCCAGACAATATGATTATTTCGCAAACTCCCTTAAGAATAAGTTTTGTTGGCGGCGGAACCGATTTTAAGGATTTTTATTCAAGATATCCCGGACGGGTTTTAAGCGCCTCAATTGATAAATATATCTATTTGGGGGTTAATTCTAAGTTTGACGGCCATATAAGAATCAGCTATTCAAAAACGGAAAATGTTGATGATAGAGATCAAATCCAGCATACCATTGTCAAAGCGGCTTTGGCTAAAACAGGCATTGAAAGGGGAATAGAAATTGTTTCAGTCGGCGATATTCCGGCTAAGGGGACGGGCCTGGGGTCTTCAAGCAGTTTTACCGTCGGGCTTTTAAGAGCTCTTTACTCTTATTTGGGCCAAGATGTCTCAAGCGGTGATTTGGCTAAGGAGGCCTGTCAAATTGAGATTGATAAATTAAACTCTCCAATCGGCAAGCAGGACCATTATGCGGCGGTCTTTGGCGGCTTTAATATAATCAATTTTAATAGCAACGAGGATGTTAAAGTGGAAAAAATTAACCTGTCTGAAAATATAAGAAAGGAATTTCAAGATCACCTATTGGCTTTTTTTACCGGCAGAGAAAGATTAGCTAACGGCATTTTGTCAGAACAGAAGAATAATATTGATAAGAATTTTGAATTTTTAAAAGAGATGTCAGATATGGTGCCGGTTTTTAAAAATGCTCTTGAAAAAGGCGATTTTAAAGAAACCGGGGCAATTTTACATAAAAGCTGGCTTATAAAAAAAGAACTGGCTTCTAAAATATCTGATCAGGAAATTGATCAGATGTATGAGAGGGCCTTGGAGTCAGGGGCTTTTGGCGGGAAAATCTTGGGAGCCGGCGGCGGCGGATTTCTCTTACTCATAGCCCCGCCGGAAAACCATATCAAGATTAAAAATGGCCTATGTCGTTATCGGCCGGTCTCTTTTCGTTTTACCGATTTTGGCAGCCGGATTGTTTTTAAGGGATAAATTTTAATTTTTAAATCAATGAAAAAAAGAGCGGTTTTTTTAGACAGGGATGGAGTTATAAATAAAAGAGCTAAAGACCATGATTACATTAAAAATTGGGACCAGTTTGAATTTTTGCCGAATGTAGCCAGAACTATCCGCTCTTTAAACAAAAATTTTTTGGTTGTTGTTGTGTCAAACCAGCGGGGAATGTCGAGAGGGATTATGACAATGAGTGATGTTTTAGATATCAACCGAAAAATGCAGTCGGCTCTAAAAAAAGATAAAGCGGCGATTGATAAAATTTATATTTGCCCCCACAGCTTAAAAGATAACTGCAGCTGCCGAAAACCTAAGCCGGGGTTACTTTTGGCGGCGGCAAGAGATTTGGATATTGACCTTACTAAGTCGTACATAGTGGGAGACAGTATGAGTGATATTGAGGCTGGAAAAAAAGCAGGGTGCAAAACTATTTTTTTAGGAACACCGGAAAACATTACAGTAAAATCAGATTTTACTGTAAAAAATATTCTTGAAATTCCAAAAATTTTAAATAGCTTGAATTAGGAAATAGTTCTGAAGCCATTTCGTAATTCAAGGTATTATTAGAGCTTTTTTCTTCTCAACTAGCCTTTGAAAAAAATTACACTTCGGAGTAAAATTCACTAAATGGAAAGACCATTGGTTTCAGTTGTCATTCCCACTTATAATCGCGCTGCGTCTGTAAAAAAAACGCTTGACAGCGTGTTTTTACAGACATATAAAAATCTGGAAATAATAATTATTGATGACTGTTCAACTGACGATACGTCAAAGGTTCTTTATGTCATATCGTCAAAAGATAACAGGGTTAGAGTTTTAAGGAATGAAAAAAATTTGCGGCTGGTCAGGACTTTAAATAAAGGGGTTAAAGCGGCCAAAGGAAAGTATATTGCCAGACTGGACGATGATGATGTGTGGTTGGATGCCGATAAAATAGAAAAACAAATAAATTTTTTGGAAAGCCATCCAGATTATGTATTGACGGGGGGAGGGGTGATAAAAGTAGACGAGCAAGGGGGAGAGATTTCTCGCGTTTTATTTCCTAAAGAAGATATTAGAATACGAGAAGCAATGCTTTTCCGTTCTTTATTTATTCATAGCGCGGTTGTTTTTAGAAGAGATGTTTTTGATAAAATCGGAGGTTACAATGAAAACTTGTCGGTCTGCGAGGACTATGACCTATGGTTGAGAATGGGCCGGGTCGGAAAATTATACAACTTCCCTGATTATTTTGTTCGCTATGCCGAAAGCGACAGCAATTTATCCAATACCCAGCTCAGGAAGATTTTTTGGCGCAATGTTTTGCTGGTTAAAAAATACGGCCGATATTATCCTCATTTCAAAAAAGCATTTTTTCTGCGGATAGGTTACTATTTGTATTCTTTTATTCCTTTCTACAAACAGCTTATGCCTCTTTTTTCTAAAGCAAAAAGGGGGTTAAAATTGGCAAAAACCAAGCCGGATAAATGGCTAATATAGACTATATTAGCCATTTATTTGGGGAGGTGCAGACAAGACTAAAAGGGGGCAGGATACGAACTTTCATTCCTTGAGCTTTTGAAAATATGCCTCAGATGCGAGGCTTCTTGTGAGGAAGCAATGCCACAGGCATCGCTGACGAAGAAAAACGAAGCAGATGAGGCATATTTTCAAAGCCCGAAGGGAAGCCCAAAAATGAGTGATTTCTTCAGATTTTTTCGTCGGCTTATACTCTGTATAAACCTCC
>Ga0213870_1000806_pt1 | contig 14603 bp, 12 predicted proteins | sample WICALVC2017_Meta_FD_160119 | JGI IMG/M metagenome (GOLD analysis project Ga0213870, IMG submission 160119) | Freshwater microbial communities from subterranean cave lake in Wind Cave National Park, South Dakota, United States - WICALVC2017 | ecosystem: Environmental > Aquatic > Deep subsurface >... | reverse complement strand
TATGGAACCAGGAATTATTTTTGAAGACAGCGAGATTTTGGTTTTGGACAAGCCTTCGGGGATGATTGTTAACGCTTCGGATACTACGGCGGGGGAGAAGACGGTGCAGGAGTGGGCGGAAACGAAAGTCAAAAGTCAAAAGTCAAAAGTCAAAATTGACGAGGAATCGGATTTTTATAAAAGAGCGGGGATAGTGCATAGATTAGACAAAGAGACCTCGGGGATTCTTTTGGTTGCCAAGAATGTTGAGTCTTTTGAGAATTTGCAAAGGCAGTTTAAGGAAAGGAGAGTTAAAAAAACATATATTGCTCTTGTTCACGGAAAAGTAGAGCCGACAGAAGGGGAGATAAATGTAGCAGTTGGTAGATTACCATGGAATAGAAAAAGGTTTGGAGTTATTGCAGGGGGAAGGGAAGCTGTGACTAAGTATAAAGTATTAAGTATTAAGTATTATGTATTAGGGAATAAAAATGAACCATTGACGCTTCTTGAGCTTTATCCAAAAACAGGTAGGACGCATCAGATAAGAGTTCATCTTAAGTATTTTAATCACCCGATTTTTGCAGATCCTCTTTATGCCGGCAGAAAAACTGCAAGAAACGACAGAAAGCTTTTGCCCCGCATCTTTTTACATGCGTCAGAGATTTTATTTTTACATCCTAAGACTCAGAAGATTGTCTCTTTTGAAAGCCCATTACCAAAGGAACTTAATGATTTCCTTGAAATTCTTGACTCTGTCAATTGACCAATAATAGATTAATCTGTTATATTATTGGGTAGCTGTTATTACTTTTTTGCACTAGGAGGTGAGTTATGGGAAGTTTTGGAGGATTCTATAAAGGAGAAAAGAAAAAAAAGAAAAAAGGCTCAATTAAAAATGTGTCCTCGATAGGGTTAGGTAGTCCAACAATTTCTATGCCCGAGATAATTTCTAAAAAAAGGCCTGCCTAATTTCAGCATCGCCTTACCTCGCGGCTCATGCTTCAATTTTCGGCGGGTAAAGACTACTAACTTCTTTATGAAGCGTAAGAAAGAACTTAATTCCGGATTAAATAGCACAAAAATTGCTCTTATATTTTTTGCTTTTGTTTTTGTTGTTATTCTAGCATCTCTGATTCTCAAGGGAGTTTTTATTGTGAGTCAGAGTCGATTCGATGGGCAGAACCGCTTCACAATTAACGTAACAAATGGCAGAGATTTAGAGATTATATCTTTTTCTCCAAAATCGCAATCAATATCGGTATTAAAAATAGATGGTAATATCAAAAATTTGGACATAAATAGATTTTTGGCAATTGTGATTGATGGAGAAGTGAAGAATTTTCTAGCTATAAAAGATCTTAAAGTGCCCGATTTGATGCTCAAATTTATTTTAAATTATAAAGACTTAAAAACCAATCTTACTATTGTAGATGTTCTAAGACTTTATTTGTTTTCAAAGACGCTTCCAATAGATTATATTTACGATAAAAAAATTTCCACATCAACTGATGTGTCAATTCTTGATAAAATTATTCCCCCACTTTTTATGGATGAGATTATAGAAAAAGAAAATGTTAGTGTAAAAATTGTCAACGGAACAGATGTAACTGGGCTTGGAAATAGACTAGGTAGACTTATTGCTAATATGGGAGGGAATGTTGTTATAATTGTGTCTTCGGATAGACCTGAAAATTCGTCCACAATTTCGTATTTTGGTAAAAAAAGTTATACGGTTGAAAAAATAAGTAAAATTTTAGGATTCAAACTAAATAAATTAAGCAAGAAAGAAATAGCCGATATGGTTATAGTGATTGGAAAAGATAGTTTACCTAAAATTAATTTTTAATAGTTTTCTTGTTTTTTGTCTTCTTTGTTTTCTTTTTGGAATGATTTTTCAGTCTTTTTTTCAAAATCTAAGCTTTTTTCTGTAGCATAAGGAAAAGACGGTTGATCGTTAAATTTGTATACTCTTTTTATTTCGCGTATAAATATAATAACATCGTGATTATTGACTGATTTTACATATGCTTCGTATGCATTTCCGCCTTTTATAAATTTGATAAGCCTTTTGCTTATGTCGTCTGGCAACATTCCAATGTATTGGAGAGCTTGGTCTTTTATAAATATTTTTAAACGTTTTATGGAAATAACTAGGGACTGTCCAACGGTAAGTCTTGCAATAATTCTTGGCTGAGCCACATTTACAAGCTCTACAATTTTAGTTTTGCCAGTTTCTTCTAGAAAAGCATAATTAACCGTAGTTAATGCCAAATTTTTTATTTTCCTTTGAGATGAGATTTCGGTTAAACGTCTTATATTCTTTAAGGCAATAGGGTTTAAAGAATCGAGCTTTAAAACTTTTTTGTAAATAGATATTGCATTTTTGAGTTTTCCCAAGACGGTGAGTGCGAATGCTAGACGATTTAGGGCTTCAATATCGTTTGGGTTACTGTGAATAAGAGCTTTATTTATTGCAGTTGCATTTTGCCAATTTCCAATGAGAGCAGTTTGGATTGCTTGATTTTTTGATGGTGTCATTTCGGCAATTTATTTTTATTAATGGCTAGAATTTTACTTCTTTTTGTTGCAAAAGTCAATGGGAAAAAGTATAATTATTAGCGTCTAGTTAGTTAGCGTCTAGTTTTGGAACTAAACGTTGAACGCTAGTTGCTAGACGTTGGTTATGAGCGGGCATTCTAAGTGGGCGACAATTAAAAGACAAAAAGGCGTGGCGGACATTAAACGCGGATTAACTTTCACAAAAATATCAAACGCCATAAACGTTGCTGTTAAAAAAGGCGGAGGAATTACAGATATAAATTCAAACTTTAGGTTAAGACTGGCAGTTGAGGAGGCTAGGGCTAACAACATGCCGAAAGAAACAATAGAGAGGGCAATTCAAAGGGCAGTTGGTGGTGGCGCCGGGGCAGTTGAAGAGGTAATTTATGAAGGCTTTGCCCCAGGAGGGGTTAATGTAATAATTGAGGCAGCAACAGATAACACACATAGGACTACAAGTGAGATTAAAAGTTTTTTTAGTAAAGAAGGTGCAAGTTTTGGTAGACCTGGATCCGTGTCTTATCAATTTAAACAGTTGGGAAGTATCACAGTAAAAAAAGGTGACAAATCCTTAGATCAAATATTCGAGTTGGTTTCAGACAGTGGGGCAGAAGACATAGAAGATGCAGATGAAAATGTAATTATTTATACTTCTCCTTTAGAAGTTGCAAAAGTAAAAGATAAAATCGTCGGAAAAGGATTGGAGATTGTTGGACTTGAACTTATACGAAAACCAGTCGTTTTAGTGCCAATTACAAACAAGGAAAAATTACAAAAAACAGTTAACTTTTTGCATAAATTAGAGGAGTTGGATGATGTACAAAAAGTTTATTCAAATTTAGATGTTTATCAATAAGAATAGAAAGATATCTTTTAAGCATATTTTAGTCAGGCTTCGCCTAATGAAAAAGATTTTCTTTGGCACTAGCAAAAGGCAGAAATTTATTATAACCGTTATTAGTTTATCTTTACTATTGTTTTTGGCACAACATTTGCTAGAAAAATCAGGGTTATACGTTGCTTTTTTTCTTTCTTTTTTTACAATAACTTTACTCTTTTTATCGGTTGGTAAAGATTTAAAAAATAATTTTTCTCCTCAAATATTTATTCTTCCGTTTTTTTACAGCCTTTCTTTTGGATTATTTTATTTTTTAGTTCCTGCTCGTTTTTTAAGTAGACTCATTATGACTTCATTATACGCTTTTGGGCTTTATTCATTACTTTTAAGCCTAAATATTTTTATTGTTTCTTCGGTTAGAACTATCGCACTTTTATCATCTGCCCGCACAGTATCTTTTATAATTACTCTTTTGTCCTATTTTTTTCTAGCAAACGTAGCGTTTTCTATGCGTCTAAACGTGTTTTTTACATTAATTCTAGTTTTCGCTTTTTCTTTTCCTCTCATACTTCAATCCCTTTGGACGTACAGTTTAGACAGTAAATTTTTTTCCCACATCTTGTGGGTTGCGTCTCTTAGCCTTTGTTTGGTCGAAATTGCACTAACCCTGTGGTTCTGGCAAATATTGCCAACAATAATTGCTCTTTTTTTAACTGGGTTTTTCTATATTAGCGTGGGGCTTTCTCAGGTTTGGCTAGAAAAAAGGTTGTTTAGGAGCGTGATGTGGGAGTATATATGGGTTGGCGTATTAATGTTTTTGATTTTTGTGTTTTTTGCTTTTAAGAGGACATAAGAAGAGGGAAGAGGAGTCCTTCGATCCTGAGCCCTTCGACTCTGCTCAGGGTTGAAGGGCTCAGGATAAATTTAGTTTACGCGGATGGGCGAGCGACGAGAAGATACAGTTTGATATATAAAAAATGAGGAAAAATATTATAGGATGCTTCGGCAAGCTCAGCACAAGCTTTGATTGTGGATAACTTAATTTTTCACGAGGTTTAGGAGTGACTTTTCACGGAATCCAGTTTCCGACCTCGTAGGTCTCGTGCGTCCGACCTGCGAGGTCGTGTACGAAAAAAATACGAATGCCAAGATGCGTATAAATTCGAGGCTAAAATGTGATGTTTAGATTGAAAAATCAATCTAAATTAAGACATGCGATCGCGTCAGGTAGAGGGCATGACTCGGGAGTCTTTAATATATAAAGGATTAATATAACGACTTACCAAGAGAGTGTATCAATTTTTATGCATTGAAGATTCTGGACGCATTCTCCCTCGACACGGCTTAGGATCGCTTGCCAGAATGACGATCACAGTAATTGTTTGCAAAACTGGCAGACAAGAAGAGAATATGATTATGTCGCACATTATAACTTTTACGACGTATCTCTTGGTTAGACTCTCAGGGAAGTGCTCTAGATGATGGTATTTTTTGCTTAGATTTGGTTTGAAGTTTTTAAAGTTGTTACTGTCTTCCCTTTTTTTTACTGTTTTTCGCCTACGCAAAACCTACAGCGCCATGTGGTACTATAGGATTGATATGCATTTTTTTGTTTTTTATATAATTCACGAGTTTCGCAGTTGTGATAAAATGGTACTGTAAAATAAACTTGGTTTACTAAATTAATGATTTATCTGTTCTATGAATACTGATTTGTCCCAACTTATAGATCAATTCTTGGAATATCTAGAAATAGAAAAAAACTGTTCAAAACTTACTATTCGAGACTATAGACATTATCTTAAAATATTTGCAGAATGGTTTGGTTTTTCCCAACCCAACAAAACAATTTCGGACCTAGACTTACAAATTGTAAGAAAATACAGAGTTTACTTGGCAAATAGAGTTGACGATAAAAATTTAACATTAAAAAGAGTTACGCAAAATTATTACGTCATAGCCCTAAGATCTTTTTTGAGGTTTTTAATAAAAAATGATTATAAAACTTTAGAACCTTCAAAAATCGATTTGCCCAAAACAGAAAGTAGGTCTTTAAAATTTTTAGAAAGAGAGCAGATTGATAGACTAGTAAATTCTGTAGATATTTCCAAAGAAGGAGGTTTAAGAGACAGGGCTATTTTGGAGATATTGTTTTCTACAGGTCTTAGAGTTTCGGAATTAGTAAGCTTAAATCGGGAAAGCATAAATTTGGAGCGACGTGAGTTTGGAGTAATTGGGAAAGGGAGAAGATCAAGAATTGTTTTTGTGTCCGAACGGGCAGCTGGTTGGTTAGGTAAGTATACTAATGAAAGAAAAGATAAATTTAAGCCACTATTTATTCGGTATTCTGGACGAGTGCTTGAGGAAAATAATGGTGAGAGAATGAGGTTAACCGCCAGAAGCATTGAGCGGATTGTAAAAAAGTATGTTCTGCAAAGCAGAATTCCGGTGGACGCAACAGTCCATACTTTGCGTCACTCGTTTGCTACGGATTTATTAACTAATGGAGCGGACATAAGAAGTGTTCAAGAAATGTTGGGACACAAAAATATCGCAACTACCCAAATTTATACGCATATAACTAATAAGCAGTTAAGAGAAGTTCATGAGGCATTTCATAGTGGAAATAAGTGAGAATTACCACATCGTCATATCTGTACCGATCCCGTATCGGTTTTCTATTGACGATCTGGTAAAAGAACTCTGCCAAAGCCTTGTTTAACAAGAATTTTGTCATCTTCAAAAACTTTTCTTCCCCTTATAAAAACTCGTTCCACTTTTCCTTTTACTTTCCATCCGTCAAAGGGTGACCAACAGCATTTGGTGAATAATGAATCAGGAATTATGAAGTATGAATCATGGGTATTAATTTCGATTTTCGTTTGCGGGTCAGTTTGAATATTGAAAATTTTTGCTGGGTTTTTATGACAGAGCCGTATGATATCATCAATTGTCAACCGGTTTTCTGAAACTGCGGTAAGAAGAAGGGGTAGGGTTGTTTCCAGTCCCGGAACACCGTAAGGCTGCTCCCCTCCTCTTTTTTCCTCAATAGTATGCGGCGCATGGTCGGATTCGACAACGTCAATATAGCTTAGATTCTTCCATAGAAAATCTTGGTCTTTTTTACTCGAAAGAGGTGGTTTCATTTTTCCATAAGGCCCAAGGGTTTCGACATCTTTTTCTGTTAAAAATAAGTGATGGGGTGTTACGCCACAGCTTATTGGCAAATTATCCTCTTTTGCTTTTATAATCTGTTTTAAGTCATAAGCAGTAGATATGTGACAAAAATGTGTATGGATTTTTATTTTTCTGACAACATTTATTACATCTTCCACTCTTTTTTCTTCGGCGTGGACAAGTATAGGGAGTTTATTCTTTAAAGACTTCGACTTTTTAGTCGAAAGTATGCCACTATGTAGTGGTATACTTTGGGACGAAATGATTTTAGTTGATGACCATGCTGTAAACATTTTTTCTAATAAATTAAGATCGGTCATTTTGAGATTGCCTGTAGTTTCGTTGAGGTACAACTTAATACCTATAACTTTGTTTTTTGCTTTTTTGAACTCTTCAAGATTGTCCCCTACTGATCCAAAATAAAATCCAACGTCGCAAACTATTTTTTTCTTGGCAATTGCAATTTTTTCGTTTAATCTTTCCAATGTGGCTATGGGAATTTTGTTATTGGGCATGTCAAGAATTGTGGTGTATCCTCCGTCAAGCGCGGCGCAAGTCCCGGTATAAAAATCTTCTTTTTGTGTTTGTCCCGGATCGCGAAGATGGACATGTGGGTCAATAAGGCCTGGCAGAGTTAAGACCGACATATTGGCTTAATTGTAGCAAAAATTATATAATTATGACAGATTTATGACAGACAAGTTGTTTTTGGAGAGAAAAACACTATTAATGGGAGTTCTTAATGTAACTCCTGATTCTTTTTCTGACGGTGGTTTATATCTTAATCCTGAAAAAGCAGTTAGAAAAGCAAAAGAGATGGTTTTGGAGGGTGCAGATTTTATAGATGTTGGCGGCGAGTCAACAAGACCCGGATCAGAATCGGTCTCAATTAATGAAGAAATAAAAAGAGTGATACCAGTTATAAAAGAAATAAAAAAGATATTGCCGAATGTTTTGATATCTATAGATTCCTATAAATCAGAGGTTGTTAGAGAAGCGCTTTTAAAAGGCGCCGAAATTGTGAATAGTTTGGGAGGGTTTTTGTTTGATGATAAACTTGCTGCTGTGCTAAAAGAGTTTGATGTCCAGATAATTATTTACCATATTAAAGGAAAACCAAAAACCATGCAGCAAACACCTATTTATAAAGATGTTGTAAAAGATATAATAGATTTTTTTGAGGAGCAGATTAATATCGGACTTTCAAGAGGTTTAAAAAGAGAACAGTTTCTTATAGATCCAGGAATTGGTTTTGGAAAGACAGTTGAGCAAAACTTGGAGATTATAAAAAGACTTACAGAATTCAAATCATTAGGCGTACCAATTGTTATTGGCGTATCGCGGAAAAGTCATTTAGGAAAAGTTTTGCAGGAGGAGTTAAAATTGTCTTCTCTCCCCTCCCCCCTTGAAAGACTAGAAGCATCGCTTGCCGAGACAGCAGTAGCAGTTCTTAACAGGGCAAATATCGTAAGAACGCATGATGTTTTGCAGACAAAAAAGTTTTTGGCAGTTTTGGATAGGTTAAAATAGAAGGCGATGATAATGTTGCACAAAGTTTTTTTAGGTCTTGGAGCAAATGTTGGAGATAAAAAGGCAAATTTGCTAAAAGCTATTGAGCTTTTGAAAGAAAAAATATCAGATGTTGCTATTGCATCAATATACGAGACAAAACCGTGGGGTTATAAAGAGCAAGATAACTTTTTGAATACCGCTCTCATGGGTAACACTTCCCTATCCCCTATTGAACTTTTTAGATCTATTAAAGACATTGAGAAAAGAGTTGGCAGAATAAAAAGATTCAAATGGGGGCCAAGAGAGATAGATATTGATATTTTGTTTTATGATAATCTTATTTATAAAGATGATACTTTAGAAATTCCCCATCCACGGCTTCATGAGCGAGATTTTGTTTTAAAACCATTGATGGACTTAGATACAGACCTAGAACACCCAGTTTTTAAGAAAACAATAGGCAAACTTTATAAATCGTTGAGGGAAGTAGTTCGATAGTTCAATAGTTTGAACTATCGAACTATAGCGGATCTTATTGTTTGACATACTCATTCCAAGATTTTATTGGTAAGTTGTTGATATCTTTCTCAATAATTGCTTTTACAAAAAGTTCTGCTTTATTGATATTGGTAAAAAGCGGGACGTTAAAATCGATTGCCGCTCGACGTATGGTATAATGATCACCTTTATCTCTTTTTAATTCAGCCTCGACAAGATTAATTGCTAGATCAACCTTTCTTTCTTGGAAATATTCTAATATGTTTGGGGATCTTTTCTCGTAAATCTTATAAAGCATTTTTGCTTTAATGCCGTTGTCTCTTAGGAACTTTGTCGTTTTTCTTGTCGCAAAAAGGGGAAGACCTAATCTATTAAGGAGAATGGCGCTTTCTAAAAATCTTATTTTGTTGTCATTTCCACCAAGACTTATAAATATCCCCTTCTTAGGAATCTTGCCACCAACTGCAAGTTCTGCTTTAAGAAATGCTTCTTCCAAATCTTCTCCAAAGCAAGCTACCTCGCCAGTTGATGCCATCTCGACATGAAGGATAGGATCAGCGCCAGTGAGTCTGGCAAAGGAAAACTGGGGAGCTTTGACTGCGACGAAGCTGCGGGGTGTTAGGGGGATTAGGGAGATTGGGGTGATGGGGGTTTTATTAAGAAAAGCATCCACTGCGAGTTTTATAAAGTCAATGCCTGTCACTTTCGAAATAAATGGAAAAGTTCGGGAAGAGCGAAGATTTACTTCAATAACTTGTACCTCGTTATCTTTTGTCAAAAATTGGATATTAAATGGCCCAGTAATATTTAATGCAATAGCTAATTTTTGAGCGACTTCTTCTATTTTAAGCTTTGTTTCTATATAAATTTTTTGTGGAGGTAAAACTATTGTCGCGTCTCCGGAATGAACACCGGCATTTTCTATGTGTTCGGAAATTATCGAAACTATAATTTTTCCATTTTGTGCTACTGAGTCTAGTTCTATTTCTTTTGCGTCATTAATAAATTTAGAGAGAGTTAGAGGATATTCTTTGGAAACTCGCGCGGCAATCCTCACAAAATGATTAAAATCATTTTTATTGTGGCATATTCTCATAAGCGTTCCAGAAAGCACATATGATGGTCTAAGTAACACAGGATAGCCAACTCTTTCGCAAAATTTTAGAGCTGCCTTGAGATTTATTACTTTTTCCCATGGAGGCTGAGAAATATTCAACTTATCCAGAAGCTTTGAGAATTTACTTCTATCTTCGGCTCGATCAATATTGTTTGGATCAGTTCCCAAAATATTAAACCCGTGATCTTTTAAAGATTGCGCTCTATTATTTGGGGTTTGGCCGCCAACCGAAATAATAACTCCATAAGGATTTTCAAACTCATATATATCTGCAATTCTTTCAAAGGTTAGTTCTTCAAAATATAGCTTGTCAGAAATGTCATAATCAGTCGAAACTGTTTCTGGATTGCAATTAATAATTATTGATTTTTTCTTGTGTTCTTTTAGCGCTAAAACTGTGTTAACGCTTGTCCAATCAAATTCAACAGACGATCCAATTCGATATGGACCAGAACCTAGCACTATCATCCCCTCTTTATTTAACGGCACGACATCATGATGGTTTCCGTTATATGTAAGATACAAATAATTGGTTTTAGCTGGGAATTCAGCAGCTAAGGTATCGATTTGGAATACGAATGGAGTAATGCCATATTTCCTACGAAGTTCTCTAATTTTTAGACCAGTTACCCCCGCGTTCTCCCCAATTTTTTTATCGGAAAATCCAAGCTGTTTTAATTTTAATAAATGATCTTTTGTTAACTTATTTACATTTTTGGGAATTTGAGCATCTTCTTGTACAATGTTTTTGATTCTTTCGATAAACCATGGATCAATGCCCGTAAGTTTGTAGATAGTTTCGATTGACATATTTTCTTTTAGCGCTTCTGCGATTGAAAACATCCGTTTTGGAGTGGGAATTTCTAAAAGTTGTTTTAGGCTTTTTCCATTTTTGAGAAGAATCTTACTTGTTGCTCCTTCAAAGTCCAAATCCAACATTCTGATTGCTTTTTGATATGCTTCTTCAAACTTTCTTCCTATTCCCATTACCTCACCAACAGATTTCATGCTACTGCCGATTTTTTCATCGGCACCCTTAAATTTCTCAATATCCCACCTTGGGATCTTGACCACTATATAGTCAAGAGCTGGTTCAAAACACGATTGTGTTTTTTGGGTAACTTTGTTTTTTATTGAGGTTAGACTCTTTCCAAGAGCAAGTTTGGCGGCAACGAAAGCTAGAGGATAACCAGTAGCTTTGCTGGCTAAAGCCGAGCTTCGAGAAAGACGGGCATTTACTTCGATGACGTAGTAGTCCAAAGGAGAATTTCCAATTTCCAAATTCCAATTTCCAAATAAATTCGAATCTTCAAAATTCAAATGTTCAAAACGTTTCGAATTTTGGTTATTTGAATTTGGATATTGTTTGGGATTTGGAATTTGTGATTTGGGATTTGGGTTCAGGGCGAATTGCACATTGCACTCTCCGACAATTTTAAGACTTCTTACGATCTTTATTGCAGCATTTCTAAGGGTTTGGTATTCAAAATTATTTAAGGTTTGCGATGGGGCAACAACAATAGATTCTCCAGTATGAATTCCCATAGGATCCATGTTTTCCATATTACAAACAGTAATGCAGTTGTCAAATCTATCTCGGACAACCTCGTATTCGATTTCTTTGTAGTAACGTAAATATTGTTCAACCAAAATTTGCGAACCAAACGAGAGTGCCTTTTGAGCAATTTCTTTAAGCTCCTTAGAATTTCTTGCAACACCCGAGCCTTGTCCGCCCAATGTAAAGCCAGCCCTTACCATTACGGGAAATCCAATATTTTCTGCAATTTTTATGGCTTGTTCTACTGTTTTTGCAGCCCCACTTGGTGGAATTGGTAAGCCTATTTTTTTAATCCGTTGGGCAAATTCGTTGCGATCTTCGGTTGTGATAATTGCAGAAATGGGGGTGCCTAGTGTTTGTACATTGTATTTTTTGAGCACTCCCTTTCTGTAGAGATTTATTCCACAATTAAGCCCTGTTTGTCCACCAAACGAAAGAAAAATTCCATCTGGTTTTTCTTTAGCAATAATTTTTTCTACAAAAAAATCATTTACTGGTAAAAAATAGATTGTGTCCGCTAAAAACTTAGATGTTTGAACGGTTGCTATATTGGGATTTACCAAAACTGTTTTTATTCCTTCTTCTTTAAGAGCTTTAATTGCTTGGGATCCAGAATAATCAAATTCTCCTGCTTCCCCTATTTTTAGGGCACCACTTCCTAAGACTAAGACCTTTTTGATTTTCATAAGTTATCTATGAAACTTAAGTAACCTAAGTCACTTAAGTCTCTCCATGAAATAATCAAAAATCCACTCAGTATCAGTCGGTCCAGGATTTGCTTCGGGGTGAAATTGTACAGACATAAACGGCAGTTTTTTATGAATCATGCCTTCGTTTGAGTTGTCGTTTGCATTGGCAAACCAAGATTTAAAGCCTTTGGGCAATTTGTTTACCGCAAAACCGTGATTTTGCGTGGTGATAAAACAGCGATTGCTTCCTTGTAGGATGCAGGGTTGGTTTTGGCTTCGATGACCAAATTTTAGTTTGTGTGTGTCTCCTCCTGCCGCAAGAGCAAGAAGTTGGTGCCCAAGGCAGATGCCAAGAATTGGAATTTTTTGATTGATGGCTTTTTTGAGTGTTTGAATAGTTTTATCAGCCATTTTCGGATCTCCAGGGCCATTTGATATAACCATGGCATCGAATTTTATTTTTTTTTCATTGAAGGGGTCAAAATCCCATGGGATAACAATAACCCTTACCCCCCTTTTAACAAGACATCTTATAATATTTTTTTTAGCGCCGCAGTCAATGAGCAGAATTTTTTTCTTTCCTCTTCCCTGCCCTATTATTTTTTTTGTCGAGACTTGAGCAACCAAATTTTCTTTGTCGGGATTGTAGAACTCAATGTCTTTATTAAAGATGATTTTCCCAAGCATTGTGCCATGCGTTCTTATTTTTTTGGCAAGAAACCTAGTGTCTGTAATTTCTAAAGCCGGTACTCTATTTTCTTTTAGCCAAGAAGCCAATGTCATTTTGCTCTCAAGGTGAGAAGGAGTGTTAATATAGTTACTAACTATAAGACCAAACACTTTAATACTATCGGATTCCCAATATTTTTTGTCTGGTACCCCGTAGTTTCCTATAATTGGATATGTTAGAATTAAAATTTGGCCAAGATAAGAAGGGTCAGTTAGACTTTCAGGATAACCAACCATACCAGTTGAGAAAACAACCTCGCCGGCGGTGCTTGTTTGGGCACCAAAACTTTGTCCTTCAAATTGTGAGCCATCTTCTAAGATGAGCTTTGCCATCATAAAATATTAAATATCAAAAATATCTTTCGACCCTGAGCTCAAGACCGAAGGGCAGATTAAATATCAAAATTCAAAGCACCAAATCCCAAATAATATCAAAATACTAATTTTCAAAACTCAAAATGTTTTTGAATTTTGTAAATTGTAATTTATTTGAGATTTGTAATTTATAATTTGAGATTTAAACTATATATATTTACTATTTAATATTTAATATAAAGCTACGCTTTTCTCAGCACCAATGTCAAAAGCGCCATTCTTACATACACTCCATTCCTAATTTGCGACCTTAAGTAGATTGCTCTTGGGTCATCGTCAACTTCAGGCAATATCTCCCCCACTCTTGGCAAAGGATGCATTAGTATTGTATTTTTACCAGCGTATTTATCTAAAAACTTTTGACTTACAACAAATTTATTTTTAACTTTTTCATAATGTTTTATATTCTTAAACCTTTCTTTTTGAACCCTTGTCCAATACCAAACATGGGCGTTTTTTGGAATGTCATTTTCGCTATTTATTTCCACAAGCTTTACTCCGCGACTGGTAAAATCTGAATAGTCGTTTCTCCCCAAACGAAGATCATCTGGGGAAAGTAGATACACTGTATTTTTGGGATATAAAGCAAGGCCTCTTATTAAAGAATGTACTGTTCTGCCGTTTAGCATATCTCCCGCAACAAGCACAGTTAGGTTGTCTAGTCTTTTGAATTTTTCGCAAATAGTATATAGATCAAGCAGTGCTTGTGTTGGGTGTTCGCCTACACCGTCTCCGGCATTAATAACCGACGCGCATTTTGCGGCGTAGGCAGCGATCTGCGCGGACCCCACCTTTGGGTGGCGAATTACGATTAAGTCAGAATAGGTTTCGAAAGTTCTTATGGTATCCTCAAGGCTTTCCCCTTTTGCAATAGAAGAGGTTTGTAATGGGTTTTGGATCTCAATTGTTTGGCCGCCTAATTTTTTAACAGCAGCAGAAAATGAGCCAAAGGTGCGGGTTGATGGTTCGTAGAAAAGGATAACGACTATTTTCCCAGCAATAATTTTAGAGGGCATTGCGTCTAAGGCAATTTGACGCATCTTTGGGACGAGGTCAAACAATAGTTTTATGTCTTTTTGAGAAAATTGGTCAAGAGAAATAATATCTTTTCCCTTAAAGTCGCCGTTGATATTAGCAAAAGGCTTATTAGTCATAAAAAAACCAGAGTTTTTATTGCCTCTGGGATTTTAATTTACAGAAAAAATCAGTTAGTGTCAATGAGGAAAAATAAAAAATTAATCACTGTCTTGCCGCTCCGCTTCGCCACCCCTTGCCTGGACGCCGACGTGAGGAAGCAAGACAGGTTTCAAAACATTTAAACTAATTTTTTACGTCTTGGATGAGGTTTTTAAGAAGCATTGCGACGTTGACTGGTCCTACACCCCCTGGGGTTGGGGCGTAAAAGGATACGATATTTTTAATCTTTTCCTCATCATAGTCTCCATGTAGTTTCCCATCTTCTTCCTTGTGCAGTCCAACGCCGATTAGGATAACTCCTTTTTTAATCATTTCTGGTTTGACAATGTTTGCCTTGCCAACGGCAGAAATTATAATATCGGCTTTTTTTGT
>Ga0213870_1000805_pt1 | contig 14609 bp, 25 predicted proteins | sample WICALVC2017_Meta_FD_160119 | JGI IMG/M metagenome (GOLD analysis project Ga0213870, IMG submission 160119) | Freshwater microbial communities from subterranean cave lake in Wind Cave National Park, South Dakota, United States - WICALVC2017 | ecosystem: Environmental > Aquatic > Deep subsurface >... | reverse complement strand
TGCCTCCTCTTGTATTCCTCCTGAATCAGTTACAATTAGAGATGACTCTTTCATTTCACGAATCATGTCGAAATATCCTAAAGGCTTAACGAAAATATTCATATTCATAATGCTCGATGTTAAAATCGCCTTTTTAATAACGGGATTTGGGTGAAGTGGCATAACAGCTTTCCAATCTAAATGTTTATTTAAAAACTTTGCTATTTTATTAGTAATCTCGTAAATATTTTCATAGTTTTCTCGCCTATGAAGCGTTACAAGAAGTTTCTTTTGTTTTTTAACTTTAATCTTTTTGGCAAATTCAAATAATGTATCTATTCCCGTCTGACCTACTTCATAAACATCACCTGATCCTTGCATAATAGAAGCGTAAAAAGCTTTTCTTGTAGGAGCGAAGTTATATTTAGCAATTTGGGTTATTATTCTTCTATTCATTTCTTCAGGGAAAGGGGCGTAGTTATCGTAAGTCCTTAACCCCGCTTCTACATGTGCAACAGGGATTTTGTGATAGTACGCTTCAAGCGAGGCAACCATAGCGCTTGTTGTATCTCCCTGAACGATTACAAGTTCAGGTTTTTTTCTTTCGTAGATTTCCGATAACCCTTGGTGTAATTTAATAGTCAAAGAAGTAAGCGATTGGTCTTTAGTCATTACTTTTAGGTTTTCGTCAACCTTAATCTTAAAATCTTTAATCATCTGATTAGCTAACTCGTCATGTTGTCCTGTTAGAACAACGTAAGCATTTTTCAGTTCTTTAATAACTGGATACAGCTTTATAATCTCAGGACGAGTACCACAAACGATCATTTTCATACTTTACAAATTCCAAAACCTGTCCAGTGAAGAGGATCAGTTTTGTCGACTGTCTCATATTTATCCTGTATCTCTTTCCAAGCCTGTTCCATTTCATCATTAATGTGGATATCGTCAAATAAGAGTAATGCACCCTTTTTGAAGAAAGGGGAATAAAGATTTAACTCTTTAGTAAGCTGTTCATAACTATGAATTGAATCAAAGTACCAAATGTCAGTCTTTGATAAATCAACACCTTTCCAGTTATCCATGTTAAGATCATCACCAACAATCGGGTGAAAGTTCTCATATTTATCAGCAACAAACATAAATTCTTTCCCCCCTTCCGCTAAGGTGATGCTATAAAGTTGTGATTCTGCTGGCAAAGTCTGAAGAACACAAACAGACCATGTACCCATTGCTCCACCCAGTTCAATTACTTGTTTTGGTTTTAGCACATCCATTAGGCAAGTGCTAAATAGATAGTTAGCGCATCCGTTAACATTCATCACATCATCCCAAATAGCCCCATCATAGGGCGGCTCTGCCGCTTTTCTCAAAGGCGTATAAAGAAGCATTGGGTTATACGACTTCATCCGTTCAAAAGTCTTATTAACTATTTCTTTTAATTCCATCTTCTAAAAATTTTAAAATACAATTTATATACCCAATAAGGATAACGTAGAGATAATCCCAAAAACCTTCTCCTGCCTTCTGCCAGATCTAAATAAATAAGACTTTCTAGATAAAAATCGTACATACCAGTCATATTAATAAATAAATGATTAAGTCGCTCAAGAATTATGTAGTAAGACTTAGGCGTATGTCTTATCAGGGATACAGACAAAGCATGTAAGATTAAAACAATATCATCGCCCAAAGTATGCACTCCATAATATTCATGTTTTGACGGAATGTAATAATGTCTATCTTTCTTAAACTTAATTTCTCTTATTTTTAAAAACTTTATAACCCTATTTGTCTTTTTAGGAGAACAGCGTAATGTTATTCCCTTTGGATGCAAAGCAAAAAACCAATTAGGATCATTTTTAAAAATCGTGTCATCAAGGGCTTTTAGTATTTCGTATTTTCTTTGTATATTTTCTTCTTTAAATGAAACACCAAATGTTGTTAATTTCATACTCGACTATCAATGTCTGATATGTCTTCTAAATCAGGACTATCAGGGTCGGTTGGATCGTATCTCTTTCTCTTGAAATCCATATTTCTTTTTTGTGCTATGCAACAAGGAGTCTTGACTGGTTCTGTTGCATCAGGTCTGTCGTAGTAATCAGTTGGTATTAATCTTTGCTTTGATCCGCAAAATTCACATGGTTTATCCATTATTTACACCTCCTTGTGCCGAAGGAAGCACTTGCATCTCCGTAGACCGAACGGCCGGTTGCTCTACGGGCAACTGTGATTGCTGCTCCACCACATCGGCTTTAAACTCTTTGCTCCATTGAGAGGCAATCTTTTTCCACTCGAATTGTTCTGCCCATTTCGACATTTCCTTACGTTTTTCTTCACTCATGGGGTTTTTCAACGCATCAATTAGTTCTTTTTTAAACTTCTCTTTTGTCTCATCATCATAAATGTCTCCATCTATTTTTCTTCCAAATTGGACTGTTTCTTTTAGGGCCGCATAATTCACAACTACTGGTTCTACACCATAAAATTGGGCTTTTAGAGCTGATATGCAATTAATTTCTCCAAAATGGGTAGGATAAGCCCAAATTCCACAAGTTTGTAAAAGTTCTGCGAGTTTTGCTTGAGGAAGTCTATCGTGATCGGTTATTCCTTCATACTTCATCATTTTCAACATATTAGCTTTCCACATCATTGATCCAGGATTGTCTTTGTAAAATCGGTCAAATAGTTGAAATCCATAGCAAATATGAAGTTCTGCGTCTGAAACTTCTTTTTTCACATCAGGCCACATCTTCAAAAGATGTTCTAATCCACGATCTGGTGAACTTGTGTATATAACTTTTTTAAGATTTCTCATAATATATTTTTGACGCATTGCCTATTGGCGGTTTTCCATATACTAGGCAATCTTCACAAGCATAATCTAATTCATCTATTCTCCGTAAAGTTTTATTTCCTCTTTTACATTGCCAACAGACAATTCTTGCAATTTTTTTCATATTCCATTACTCGTCATAAACACCTTCTCCTCTGGTAATTTCTCAACATTATTCCTGTGATGTAATTTCCAACCAAAAGTTTCCGTATTTTTATGACAATCTATACAAAGGGTTCTTCCATTTGAAAGCTTAAATCTAAGCTCAGGATATAAAGCGAAAGGTTTTATGTGATCTGCTTGTAGATATCCTCCATTACCACACGATACGCACTTGTATTTATCTCTTTCAAAGATAGCAATTCTCCATTGTTTATACTCAGAAGATGTTCTAATTGCTCGATGTTCTTCTGTAATGCCACCTTTCCAAAGTGGACTATCGCTACCTCTCAATACACGTTCACGCATTTTGAGAATTGTTCTTAGGGAATGTTTTTTACCCAACATAGGAAAGTTATAGTTTTTAACTCTTTTTCCCTTTTTAGCTTTACTTATTGCGTCTCTAACGCTTTGTGGTCTTTTTTTTCCCCACATTGGATTCTTTTCACCCTTTACATCAGCATGATTTAGACTAATTTTCTTTTTCCAATCCTCACCGTAGGTTTTGCCCTTTTTTAGCTTACTCATTAAAGCTCTATGTTCCTTAGTTCGTATATAACTCATATGCCATTAGATGTAATAAATATTTTTTCGTTCGGAACATTATCAATATTTTGTCTATGCCAATCACTCAATACAAAAACCTTATCAAAGCTTTTAATAGTAATTTCATCAAAATCAAGTTTGTTCAAAATGTCATGACACCAAACATACTTCTTCTTAGCTTTTATGTCCTGACTAAAGAATTTAGGCTGTCTCCATGCGATTAAAATATTAAAGTTGTCAAGTGAATTAAATTTGTAATAGGGAATATATTTAACTCCATCGTATTCTCCTTCGTGATCTATCCCCGGATCAGCATAAACAGTAATTTTCCAATTCAACTTAGTCAATTCTTGTGCTATTCTTATAATTGCTTCTTCGCTTCCGCCTATAAACGCTTCTTGAGGATCATCCATTGACTTAGGAGTCCACTGTGTGAATTGCATTCCGCACCATATCGCTATTTCATTATCCTGCCATTGCTTAGGAGGATTGTTTTTCTTTTTAAGATCAATTATTGCCGGTACATCCTCTGAAATTCTAGGAGTTGCTGCTAACAATGGTTTTAGCTTATAATACTCACCTGTCTTCTTAAGATAATCAGCTAAAGTTAGAATAGTCTTTGAAACATCTCTTTGTTCACGGGTATGCGATATCCACTCGAATATTTGCACAGCTTGAGGGTTATCAGGCATTAATTGTTTAGTTTTTGAAGCTGCCGCCCACGCCTCATCTATTTTCCCCATGTTAATAGCGCAGTTATATAAAATCTCAAGTATTTGTCCTTGAATATCACGGGGGTTCTTAACTAAAGTCGTATTAGGTTCAGGAATAGTTGCCGCCAGCTTACACCAAAACAAAGCAGTCTCGTAATCTTGCTTTACCAGATAAGATTGAGCCAGACTTAAAAATATTGCAGGATTTTGGGGAAATTCAATCATTGCGTTCATACACGCTTTAATCGCATTATTCAGTTCTCCGTTTCGTCTATACAATTCAGCTAGATATTCTGAAGCTTGAGATCTCTCCTGCGGCCATCCAGACTTATGTACTCCGTATAAATAAGCCATTATTAAAGGAATAGCTTTTTTGTCAGTCTCGGCAGTTCGTATATCAAAATACGCTTTTGCTAGGTAATAAAGGTGTCTTGGGTCTTTGCCCTCTGATTGATAGATAGCCAGTTCAAGGTTTGGAAGGTTGCGAGTTAAAGAAGAAGCTCTATCTTCTTCAGTAGCCAAGTGCATTACTTCCAAGTCATAATTATCAGTCTTTTGAGTAGGCGTCTGCTCGATTAAGGTTTCGTGGATTGGTGCAATCCACTTGAACTTACCCTGATTTCTAATTAAACGTTCTCTTATGTGAGAAATAATGACGTGCTTTACGTCTTTTCTGTTGGGATCAAGTTTTGCCCCGCAATGCACGCATGCTTCGCTTTTGTCTAACTCGACTTGGTACAAATAATTAAAGTAAACAGCTTCAAAGCCTTTTTTAAGTAAATCCTCAGCAACTTTTCTTAGGTTCTCTCCACGTCTTAATACATCATCCGTATCCATCCAAAATATCCAATCATATTCTTTAGGAATAAGAGATAGATTGTAGTTTCGAGCTTCATCAAATGGAAACATCTTTGTTCCGACTTTCATATGAGGTTCGTACCCGAAGAACTCTTTTAACCACTTAACCATTTTTTCATCTACAACAACTGCAAATTCTTTTTGGGAAATATTAGCTTTATACTTATTAGCAGTATCTAAGGCTCTTTGTTCAGGTTTCTCAGTAAAAGTAAGGAAAATACCATCAATATATGAAGCAATAGAAGAGAGACACTGTTCCAAGCGTTCAGCATCTTTTCCCGTTCCTCTCGTGATGAGACTCAAAGCTATTTTCATAATTAAATTTTCTCTGCGATCCTATATCTTGGAAATCTTTTAGCAAATTCATTGAAAAATTCTCTATTCATTGGGAGTTCATCTACGTTATAAATACACCTAATCATCAGTATTACTTCTTCAGGAATATCCATTGTGTAGCGAAGATATCCTCCGTGAATTGGGTCTTTAGTTGAAGCATATTCACGGTCTTTACGAGTTTCTCTAGTGTTGTCTATTGATATAAGAAATGATCTGTAGCGGCTAGGAGATTGCAATGCCCAAAAGTTAAAACAATTCTCAATTACAGGCCACGGATTTGATCCTGATTTAGATTTTAATCTAGTAACTTCATCTACCCATCTAAGGTGGTCTATTTTGTGTCTTTGACCATCTGGTCCGTATAAATAATTCATAGTTCTTGACGGGGGAGAAAAGAGCTTCTCCCCTCATCAATTCAATGGATATTGCTATCCAGCGTATGCGTCCATACTACAAAGTCAACCAGTGTAGCATTAGCCTGCATAGGCGTACCCAGTCCTTTGACCATTAGCACGCTCCGCCAAAAACTCCAAAGTTGCCTCTCCAACGATCATTCCTGCTCGGTAATCACCGTTTTCTGGCAATTCTTTGAATTTAGGTCGTCTATCCGTTAGATATGCAATCTTCCATGTGTCCTCTTTTATGAGCAATACTCTTGGTCCTGGAGTTGCAGCCGAAGCTGAAACATCCTTATGACCAAAGATTCTCATAGGCCCGAAGTCTCCCTCATAGACCATGACTTTCCTGATAAGTCTTTCCTTATCTGCATCAACATAACGAGTATTTCCAGCCGTAAAGGTGGAAATCTTTTGTCGAAGCTGAAGAGTGGTCATTAACATATCTGGAACCTGTCCTGAACCAACATCAACTGCAACATCATATTGCATTGCGTTTAGTTCGCTTTCGGACAGTGATGTTCCTGAAAGTCTGTTTGTCTGGTGAGACGTAACAGTGGCCTCAATACCTGCCATTGTTTGTGTCGAACCTGATGCTCCCGATGTAAGAGAACCCCTTACCAACGCAAACTCAATTCTATCTTTCCATCTTTTCATAGCCTGATCTCTTTGCCATGCGAAAGGATCTGCCATACCAGCGTGGTCAATAGCTCTTGAGGTTTCGGATACTTTAAACGTTTCGTTTATAATCTGAGTAACGTTTGTCCTTCTTGACGGTTGCGTCAAATCAGCAAAAGTTGCCTCAAACCCTTCAATCGCTCCAGTATTAGCTGTTGGTCTTGAAGTGTAGTATTCCAGCCATTGGTGAGTTGTCGCCTTTGCTTCAGTTGTCGCAAGCATTGTTGACAACGGATTCTCATGTGGAGAAACATCCTTGATTAAATCAAGTAAGTCTTCCCTATTTGTTCCATCCCCAAAACTTCTTAAACCGTATGCCATATTAAATCACTCCCTTTCAACGCTAGGTTTTTCCCTAGCGTTGCGTTCTCCGCTAGGTTACTCTTGACCCATAATTCTCTTAAAACGCTCTATTCGTGCCAGACGTGCTTCCTCAGTGTTACCCCGTGATCTCTGACGAAGTTCATCCAGGCTGTCGATATTAGATCGTCTTGAAGGTGAGCCAACTGCATCAAGAGACGCCTGCTCTTTTGGCGTAAGTTGTTCTATTGCCTCCTTTGCTGCGAGTTTCTTTGCTTCCTCAAGATTTTTTCCAGTAAGGCTTTTAGCCTTTTCTACTGCTTCCATAAAGCTTAAATTTTTCCCTCCGTATTTATCTGGATTTACCATTGAATGTAAGGCTAAACTTGCCGTTAAGTTATGTAAATCCTGATCAAATTTTTCTCCGTTAGGATTAAGCTCTGGATGGACAGCATAAACAGCTTGATTCTCCTGATCCCTTGCTCTTTCAAGTTCGCTTTGTTTTGCCTCTTGGGCAAGTCTTAAAGCCTCTTGGGTTTGTTTGGATAAGTTTGCTAATGCATTCTCATCCGGCAAACCAGTTACAGGATCAACAAATGTAGGCTGCTCTTCTTGAGGCTGCTTTTGTTGGAGTAAAGTTTCGTAATACTCCCGTCTTGCGCGTTCTTCTCTCAAATTGGTTTGCAATTTGTCAAACTCGCGCTTTGTGCGCTCTTTAGCATCCTCTGGCAATCCTTCTTTAGGTTCTTCAACTTTCGTCTCTGTTACCTCCGCCTTTACTTCTTCAGTAGGCATTGCTGAATCCTGTGGTTCGGTTACAGGTTGGTCCGTTGTTTCGGACTTTATGCCTTGTGTCTTTTCGTCCATTCTGACACCTCCTTTCTTATGCCTGTAGGTAGGCATTACCGACATTTCAGTCTTATGAACTGAGAGAAGAATGGTACTCTTCGAGCTAACTCGCGCAGTCAAGCGAGAATACCTGACGAGCTATACGTCTTAAAATTCTTCTCTCAAATCACAAGCGATCCTTGATAATAAATATGTCCATCCTTATTAACTTCCATTCCGCCTGACAAAAAGTATCCGATTCCGCAATCACATTTCACTTCATTAGCCTTTTTCATATACTTAAACTTATGATTCTCGCAACTTACCTGTTTTAACTTAAAAGTGCGATTATCAGCGTCTTTGGGCCACTCCTGATCGTATAAATCAGGGATATCTTTTTTAGCCATACTTAACTTTCTTACCTGTTTTTTTAGCCAATTTCTTAGCTGCTGTTCTCCCAGCTTTTGTATAACTGAAATGTTTGTTGCCTACTTTTGGCATAATTTCACCTCCTAACTTGTTGAATCTCCAAATGGAATTGTGTCTCCAACAATATTGACTCCTGTACCATCAAATGCTGCATGAGCTGCCCCAACTCCATCGTCTGCAAAGCTTCTTCTTTCATTTGCTGCCCAATGAAATGATTGACCATTAACTATAGTTACTCTATTTTCAAAAGGCACTTCAACAAATTCTGGCCCTTGATCTTGTCCTGCTGATGCTGTATTTTGCGATACTCGTTTTACTACTATTGGCATAATTTATTCACCTCTTTTCTATTCCCCCAATCTAGCTTCATCTCCTTTTTGTTTTTTAGTTAAATCTTTAATCACTTGATCCTGTGTATCTACCCATCCTAAGAACTCTGCTATTACTTTCTTATAAACAGATGCCACCATCGCCCTGTATGTAAACTCCTCAGTCGTTTTGACATCAAAGTCAGGAAACGACTGGTTGAGTTTGACCATTAAATAAGGACGAACCACTTGCTCCCATCCCTCCGAATTGACCATTTGGCGTACCTGTCGGGCTTGCTTGAGTGCTAATTGCTCCTCCTTGGATAGGTTGTCCTGTTGCTGGGTCGATTTTGCCATTTACACCTCCCATCGGCTGAATTTGTTCAAAATACTGATCTGCATTCTTAAATCCAATATCTTCCAGATAATCAATTAAAAGATCTGACATTTTTGGTCTTTTTTGCTCTGCCATTAGAAGCTGGAGAACTGCTGGCTGCTGTATTAAAGATAATGTTTGAAGTTTAGCTTGAGTTTCTTCTTCATTCGCGCTATCGCTCATTGACCCAACATCTGGGACATAATCATAAGTACCGCTTAGATCGTCTGGCTCAATAACCAATGATCCTGTCTGGTTGTCATCTTCCATAACGAATTTGGGTATAACTTCTCCTCCTATATTTACCGGATATAAGGGCTGTTGGAGATCAGTAGGAAGAACTGTACCTACTAAGTTCGGATCAGACAGTGTTTCTATGCTCTCATCTGTAAATCCCTCTCCATCCAGTCCTGTTTCCTGAAAGTATCTGATTGCGTCTTTTCCGACAATCCTTATGATTTTTTGCTGTTCGTTGCCTTGAAAAAGAAGTTGTTGGTTCATTTTCAACCAAAATGTCATTTGTTTCTTCAATGCTTCTTCTAAGAATATGCGGTTAAAGTTATCCCTTGCGCTTCTGCCCATTGCCGTATCTTTAATCTCAGTTGCAGTTTTATTCTCACCAGTTGGATTAAGATTTGAAACACCTTGTGATGTCTCCCCCAATGCCTCCTGCATTGCTCCAATCATAAATCTATATGTTGAAGCAAATTCCGTAACGCCAGATGGTGAAGACTGATGTTCGATAACATCTTTAGAAGGATCATTCATAAACCACTTTGCTCCCGGTTCAAATCTAAGCGTATGTTGCTGTACCGCTCCTCCTGTTTGATTGATCTTAAGAGGTGTATATAAAGAAATGTTAATTGCATCCAAGTATTGACACACAAGAGCGTTTACTGCGTTCTGCAACCTTTCAATAGGTTCTATTTCAGATAGTCCGTACAAATCATCATCAATAGGATAGTATTTCAGTTGAACTATGGGGATTTGACCATGATCATAAGGATTAGGAATATCCCGAAGAATTACGCCGTGTTTTGGAGAGAAGGTAATCCACCTCTCAGGTCTATATTCAGTGATTACTTCGATAGTTCTATATACTTCATCTGCTCCTAAATAATCACTAAGACCTTTTAAGACTTTATTCTTAATAACATAATTATTGTCCCGTCTGTCTCCGCCTTTATCAGACTGGACTTGCATTTGCTGACGTAAAATGTCTAGGTTTTTATAGATAGGTTTACTTCTTGCAGCGTTGTTTGAATTTTCAAGCTCCTGTAAAGTTAAATAATCCCTATGTTGAAACCAGTTTTTAATAGTGGAGTATGAAGGATTGGCTAGACAGTCTCTATTGTCGAATGGTCTAAAATTAGGCCCATCAAAAAATACCTTTACTTTTCCATCTCTACCTACTTGTCGTTGCCAATGCCAAGGCGCTAATCCAAATGCCGCTCCGTATTTACGAGTGTTTAGATCCATTAAAGCCCACTTGGCTAACATTGGAATATTATCAACTCGTTCGTTGTCATCCCACTCAAAAGAGAGAAGTTCGTTGTTAATCTTTGCTCCTAGAGCATCCCCGCCCTCCCGTGGTGTCATCCGCCCTCGTGGCTTATTAGCCAGAAGTCTAGCTGTTTTCTCGGAGAGGGCAGTGAATGTCCTAGGATCAAAGACTAACGATCTATATGGCCATTTATTTTTGTCTATATATGATCTAAATAGGATGTCTTTTTTGTCAAAGTCCTTAATTCTTTGCTCTAAATCTTCTCGAGCGAAAACGTAGTGGTTGTAAACCTGTTTAAAGACTTCTTTTTCTTCTTTGCTACCTACTACTGCTATTTCATTCATTTTTCCACAAAAAAAGACCCCGCGACTTTCGTCTAGGGTCTCAAAGAGACCAGAATACTTACCTTATATCATGACTTTGAGTAAATGTCAAGTAGCTCTACTTCTTTTTTGACAATTACCCGTAGTTCCACTGAATGAACTCTCTTTCCTTTATCTTTTCCTCCTGTTGCTACTCCTGCATTGATTATAATTCTTCCATTTGCATCCGCTCTTTTAAGAGCTATCATTTGCTCTAAGACTGTTAATGCTATATTTAGATAATCAGCTTCATTGTCTATGGTGAGCTGAAGCATTTTAGCAAATATTAGAGAAGCAGACATATTAATTCTGGTAACAGTCATCAATCCCGAGACATCAAAAGGGTTTTGGTCTAGGTCAAATTGTTTATCTATGGTGGGTAAGCTAGTCATTTAAAAGATGGAAACTCTTTAGCTTTTTTTCCATAAGCTATTCTATCTTGTTGTTTTGCTAATCTTATATAATTTCTTTCGTTGACTACATCTTTTAGCCAACGATAAGCCAATCCAATTTGGAAATAAAACCAACCCTTGTGGAATCGAACTCCTTCAGCTTTTTCTATTTTCTTTATTAACGCTAAATCTTCTTTCCAACGATGAATAGCATATTTAAAATCTCCTAGATGAAAGAAATACATACCAATTCCACCACTTATAAATATTAGTTTTTCCGCAATTTTTTCATCGTATCCGATTGTTTTACCATTTTTATCTCGCCAATCACCAATTACAACAATATTCCAATCTTTTGAATCCTTAAATACTCCTTTCATTCTAAACTCCAATTCTTCAAACTTATATCATCTTTCGGTACTATATAAGGCTTAGTTTTTTCTCTTAATCCATCAAATCCATATCTAATAGCATCCATAGCATCGTTAAATATTCCAATTGGTTCATTGATTATCTTTCCATCCTTATCCGTTTCCCATAAGTAATTACGATACTCTTTGAGAATATTTGTACTTCGTTTAGTTACTGAAATGCGTTGATTTTGGACATATTGAATCCCTTGCGTTACCGAATCTCTGCCCTTCACTACAGGAATGATATTTACTCCGTACATTTTAATTTCATCAATTGACTTAGGTTCTGCGCTATCTGCAATAGTTAATGATTGAGGTAAATTAGTAATAATATCCGCAATCTGTTTATTCGTAAGCCCTTTTTGATAAGTAATTTCGTCTAAAATATAGCCGCCATTATAATAATAAATTTCTACAATTGCTGTTGGATCATTAGAATAACCAAAATCTAATCCTCTTCTTTCCAGTCGCGCTTCATGCGGAATTTGATCTATCAACTGCCAGTCTCTATAAATCCTACTTTCTACATCTCCCAGCTCCCCAAGTCCATAGACCTTCCACCAATTCTTATTTCCTTTTCGGGCTTCAATAGCCTGTACGATAGATTTATCTAAAGCTTCATTATCTAAGTAGTTTAAAGTAAGAAAGTCTATATCTTGTGTGGGTACAACTTCCGTATACCACCAAAATTCATTTATCGGGTTCCAGTCTAACCAAACTATTTTTTTAGTTCTTACTTCAAGTTGAGTATAAATCTCATAGGAGATGTTATTAGCTTCGTTCACAAATAACACATCACGTCTTGGACCACGTACCTTTCCCGGTTGATCTGCTGAAAAAAACTCTAACTTTGATCCTTTCTCAAAAGTATAAATATAATCTGATTTATTCCACCTATTATCCTTGAAATAATTATGCTGTTGCATAATACTAAGAAAATCTCTTATAGCTCCCCTTTTCAAATGAGGAAAAGTTTCAGATACTACGCTTATAACTTCATTCTTTGTGCTTTGGGCATAATCAATAAGCCACAAGAGAATAGATATAGTCTTGGAAGCAGCAGTGCCTCCGCTTACGCCTCTAATTCTTTTTTTTAATGCCAATATCTTATTGGTCGCTTTTGTTATTTGGTACATTACTTGCTCCTCCCAAAATTGCAATAACCTTTTCTCCGAAAATATTAATCCCTGATTTATTTTCTCCTAATCCTATATCTTCTCTTAACATTTCTCCTGCTTTAATTTGTGTTTGATAATCCGGCACCATCTTATCTGGTTCTGTATGACTTGAGAATGGCTTTTGAGCTTCTAACCATTCATTCATCTTTTTAGCCAATCTTGTTCCGTCAATCCCTTGAGCTAAAAGTGAACTTTTATATTGCTCTTTTAGTTCTTCAAAACCTTTAGAACTCAATAAGTTTTTAGTTGGAGCTGTTGCTGTATTCTCGGAATACCCAACCTCCATCATCGCTTTGCGTTTACTCATACTAGGATTTGCTAGGAGTTTCTCAACCACCAGTTTTTGTTTTATTGTCATAATGCCTCCCTAAATATTCTCCACCTCTCTTTAAAATCCTTAATTAATCCGGGTATCAATCCGTAACTCGTATAATTACCAAACAAAGCTATCAATAATTTCATATCTCACACACTGCTTGAGTCATAGTGATCCTTCCTTCTCCTTTATCAAATCAATAATTTCTGAAATCCACATTGATTGATCTTTAGCTCCTTTTAGTAATTGTTTCTTAAATTTCTCTATCAACTCTTGTCTTTGGCGAAGAAGCAACTTCTCTATAAAATCATGTAAATTGTTGAATCCCACACTTGATAAGTCTGCTGTATATCTTCTCCATAATTCTTCCAATTCCTCTTCCCACCCCTTAGTATTCATTGCAGAATACTTTTTGTCCAGCAACTTCAATAATGTTTTTTTGGAAATTGCAGATGGTCCCGCTTTTCCTAGAGCTCGATGAAATTCGCAATTACAAATACCTTTAACGAACGTACAGACTGGGGAAGAAACAGGCTCACTTATTTTGAACTTTGCTTTTTCAACTTTTGCAATTTTAGCTTGCACGGTAAAATGTTTTTTAAAAAAAAAGTTCGGCTTATTTTTCTTATAGTTCTTCTTAGTAGTTTTCATAGATGCGATAACAATAAATGTTTAGGCCAACATTTACAGCGATAAGTATAAGGGCTTACTCTTTTAAGTTTCTTACCGCACTGAGGGCACTTTTCATTTAGCATAGGTTCTTTGAGTTTCCTTTTCCCCTTGTTCTCATTAGTTTTCATAAATTTCTTTCGTACCAAAGCATTGGACATCCATTTACATGATAAGCAGTTTTATTACCCGTACCGTCTCCACAAACTATTTGGCATTGCATTTTTGCCTTAAATTTATCCTTAGCTTCTTCAATCTCCCATTCTCTGTCTGTTTTCCCCTTGTTCTTTGAGCTGAGTTTAGACATAAATTAAAGTTCAAAATTCTCTAAATGTTTTCTTTCTTCTATTTCTTCGTATGATTTTTTTAATTCAATGGCTTTTCCCATACATGCATAACAGACACACTTTTTTCTTTTTTTTCTATCTTTTTCTATTTGATCTTCAAAATATCCCATACTATTTCCCCCTCCTCTGGTGAGCTATCATAAATTAATTTTAGAAAAATATCTTATCCAACTTATAACTTGTGCAATGGTAACAGTTTCATATCCTTTAGCTTCTAATTCAAGTAATTTTTTAAGTAATTTTTTCATCTTTTCCTCCTCTTTTAGAGATATGCTTCAACCTCTCAATTTTAGTTATTATTATTCCCATAAAATTAGGGTAGTAATCTTTATCAGGATATATTTTATCTAGTTCTAGCTGAGCATCTTCACATTCTTTCATTAAATTTTTAAGGACTCGCTCCTCTGCCTCTCTACAAAGAGCTTTAGAGTGGGAGGAGAATATATTTAATAGATCGCTCATTATTTCTTCTTGAAATTCTTTTACTTTTGCCTTAGTTTCTTTAGAATACTTAGGTATTCCTTGTTCCGCATACCATGAATGGACAGGTTCTTCATAACTCAATATTGCGAACTTTATTGTTTCTTTTAAGTCTTTTAAGTTATTCATAGATTATTTAATGCTTTAATTTCAAGGATTAAAGGATTTACTGTAAAGATATTTAATTCTTTTGTATTAGGCACA
>Ga0213870_1000804_pt1 | contig 14615 bp, 17 predicted proteins | sample WICALVC2017_Meta_FD_160119 | JGI IMG/M metagenome (GOLD analysis project Ga0213870, IMG submission 160119) | Freshwater microbial communities from subterranean cave lake in Wind Cave National Park, South Dakota, United States - WICALVC2017 | ecosystem: Environmental > Aquatic > Deep subsurface >... | reverse complement strand
CTGATTGAAATCAGTGGAATTATACGGATTTAAACCCAATTATATAACCAATTCATAAATCAATTTATAATAAAATCGGTTGTGTTTCACCTCTACGAATATCAAATTTCATAAAACTTCTTTATTCGTTTCATTATTTCTTCCCTAAACTCTATATTCAGACTAATCTGTAATCCGTAATTCGTGGGCTTGGAAATAACTAAGCTTTCTTTAACCAAGTGTTTCATATTTTTATCAGTTTCTTTACCGTTCTTACCCTTCAAGCCAGCAACAACCCATTTCTTAACCTTGTCATAGGTTATATGATTAGCCACCCACTTCTGTTTTCTAAATAGCTGATGCAAGATACCAGATTGTATTTCGTCGTCAAGTCATCAGTTCACTTATAACACCTTTGAAAGGTAATATTTAAACACTTAAGTTATGATAGTTTGCTGTAAAGGAATAAACCATAACGTGTTAAAAATGAAAGACGAGTCTGTTTTAATCCAGTACATAGGAGACAACCCTAAGTTAAGAGTAATCGATTTCCTAATAGACAACATGCCATTTGACTATTCTAAGAAAGAAATTATAGAAGGTTCTAGTATATCCAAAACAACCTTTTTCAAGATATGGAAAGATTTTATTAAATTTGGGATTTTGAAACCAACTAGAAAATACGGTAAGGCACAATTGTATACTATAGACAAGGAAAATGTTTTCGTGAAAAATTTACTGGCTCTAGAGTTCGCTTTGGCTAATGAATATGCAGAAAAGATAGCTAAATCAAGAGCTATTTTGGTGAAGCATTAAAGCAACTAATTACATTTGTGAATTAAGTTAAAAAACCAGTGAAATACAAATGATGTTATGGTAAACTTTGAAATCGCATCGATAATACTGTTCGTTCTCCTTATCGGAGGTCTGTTATTAAGAGACAGAAAAAATATCACATTTCATTATGGCATAATTACCAGAAGATGGACTAAGGGACTCGAATTCATTGACACAATAGTCAAACAGTATCCACTGCTTATAAGGAGATTAGGCAATTTAGGCGTAGCTCTTGGTCTGCTGGCAGGTATCGCTGGAGTTGTTATATTAATAATTCTAACTTTGAAAATGCAACAAGCGTTCGGTTTAGTTCTACCCACAGCTGGCGGATACCAGATACCTGGTCCTGTTTTTTCTGTTCCATTCTGGTATTGGCTGATTGCCATATTCATAATAGCCGTAACACACGAAACAATGCACGCTGTTTTCATCAGACTTGAGAAAGTCCCGGTGAAAAATTACGGTATACTAATGCTGTTACTTCTGCCAATAGGTGCATTCGTTGATCCTGATAATAATAGAATTAAAAGATTGTCTATCCTGAAGAAATTAAGAATATTTGCCGCAGGTAGTTTTGCTAATTTTGTAGTTGCGATTGTTGCGATTGGTACTTTCATTTCAAGTGTATTCGCATTTGGTGCTGTGACAGAAACATCAGGAGTAGTAATTGATTCTGTGACTGAAAACTCGCCGGCAGATAAACTAAATCTTGAAGGTACTATACAAAAAATTAATGATACACCGATTAAGAACACTCTAGATTTTGTAAAAGCGTTGAACAGTACAAAGGCAGGTGATGAAATATTGATTACTACCGATAAAGGAGATTATAAACTGAAATTAGAAGAGCACCCCAAAATTGAAAACAAATCTTATGTAGGTGTTACTATAAGAAATTCCTATGAATACAGCCTACTAGGATTTGACGGTATAGTGCCTTTGACTTTCCTAAAAATATTTTTTGCTATAATGTCGTTCCTTAATTGGTTGTTTTTGATAAGCCTTGGTGTAGGAGTTGTGAATCTCTTACCTGCCAAACCACTGGACGGCGGTTTGTTTTTTGGCGAGATATTCACAAAAATTTTCAAAGATAAAGGAAGCTTGCTGATAAACATAACAACTGTGATTTTAATCGGGATTCTCCTATTCAATCTATTCGGCATACCTTGGCTGAGAAGCTTTATTGGATGACCTCTGTCTTCCTGATTTCAAAATTCCTTATCGGATAAATACTCCTGCCTTCTCTCAGAATTTTATTTTTAAGCTCATTAGACAACATTTTCTGGAGAAATTCTTCCAAAGTAGATTCTTCAACTTGTTTCTTTATCAAATCTGATACAAATTGTCTTATTTTGCCAGCGATACTGCTTTTCATTTTCTTAGAAACTATTGTCAATCCCTTTACACAGATTTTTACTTTATCGCTTGTTACCAAATCTTGTATAGAGTCTATTCTTCTTATCCTGTGTAAAACCATTCTTGATATATAGTCCTGCATACATTCAGAACCATAAAATTGCGTAAAAGCTTTGTCACTATTGACTGAATTTATTTTGAACTTGAACTTGATGTAATATTTGTTAATGTCATTCGTCAATTCGACTGCACTAACAGTTATCGTTTTCCCGACTAAAGATTCTGGTGTAGTTGATATAGTTTTTCCTATTTCTCTTTCCCCAAAATATTTCGGGGGTAAGATTGTAAACCACTGCTTGCCTTTGAGTTTGACTGCCATAAATTCACCATTTCTCTACAATCAATCGAGCTTGTTCTGGGTTATATTTCCATGTTTTAGGCAGTTTTTCTGTTCGGACATAATATTTCGACAATCGTCTTATTTTTGACTCCAAATTCTGCAACCCTCGCTGAGAATGTTTGTCTTTTTTGTTGATTCCCATGTGTTTTCGCAGTTCAACAGCCTTCTTTAACAGGAACATCAAATCTTCGGGAAATTCTGGATATACGTTATTCTCCCGCATTATCTTGTTTATTGGCTTTTGTGCAATAACTGTTGAATCTGGGATTCCATAGGAATCTCGCAATATCGTGCCGATCATGGCGGATGTATATTTTTGTTTAGCCAAATCAATCACAAGCTTCTCAACATCTTCTTTTTTATACTTAGTCCACTTTGGAACAGCTTTGAACGGAGGTCTATGACTACCGCTCTGTCCTTTTTTCCCAGAATATATTCGTGCCATGATTTCACTATTCAATTGTTTTAGAAAAACTTATATTTCTTTAGCTTTATAAAGGGTTAGAAGTTACTCTCTGTTAGTGTATCTTGCTCGCTTCTCTATTTCTTTAAGTTGATTCAAAACCAAATTGGCTTCTTTGTACTCCTGTTTGTAACCAAGTATGATATTATCCCATATACCATCAAAAATTTTGAAATGCGTTGATTTAATTGCTTCTTTCAACAGCTTCATATCAACTCCTTTCTCTTCTATTCTTTGAGTGAATTCGCCGAAACTCAGGTCGATAAAATAAATCTTGTCATCCTTTAAAATCATGTTAGAAGTTGTCAAGTCACCGTGAACAATATTATTCGAATGCAGTTTTCCTATCTGGTTTCCCAATTTCAAGCAAATGGATTTTACTTCATCAGAAGAGACAGAGTTAAGATATTCTTTAAGCCTATGTCCATTAATGAACTCCATTACTATCTTGTGGTTCTTTTCATCAACATTAAATATCTTTGGTGTTGGTATACCGAGTTTTCTGACTTCTGTCAGTAGTTTGACTTCTTTTCTTGTACGCAACTTTCTCAATTCTTCGTCAAGTTGCTTTATCCTGTAACCTTTCGCGATTCTTTCTTTGACTATAACTTCCTGACCATCAAACATATCAAGAGATATAATACTTTCGGCGCCTTGATACAAAATCTGCATGAATTAAAAGCTGTCATTAAATATTTAAATAATGATGAAACTGGATTGGAAGATTTATGCAGTTGGTATTGGTATTATATTGCTAGCCGTGATGATTTTATTTCTAGAGAAAGTTTTCTTCTTCCTTATCATAGCTTTAGCAACACTTCTACTAGCTCTAATACTTAGATTTTTGCATCCAGTGAAATATCTTGGTATAGAATTGATTACACTATCAACTATGCTTGTAGGAGTCGTATACGGTCCTGTTACTGGTGGTATATATGGGTTCACTATATTGTTAGCACATCTGATAGTAGGCAATTATTATATCGGAACTTATTTAATGTGGTTGTTACCGGAGTATGTTTTGTTAGGAATTCTAGCTGGGATTTTTGGAACTGGACTGATAGGACCCTTAGGGGTTTCTTTTATTATTGGTATGAATTTATTAAATGCCCTTTTTACACTTGTTGGAGAGAATGAGAGATTTGTTAAAGAGCTACCATTTGCGATAGGAAATGCTATAATAAATTCTGTAATATTCATTCAATTTTTCAGTTCGATAGTAAATTTTATAGATTAACTGTCCGAAAGTCCGTTTTCGGTAATTCTAAAAACTGCCTCGCCTTCTTGTAAGTTTGGTGCGTCAATTACTTTACAGATTCTTGTCCCTTCTTTTCCTCTTCTCAAGTAGAGGCGGTAAGTGCTCATGTGACCCAAAATATTCCCGCCGACAGGTCTAGTTGGGTCACCAAATAACATAGCAGGATCCGACATAACTTGATTTGTGATATAAATCGCAAGATTGTAGGCATCAGCTAGACGAAGAAGATGGTGTAAATGTCGGTTTAATTTTTGCTGTCTTCCAGCCAATTCACCTCTGCCAACATAATCAGCTCGAAAGTGAGATGTTAATGAATCCACGATTATTAATTTAATTTTTTTATCTTCTATCATCTCTGGTGCTTTTTCTATGAGTAGTATTTGATGTTCGCTGTTGAAGGCACGAGCCACGTATATATTTCGTAAAATTTTTTCTGGTTCTAATTTCAGTGCTCTAGCTATCTGAACTATTCGTTCTGGTCTGAAGGTATTTTCTGTATCGATAAATAGACATGCTCCATCTAATCCTCCTTTGTCTTTTGGTAACTGGACGGATACCGCTAATTGAAATGCTAGTTGACTCTTTCCCGAACCATATTGCCCGTAAGCTTCGGTAATGGCTTGAGTTTCTAATCCTCCACCAAGAAGAGTATCAAGGTTTTTGCTTCCAGTCGTGATTTTTGCAACTGTAGTTCTTTTTTCTAATATCTTGTCTGCAGTCTCGTACCCTATATCAAGCTTCTCCCTGACAGTATTTATTATCTTTGCGGCAGTAGCTTCACCTATTTCTGCGATGTTGGCTAACTCTGTAGGAGATGAAACAGCTATAACCATCGGGTCAGAATAACCTATGCTCCTCAGTTTTTCAACAGTTTTCTCTCCGACACCTGGTATATCTTCCAAATTAATTTCTTTCTTAGCCAACTAAGCACCCACCATTAATTCTAACTCATCAAGTAATCTCTTACTCTCTTCCAAAGGATTTATAGCTTTAAAATCGTTTACCATCATCTCTACCCTGTCGTATAGCTTGTTCTTCTTAACCCTCCCTGTTAATATAAATTCTCTACCAAGAAGTTTGTTACTTAATAATTGGTATCTTTCTTCAGGATTTGACCCAGATAATTTTTCTGATGTTATACCGCACATTTTTTCGGCAACTTCCCGGAATAACACACATCTCAAATCTCCTGTACCGTCGTCGAGAATGAATGACAGGACTAATGCATGACTAGGAGTTATATCACCATGCTCTATGCATCTGCTGCTTTCTATCTTGTTGCCACACATTGGACATACATCAAATAGAAAGTTCCCCCTAAAAACCTGTACAACAGTTCCTTTTATTTCAAAATTACCGCCTGAGATTACACTCGATATATCCGTTCTTTCTGTGGATACATTAAAAACCATTTTTGACAAGTCTTCAGTTGAAGGCAACTCGACATAATCTTCAAGTGGATTTATTGAACCGAACCTTCCCAATGAAATTTCCACATCACCAAAAGTATTTTCACGCGCAAGTCCGTTATTTACTTGTATAATATCATCAAGCGAAATAATGTTCTCTTCCAGCAACTTAACCTGCTCGTCCCATAAAGGGATTCTTATGAATCCTGTGTTGTCACCGATGAAAATATTAGACACTCTTCCTGCAATTCCGTTTGATTTTATAAATTCCTTGATTCTGGATATACGGAAGATTCTGCCGATGACATTCACATTTCTCATTCCAGGTGTTATATTTTTAATAGGTGACCTACCTCTAGTATTTTCTGGTAAATCTACACCCAATTCTCTAGCAACCAAGTATATAGCACCTTCCTTTGTTATCAAATCTTTCATTTCTAGATATTTCTTGTCAACAAGATTTAGGATATTATCTTTTTTAAGATTGGTCTTATTTTCAAGTTCTGCTACAAGGCTGTTGAAATCCATGCAATGTTTTTATTGTTTAACTTTAAAATAGATGTTATTTGTTTCTAGATAGCCTAATATCCTCGCCTATCAATGTCTTTCTCCCAGCATGTTTAGCTAGTGTCACAGCTTCCTTTGCAACTGTTGTTAACTTTTCTTCCATTATTGTTGCAAATTCTTCTAGAGCATCTTGAGATACTCTTTTACCGCCTACTTTTTTCAAAATACGTTCGAATGGTAAGCGGGGAAGAATAGTTGCCATAATTAAGATTATGGTATTTTAATATAAAACTATTTTTCTGTAGGCGGTTTTTCAAACTCTCTCATAATCCACATTACAATCAGCGCAATTGTAGAAAGGAAACTTATTAATGCGCCTAACATAGTCAAAATTGCACTAAGTCCTTTTGTGCTAATTATATTAACAATTATTCCACTTGAAAGAATTATTGCACCCATGAAAATAAACAATATGGAATAATTTTCTGCAGTTTCGAGTTTATCCTTTCCTTTTATTCTTAAAAACATTTTCATATAAATCACTAAAGTTTTGCTTTAAATATCTTAACTTCTGGGTTTTGGTACATTGGTACAAAATTTTCCAAACCTTCTCCGTCAAAGAAGAACATTCTTGTGAATATTGAATCCCTAATTGATGGGTCCATGAAAATAATCAAACGAAAACTCGGATCTATCCAAATCATTCCATCTATTGTGTTATTATTATATTGTCTTGAACTTATTCTTTCACCATTCTGATAAAACACAACATCTCTTACTACTGCATTGCGAATTCCTTGACTGGGTGAATTTACTACTCCTAACAGTTGGGTTCCGTTCTGTAATAAAGTAATAGTTATTTCACCTTGTGAATAGATTGGCAGACCCTGCTTATCAAAATTAGAAAATGGTATCTGAATGTAATTCTTTCCATCACACTCCCATTTATCTCCTCCTGTAGAATTCCATAATTTCATATTAAAACTGCCAAAACAACTCATCCAGAAATATTTGCCTATTAAATCACTTGTCGCTAACACATAAACTTCTGTAACGTCTCTACAAGCTTCTTTTGGGACCAGATCACCAAAATTTTCTTTTGCCTGGTTACATTGTTCATCAGTTAAATGAGCATATTTCTTCAATATGTCTATAGACTCGTTTTCATTGTTTGTAGAAAAAATTTTTCCCATGTCTCTTATACGAATATTATGATTATAAGGTACACAACCGCCACAATGAGCTCCGTCAGCATGGGCTTTTAGTCCTGTATAACCTGTTATTATATGTCCTGGATCCCACCAGGTGGATATTAACGAATCTTGATCCGCATTTTCTTTCAACCAATCAAGTGCATTGTACCAATTTTGGCTAATAGCCAACCCAGCTGAAGCATTACCTATTTGTATCGCATTTGATACCGAAGTAAACAAAAGTATACAGATTAAAGAAAATACGGACGCAAATAATAAAGTATTTTTATCTTTTAGGTAATTAAACAGATTGCCAATAACATAACCTGCAGCTATCGAAGACGATATCATGAAGAATAAAGAAAACCTTACTCCTGTCAAGATTAAATAAAATGTAACTAAAGCCCATACAAATAGAAATATTTCAACAAAATTGATTTTTTCTTTTTTATAAATTTTGTAAAGTGCTAACAGAGGTAATCCAAAAAGTGTCATAATCGTCGGAAGTAAACCTACTCTATCTACAACAGAATAGAATCCTGATTTGGAAAAAATGTTTATTGTTTGTAATTCGGCTACTGAAATGTTTACTATAAGTCTCTCTCCAGCTAGACCAGTAAATCCTAGACCACCGATGAACGAGTGGAACATTGTATTAAAGCCTAGTAAAAATCCTGCTATATTTGTAACCAGAAAAATGATTACTAGCGGGAAAAAAATTGATTTAATGTCTGGTATTAAGTTCTTGAAATGAAATTTCAATTTTTTTTGATGCCAGATTTCTTCTACAAGTCTGAATACAACAAATGCAGGAATAAACACAAAAAATAAAAGTTGTGAAAACCACCCTCCTTCCCAATTGTAAATAAACCAAAGATTGGTAATTACCGCAAGAATGTAGAATGGTATTCCGTTGAATTTTCCTTTTGAATTTTTAATTGCTAAAAAAATCGTGAATATAGATAGAAACATGTAGAAAACAATAGGTGCATCTGTATCCGAATATCCAGCCATTGAAACCCCAATGAAAATGGGTGCGGATATTGAGAATAATGCTGCTGTAAGACCTCCTATACTATTCGAAAGTAACCTCCCCAATAAAAACACCGGTATCGGTATTAAAGCAACCATTATTAGTGGTGATAGCTTTGCTATTTGCATCAAGTCTATATCATTAAAAAAGTTTTTCATTATTTTATATAGATACGCAATTGTGTACGGCCATCCTACTGAGACTTGTGTAGGTCGTCCTGGTGGATAATATGTTAATATGTCCCATTCAGGAATCTTATAACCATTATCAACAATGTCTTTAGCGTATCTATAAAAGTACCAGGGGTCATAATCTAAAACTGTTGGGGAATTAATAGTCCCAAACCTTACATAAACACCTAAATAAATTATGAAAATTAAAGATGCGGCCAACAATAAATTTTTAATGTACATAAGAAGACCTATTTGATTAGTCGTTTAAATTATTTATTCTTTATTGTTTAAGATTCTTTTTTGTAAAATACATCAAATACTTGGGAAAACAGATTTAATGGTAGTTTGCATAAAAGTCTATCTAAAAAGTCCAATTGCGTATAGAATTTATTGAAAGAATTACCTAAGAAATTATGTATTCGACATACTTGAGCCGGTATTAAAAATCTTCGTTTTATAACAAAGTTTTCTATACCATTAGATTTTAACAAAGTTTCGATTTCAGAGAATGTATATTTAATTTCATGAGACCAGATTCCAAGTTTTTTAGCGAGAAATTCGTTTATTGAGTATTTGTTTGGTATGTTTAAAATGAAGCTTACTCCACCTTTTTTCAAAACTCTTAAATTTTCTTTGATAAATTTTTGGTCGCTTGGTACATGCTCTATAACCCCGAATGAAACTAGTACGTCAAATTCCTGATCTTTGAATTTTAAATTGAGTGCATCTCTAACAAAGTACTTTATGCCATGCCTTTGGTATTTTTTCCACGATGTAAATTTGTTCAAGTCAATTCCGATTACTTTTACACTTGGATTAATTTGTTTTATCATTGCGGTTGTCATTCCACGTCCACACCCTATATCTAAAACTTTAGAATTACTTTGTACGAATTTACTTATTTCGGCAATTTGCCTTTCGTATCTTTTCCAATTCAAGTTGCTGAGAACACCGCATCCTTCATTGCTCTTCGAAATTATAGATTCAAGTGAAATTTTCCTTATTTCGTCGAAATTCACATTAACACCTATTTATTTTACACTTGTTTATGCTGTTTTTGTTCTATTAATTTATTATAAATTTCTACGTGTTTTTTTACTGATTCTTTCCATGTAAACTTTTTCACGTACTCTTGGGCATTTCTTCCAAGCTCTTTACGTAGTGATTCGTCTTTAAAAAGTTTAATTACGTTTTGTTTTAAATCTTCAGGTTCTACTGATGTTAATAAACCGGTTTTGTTATGAATTACTCGCTCAGGATGAGCTCCTAGATTTGTAGCCACCGTGGGTATACCACATGCAGATGCTTCAGCTAACAGAAAGCAGAATCCATCTGATAAAGCTGGGCATATAACAACGTCACAGGCTTTATAAAAATTTTGCGTTTCAGAATAAGGTACATTACCTAGATAAATAACTTTTTCTTGGATTCCAAGTTCATGAATAATTGGAACTAAGTTTTCAAAGCCTTTTCCTCCTAGAATCAATTTTAAATTCGGTATTTCATGCGAAAGCAGGCTTACAGTCTTTAAAAGAGTTTTAATATTTTTTGATTGTGCTGTTTTTTTAATATTTAACCTACCAATATAACCTATTGTGAAATTTTCATTTAAATCAAATTCTTTCCTAAAGTCTTCATTTGAATTCATATTAAACTGCAGTTCAGTCCCATGCGGTATGATAGTTATTTTGTTCTTGGGAGCGCCTTGTTTAATCAAGCTCTTTTTAGAATACTCGGATGGGCATGCAAACCAATTATATGGCGATTTAGCCATAGATCTTTCGAAGAGAGGATAACAATATTTTTCTAAGAAATTTTGACCTACTAACTTCCATAAGTCACCAAACAATTCATGACAAAAGAGAAGAGATGATTTTCTAGCATATTTTGCTATAACCCAGCCTGAAAATCCAGCAACCAAAGAATTAACCTGAACTATATCCATTCTTCTGGCCAACTTTATAGCTGGTATTATAGATGTTATGGAAAACGATTGTCTACCTGGGAAAAAATACCGATTAGGATAAATAATCGGTACTCTATGAATGTAAATGTTGTCTAAAACCTCCAATTCTATTGTATTAGGTATTTTCGATGTAACCCAGTGTACTTCATGACCTAATTCTGCTAGTCTAGAACCTAAATTAACAACATAATTTTCAGCCCCACCCCATACTGGAGGTGCCAAATCAGAAACAATCATTATCTTCATGGAATCTCTTATACAAGGTTGGAATGAAATTATTTATTTATGTTGCTCTAGACCAGTAGTCTATGACCCTTTTTATCCCTTCGTCTAAGGACATTTTGGGGCTCCACCCAATTTTACTTCTAATCTTACTTGAGTCCAGTAAAATGAATGGTTGATCAGAAACCATTGGTCTATATGGATAGTCGGGTGGGTAAGAACCTAAGACTATTCTATTTTGATCGAAATCTAATTCTGAGGCAATATTTAATGCAAGTTCTTTATTTGTAACCCCGTATTCCGTGCTTACATTAAAAACATCCATTTGTGAGTTTTGGTTTTCTATAGCAAGAACATACGCATTAACATGATCATCAACATGCATGTAGTCTCGTACTGAATCGGGAGCACCAACATAGATTTTGTTATCTCTTAACATTTCTGTAATTAAATACTCAACCATAAAACTCTTGTCAAATTTTCTACCATACGAATTAGTTGCTCTTATTACAGTAGCATTCAACCCATAACTACTAATCATCATCCTTATATACATATCGGCTGCAGCCTTAGAAACTGCATATGGGCTAGTTGGACTTAATATAGCATCTTCTTTTACAGGTTGTTCTTTTTGTATACCATATACTTCTGCTGTAGAAGCGACTACCAATCTCCTATTCTTGAAGTCAGGGAGCTCTAGAATAGAATGTCCAATATTCATCGTGCCTATAAGGTTTGCTTGTATGTATTCGAATGGTCTTTCGAATGAAAGACTTACAGGAGATAGAGCTGCTAGATGTACAATAACATCTGGGTTGATTAATCTCAATGCATTTAATGTAGATAGAAAACTTGTAACATCTCCATTGACTAGAGTTACATTATTTAAAAATTCTTTATACATTCTGGGATTTCTGTTTGAAACGTGTTTAACTAAACCGTATACTTCATGATTTTTTTTTACTAATTCTAATGCTAAATGGCTTCCTATGAATCCTGTCACACCGGTAATTAAAATTTTTGCCATTATTTATCCTCAAACCCAAGTAATTTAAATTCTTCATCAGCTCGTATTATATCTTTGATTGTATTTACTGTCAGCCATCTTTCATTTGAGTTCAATTTATACGCCTTTAAGCCACCCATTTCTGCTAACATAGGAAACGTGTTTTTTTCTATATGGCCTTTTTCTGGGAGGTATTCTTTTATTTTATAGTTAAACACGTAGATACCAGTACTAACAAATTTGTCTGGTATTATTGGCTTTTCTTTAAATCCAACTATACTATCTTCCCATAATTCTATGATACCAAATGGGGATCTCAAAGGAGAAATTGCTATTGTTGCCAAGGATTTATTGTTTAAATGAAACTCAATCATCTTTGTCAAATTAAGATTTGTAAGTTCATCACCATTCATCGCAACAAAATTCTCATCTTTAACATATCTCTCAACAGCAAGTCTAAAACCTTCACCTGTTTCACCTTCTATAGTATGTTCACTAATCATTGCGTTTAATCCAAAGTCATTGTTTTTTATATAATCTATTACCATATCCTTTTTATAAGCTACGCCGAGAACAACATTTTCTATACTATGATTTTTTAACCATTTTAGAATCCAATACAAAACAGGTTTACCATTTACTTCTACCATACATTTCGGTTTATCTAAAGTTAATGGGTGCATTCTTAGGGATGCACCTCCCACAAGTAAAACTGCTGTTTTTACATTATGTTGCATATGAACCAAAAGGAACTTAACAAATATAAAGCTTATGTTTTTCTTATACAAACTGTTCTAATTAACATAACTGTGCAGATAAAAACTACAATAGTAAGCTATGAATTTAGGTGAATTGTGGGAGTATGATAAAACAAGAGGAAAATAAAAACAAGAGGAAAATAAAAATTTTATATCTAGGAAATTTTTCTGATCCGAAATACGAAGGTTTAATGACTATAGTCAATAGTTTAAAGTCTCATTTAAAGGTAGATAAAATCTATGTGAATGATATATCTAAAGCTAACGAGGTTGACTTAATTAACATCCATTCATCCGGTTTTTACGAGAGTATAAAATTTTTGAGAATGAAAGGGGTAAAAATTTATTCGTTACATGCAAATATTATTCCACTTTATTTTATGCGCCTATTAGATTATATTCAATGGGTATCTTTTGTCTATAATAAAAAAAGTGATTATTTACCATTACACTATCGAGTTATTAAGATTTGCGCCAATATAGTAAGCAATTTTACACCAATTTTTATAAAAAGATTTTTTCTGAATAAAATAAATGTTGTAGTTATTCCGAATACTTGGTTATTAAATAAATTAAAATTAAATAATGGTTATTTAATACGTCAAGGGATAGATATCCAGAAATTTAGAAATACTCGCACTAAAAAAAGAAGAGGAAAACTTATTGTAAGTTATTTTGGTCATCCTGATCCAGAAAAAGGTATTTTTGAAGTAATAAGTTCCTTTTCAAAATTACAAAATAATTTTTTTGAGAAAAGAATGTTTCTCACAGAAAAAAATCCAAAAATAGAAAATTATATTAACAAGAAAGATGAATCGATCAAAGTTTTTGGTTTTGTAAATAATATTGTAAATGAGTATAATAATTCAGATATTATTGTTCTCCCGTATAGACATAGTTTAGGAGGTATTTCAACTCCTCTTGTTTTAATAGAAGCGATGGCCTGTGAGAAGGCAATTATTACAACAAATCTACCCCATTTACAGGAAATATGTGGAGATGCAGTAGTATATGTAAAACCCTATTCTGTAAAGGACATAACAAAAGCAATAGAAAGTCTTGCTAGAAATTCGGAAATAAGGAAAAAACTAGGAAGGGGGGCTAGAGAAAAGATTGTCAAACATTATAATCAAGAAAAAATGTTTCATGAATATGAAAAACTATATGAGAAAGTTATTGTTTCTTCACAACAATAAATAAGTGTCTTCTGAACCACATAGGCAACGGTATAATTCTTTCCATTAAAGCAACTAAAAATTGTATAACAGGAATTTTATAGAAAGTACGTGCGTAAGAAAATATTCCAATAATTTCATAGTTGAAATTTTTAAAGAAATCTTTTAATTCTTTAATTGTAAAAAGACGTGTTCGCTCTTCATTTGGGTTCATTAACAAAGAAAGTTTTGTCCAAGGTGAATCTTTATTGGGGAAATCACAAATAACAATCCCATTTTTCTTTGTTACTCTATACATCTCTTTAAAAGCATTTTTATAATCTGGTAAGTGCATTAGGACATGAACCGTAAAGGTACAATCAAAAGTGTTCTCTTTATAGGGTATATGTTCTATATCGCCCTCTTTTAGACTTATTTTTATATTATGTTTTTCTAATTTTTGTTTAAATTGTTTAAGCATGTTATTTGAAGGGTCGATACCGTGACATTCTAAACCCTTAAATGCAAGGTATAATAATATTCTACCTGTACCGCAACCCGCCTCCAGTGTTTTCTTGGATCTACTTTTTTTAATGATTTTATATATTAATTCTCTTTGCAAAGTATCTATGAGTCGACCCTCAAAACCTCCAGATCTATCAGCATCATAGCACCATGCCGTTTTTTCGTATTCGGCTACCACCGCTTTTTTATTTTTGAATTTTAATTTAGTTTTCATATTTACCATTATATGAAAAACATCTTATAATACATATTTTAAAGATTTTGTGTTAGTTGTAATGGACCGGTTGATGATTCTGGTTTCTTAATCTTATGCATTACTAATAATTTGATATGCAAAATGCGAATATAGAATATGTAAAAGCTAATAATGAATTGC
>Ga0213870_1000803_pt1 | contig 14615 bp, 17 predicted proteins | sample WICALVC2017_Meta_FD_160119 | JGI IMG/M metagenome (GOLD analysis project Ga0213870, IMG submission 160119) | Freshwater microbial communities from subterranean cave lake in Wind Cave National Park, South Dakota, United States - WICALVC2017 | ecosystem: Environmental > Aquatic > Deep subsurface >... | reverse complement strand
TTACGGAAACGCTTCAAAGAACATAATGATAAACTATCAAAATACACAAAATACCGTGGTCCATATGAATTGATATATTATGAAGCATGTCTTAATGAAAACGATGCTCGTCAACGAGAAAAGTATCTTAAATCAGGCAGGGGCAAACTCTTTTTTAAAAGCAGGTTGAAGCGTTTCCTGTCTCGTACGGGATGAAAGAAAAAATATACAAATTTTTAAAAAAAGAATATCCCGGCCTTGATTTTGACGTTTCGTATCCGCCCGGGGATTTAGGCGACTACTCGACCAATGTCGCTTTTTTGTCGGCTAAACAAAAAGGACAAAATCCTCAAAAAATGGCTCAAGAAATTTCGGCCCGGCTGGAAAAAGAATTTCTCAATGAATTTGAAAAAATCGAAACCGCCAAAGGCGGGTTTATAAATTTATATTTGTCGAAGGCATATTTACAAAGCAATTTGCCCGGGGCGTTGGAAATTCCGGCCGCCGGCCAAAAGAAAACCGTCATCATCGAGTATTCCCAGCCCAATATCGCCAAAACAATGCATGTCGGGCATTTGCGCTCGACGATTCTTGGCGACGCCTTGGCCAATATCTATGAGGCCCTGGGGCATAAAGTAATTCGCTGGAATTATCTTGGCGACTGGGGGACCCAGTTCGGAAAGCTTATCGCGGCCTATAAGATGTGGGGCAGCGGGGACGAAGTCAAAAAAAATCCGATAGAGACGCTGAATAATCTTTATGTCCGGTTCCATGAAGAGATGAGAGCCCGGCCGGACCTTGAAGAAAAAGGCCGCGAGGAATTTAAAAAACTTGAAGAAGGAGACAGAGAAAACAAAAAGCTGTGGGAATGGTTCAAGGATGAATCGCTAAAGGAGTTTGATAAAATTTACGGGCTCTTGGGAGTCAAGTTTAATACCGATATCGGCGAGAGTTTTTTTACGAACGACACGAAGCCCTTAGTTAAAGAATTGAAAGATAAAGGGGCAGCCCAAGAAAGCGAAGGGGCGTTAATCATCAATCTGGATGAATTCGGCCTTCCTCCGGCATTGATTCAAAAGGCGGACGGCGCGAGCTTGTACCTCACCCGCGACATTGCCGCCTTGAAGTATAGGATAAAAGAATATAGGCCCGAGAAAATAATTTACGTTGTCGGCAATGAGCAGTCGCTTCACTTTCAGCAGCTTTTCGCGGTTGCCAAAATTATCGGCTTGGACGGTTGGGGATTAAGTCATGTGAAATTCGGGCTGATTTTGGGAGAAGACAAGAAGAAATTATCCAGCCGCGAAGGCCGGGTCGTGGCAATAAAATATTTAATCGATAAATCTATAGAACTTGCCGGAAAAATCGTCGAAGAAAAAAATACCGAACTTTCCGGCGAAGAAAAAAAAGAAATTTCCAGAGCCGTCGGCATCGGCGCCTTGAAATACTTCATTTTAAAAGAACACCGCAATACTGACATTGTCTTTGACTGGGATAAAATTCTGGATTTTAAAGGCGACACCGGGCCGTATCTTCAATACACTTATGCGCGGCTGGCGGGGATTAAGAAAAAATTTCAAAATCTCGATATCTCAAAACCTAAAAATTTTGAAACTTTAAACAAGAAGATTGAATCTTTAAATCCCGAAACTTTAAACAAGGAAGTTGAGCTTTCTTTGATGAAAAAAATAATCAAATTCCCGGAAGCAGTGGTTATGGCGGCAGAACATAACCTTTCCAATGTTCTGACTCTTTATCTTTACGAACTCTGCAATCTGGCCAATAAATTTTACGAATCGGCTCCGGTCCTGCAGGAGGAAGATGAAAAAGTCAGATCTGCCCGCCTCGGCCTCGTTAACTTAACCGGTTCGGTTTTGGAGAAGGGGCTTGGGCTTTTGGGGATTAGGGCGCCGGAGAGAATATAACTCTATATATCGAAACTTGCTCCTCCCCCCATATATTAGACACAAAGGTCAATATCATCAATTAAACGTCTGATGTATAATGCAAACCATGAAAAAATCATACCGCGTAGAAGGAGGGCACCATGCCCAAGAAAGCAGTAGTGGCTGTACCGAAGAACTTGGAGGAAGCAGCGTTGTTCTTGGCTCAGATCGGCAAAGAGCAGCGTGCCACCGATTTATTTACGCAAATCGCTTAAACGCATTTATTAAAGGAATGAGCGAAATGACATGCCTTACCAGCATGCTTGCATATCCCCATTCGTTGTCGTACCAGACCATCACTTTTACCAGTTCGCCACCGACAACTCTGGTTAAATTCAAATCCACGATGGCGCCGTGAGCATTTTTCAGAATATCGGAAGACACCAATGGTTTGTCCGTTACGGTTAAAATGCCTTTCCACTCCGGCTTTTTTGATTCTTCGGTAAAGATATCGTTAATTTCTTCAACTGAAGTTTTTTTCTCGGCAATGAAGGTAAAATCTAAAATTGATCCGCCGGCCACCGGCACTCGCAAAGCCATGCCGTCAAACTTATCCTTCATTCCGGGAATGGCTTTGGCAGTAGCGATAGCCGCGCCGCTCGTGGTAGGAACGATATTCCAGGCAGCGGCCCGGCCCCTGCGATAATCTTTGTGCAGTTTAGGCATGGGGCCGTCCACTAAATTCTGTTCGGCAGTATAGCCGTGAACAGTATTGAGAAGAGAGTATTTTATGCCGGGCTTCACGATCATAACCGCGGCCACCGGTGTTATGGCATTGGTGGTGCAGGAAGCGTTGGTGGTGATTCTTGAGCGGGCCAAAGCTGCCTCGTTCACGTTTGGAGTGGCAGTGACGGTTTCTCCCTCGTCATGAGCGGGGGCGGAAAGCACGACTCTTTTTGCGCCGGCGTCAAGATGCGTTTTTGCTTTATCGTAAGAAGCAAATCTGCCCGTTGATTCAACGACGATATCAATATCCAAGTCCTTCCACGGCAATTTTGCCGGTTCGGGTTCACTGAAATATTTGATTGTTTTGCCGTCAACAACAAGATTTCCGTCTTTTACCTCAACCGTCTTTTCGTAATTGCCGTAAACGCTGTCAAATTCCAAAAGATAAGCCAAGTTCTTTAAGTCACCCAAATCGTTGAGGGCGACGATCTCTAATTCCGGCGCTCCCTCCTTCGCTAAAGCTTCGGAGGGCAAGGCAAAAGCAATTTTGAAAAATTGCCTTCCGATTCGACCAAAACCGTTAATAGCTATTTTTATTTTTTTCATTTTAGTTTTGTTTTTGAAACCAAATTTTATTAATTAATACCGCGACCAGTGCTCCCAAAATGGGACCGACCCAATATACCAAGTGATTTACCCAAACTCCCGAATGAACCGAGGGCTCGACCTTAATTTATCCCAAGCAAAACATCAACTTTTCCCTTGTCAAAACCGACAATAATTTTTATGTTATTAATTCTTTAACTTTTTCTATTTGGCCTTCGGCCCCGGACCAATTTTATTCCGTGCAGCAGGAAAGTTTGCTGACATCTTTCCTGAAAGACTGGGCGACCCACTTAATTGATTCGGCCATAGTGGGAAAAATGAATGTATTTTCAATAATATCATCTAATTTCATGTGATGTTTAATAATAAAACTTACTACTGAGATAATTTCATCGGCCCTCGCGCCGACCATATGAATTCCGACTATTTCCTCGGTTTTGCTGTCAATTGCCATTTTAATGAATCCATCTGTCGCTTCTAAGATGTGGGCTTTGGGAACGAGGTCGAGTTGAAGCGTTCTGCAGGAACAAACCAAGCCGCTTTGTTTAACAATCTGCGCGTCGGTTAAACCAACGCTCGCTAGCGGCGGGTCAGTAAAGATGGCGTGAGGGGTTGAACGAAAATCAATTTTAATGCCCTTATTTTCTAAGAGATTAGACGCGGCGACAAAACCTTCTCGGCCGGCCACAGTTTCTAATTTGGGATTGACTTCTCCCTCTCCATATTGTTCCACAACATCACCGGCCGCAAAAATATGAGGAAGGTCCGTCTGTAAAAATTCATTGGTTACCACTCCGCCTTTTTCTCCAATATGGATACCGATACCTTCAAGATTCAAAGATTTAGTATTGGCCCTCACGCCCGAAGCGACTAGTATTTTTTCCGCTCCAATTTTTATTTCCTGCCCTTTGATTTCAGCGGTAACCTCAATATCTCCTCCGTTTTGTTTTACGCTTTTGGTCTTGGCGGAGGTATGAATGATTATGCCCTCCTCTTCCAATTTCTTTTTCAAAAAGTCCGAAAGTTCCGGCTCTTCACGGTCGACTATTCTATCGGCGGATTGCAAAACCGCAACTTTTGTTCCAAAGCGGCTGTAGATTTGGGAAAACTCAAGCCCCAAGGGACCGCCGCCCAAAATAACCATTGATTCGGGTAATTCCTTTAAGCCAAGGGCTTCTATATTAGTTAAATAGGGCACATCGACTAACCCGGGAATTGGCGGGATAAAAGTGGATGACCCGGTTGAAATCAAAAACTTTTCTCCAGTAATTTTTTCGCCGTTGACTTCAATCGTGTGTTCATCCAGAAATTTAGCGCTTGCCCCGTAGGGTCGCGAAGCGACTCCTTGGGGGTCGCCTTCCTTGAGAGTTACATAAACCAAAAATTTGAGAGTTCCGGCATAAGCTTTGCTCTGAAGCTTATTAATAAGAGCGTCCTTAGATTCAACAACTTTTTTGAAATCTAAACTTGGCGTGCTATCAGTTACTCCATCAAATTTGCTGTATTTTGAATTCCAATAAGATTCCGCCACAGTGAGCAATCTTTTTGAGGGCATGCAGCCGACATTTATGCATGTTCCGCCCAGCGCGACTTTGCCGCCCGAAATCATCAGAGTTTTAATCTTTAAGCCATCTGCTTTGATGGCCGCGGCAAATCCCGCAGCTCCGCCTCCGACTATAATGAATTGATAATCAAATGTTCTCATGAAGTTTCTGATTTAGTTGTTATAATTCGTTGGGGTTATGGGGCGAAGGATCCCCTGCTAAACCGAGGAATCCTTCGCCTGTAGTCAGCAGCCCGATTCGCAGTGGGCTACCGGCCGCAGCATGTAACAAAGTACAGTTTAAGATACTTTGTCAAACGGCTGGCGTGCAGGCGATAAAAAACCCGTTTTGCCTCACGCCGCACTTTTACCAATTTGGCCATCCTAAGTTTCCGCAGAGTATGGGATATGGCCGAAACGGAAACACCTATGATTTCAGCAATTTCCCCGACCGAAAGCTCTTTGCGGCGGCATAAAAGATAGCAGATTTTAAGACGAGTGGGGTCGCCGACCATATTAAACTCCGTGGCGCACTGCATAAGCGCTTCTCGATTTTCAAACTCTTTTTTTATTTGTTTGATATTTATCTTTTGCATATGCATTCAAATGATAACAAATCAAAATAAAAAACACAACAAAGGTTTTATGCACAGGGAGTTCGCCAAAAAATCCAAAAGTCCGCGCGGATTCCTCCCTTAACCCCCTCTCCGCCGCGCCTGCCCGCCTCTGGAGGGCCCTCGCTTCCACGACCAGCTAGAGCGGTTTTGGAGAGGGTTTATCCCCAGTTGACATTGTTAAAATAATATATAATTGAAAAGGTCGAAAAGTAAAAAAATAATTAAACCACTATGCTTGAACAAATAACGCAATATTATGAAAACACCTTTCATTATTATCAGCGCTGTGATTTTGGTCGTTGTCGGATGGTTGCTGATTTCCAATACGGGACAGCACCAAAATATGAATTCAAGTGGCAACACTAACACACAAACTGAATTATTGACTAGAGCCGAGCAAGCTCCCGATTTTGCTTTGCAAGATTATAGCGGCAAAACGGTGCGTCTTTCGGATTTTGCCGGCAAACCGCTCGTCATAAATTCTTGGGCGGCATGGTGTCCTTTTTGCCGAAAAGAACTGGTGGATTTCGCCGCCGCTCAAAAGGAGTTCGGCGACAAAGTGATTATTATTGCGGTCGATAGAGCCGAGTCGCGAGAAACAGCAAAGAAATATACGGACGAATTGGGTGTAACAAATAATCTGATATTTCTACTTAACCCTTCGGATTCGTTTTACCAATCAATCGGCGGATTTTCCATGCCGGAAACAATTTTCATAGATAGAAACGGAAATATTGCCGAGCGTAAGCGAGGACCGATGGAAATAAGCGAGATACGTCAAAAGATTCAAAAATTACTCTCACCATAAATAACTATGGAATTTTCATTTATCATCCCAGCATTTATCGCCGGCATCCTCACCTTTCTTGCCCCCTGCACGCTTCCTTTAGTGCCGGGATATTTAGGGTTCATCAGCGGCGTTTCGGCGCAGGATTTGCAAGACCCGCTGAAATCAAAATCAACGCGAAGGAAAATATTTTTGAACGGACTTTTGTTTGTTGTCGGTTTCAGTTTTATTTTTATATTGCTCGGCAGCCTTTTCGGCCTGGGCGGCTCCGCCCTTGCCCAATACCGGATTTGGCTCTCGCGAATCGGCGGCATCTTTGTAATACTTTTTGGGCTTTTCATGATCGGAGTTCTGCGATTGCCGTTTTTGAATGTTGAGAAAAACATCGGAAGAATAAGGGCGCTGAAGCCGGGCACTCCGTCAAGTTCTTTTATTTTCGGAGCGACATTTGCTTTTGGCTGGACTCCGTGTGTCGGCCCGATTCTTGGATCAATTCTCGCGCTTGCCGCGGCATCGGCAACGGTCGGCCAAGGAGCTTTTCTTCTTTCGGTTTTCTCTCTCGGACTTGCGGTACCCTTCCTCATAATTGCCGCGGGAATAGGTTCTGCGTCAAACTACATCTCAAAGTTGAGCAAGTATCTCAATGTTATCTCGATTATCGGAGGGCTGTTTCTTATTTTTCTTGGCATCCTCCTATTCATCAACAAGCTCGGCGTTTGGATTGCATACTTTTACCAGTGGTTCGATTTTATTAACTACGAACGATTGCTTGATTATTTGTAATTTTGTCAGCCATTTTTGATAAAGTAAATTCGAGCGCAGTCGTAAAGATGCTCCAAGACAAAACTATTTGATTTTTGTGGACACTTTATTCTATAATATCGGCTATGGAACAATTCTTCGCCCTTATTTTAACCGGCGTCACTTCGTTTTTCGGCCACCATTTCGGTGAACGATTTTTGGAGTGCTTTTTTACCAGAAGAAAAAAAGAATTGTCTTTAGTCTTAAAAGGATATCAAATCCATCACAGTTTTTTTGGCTTACTGGCTATACTGACGGCTTTGATTACTACCGGCATCTATACCACCGCTTTATTCGGCTATGGAATCGGCAATATCTGGCAACACAAAAGAACCCACAATAAAATAAATGAAAAAGGGATGGTATTCATCACAAAACATATTAAAAACCTTCCTAAATCATCCTGACTGAAAAAATTGACATAAAGACTTTAATCTGTTAATCTTATAGTACAACGCGCTAATGCGCGATTTTTATTAAAAAAGCCTTTAAAAAAGGCTTTTTTAATTACTATGATTACTAAAAAATCGTTAATTTCCGGCTTTTTAGCAGTTGGTTTCGCAGTTAACCCGCTTTATATCCAAGCCGGTTTTTGGGATGTTCTAAGCCCTTTTAACGCTGCTAAAATAATGATTAAATTGAAAACAAATTCGGAAAACACTCTAATTGAAGAAAACCTAATTTATTTCAATTTCTCCACAGTCCAAAACGATAGTGTCTTGGCCACCAGACCGATAATCGCTCCAAAAACCTATAAGCCAAAAAAGTTCTATATGGTTTCGGCCACGGGCTATTCTTCAACCCCGGAACAAACCGATCATACGCCTTTTATAACCGCCTCGGGAATTCATGTCCGCGACGGCGTGATCGCGGCCAACTTTCTGCCTTTCGGCACGATCATTAAAATTCCGGAGCTTTTCGGAAATAAAACTTTCGTGGTTGAAGACCGGATGCATAATCGCTATTGGTTTAATATCGACATCTGGTTTCCGGAAAAAAACCTGGCCAAAGAATTCGGAGTCAAAGCAGTAAAGATTGAGATTGTCTCGTAACAGACAGGTTTCGAGAAACAAAAATCCGGTTGAAAATCAGCCGGGTTTTTGTTATGCTTTTTTAGAATAGATTGCCCTCGTGGTGAAACGGATATCATAACTGCCTTCGAAGCAGTCGTTGTGGGTTCAAATCCTGCCGAGGGCGGATGGTGGGTGTAGCTTAGCAGCCAAAGCGCCTCGCTGTGGCCGAGGAGACCGAGGGTGCAAATCCCTCCACTCACCCACTTTTCAACAGTTCTCTTTATTAAAAAACTTTTGTATTGTTTAGAAAATGCTTAACTCAATCAAGACTTCCCATATGTTTTTACGGCTTGGCTTGGCCTTGGTTTTTTTATGGTTCGGAATTGATAAATTCATCCATCCCGATTACTGGATTAATGCCTGGATGCCTTTGTGGCTCCAGAATATTTTAAGCCGCTTCAATATCGGAAACCTGAATTTTGTCTACGCCAACGGAATTTTTGAAATAGTTCTGGGGCTCGGCTTCGTATTTAATATCTTCGTAAAGCTTTTTTCCCTTTTAGCTCTAATATTTCTTTTGGTTGTAATCTTTTCTTTCGGCTTGAACGAAGTAACTATTCGCGATGCCGGCCTTATCGGCGCGGCTTTAGCTCTGCTTTTCTGGAATAACAGGAAAAAGTTCTGATGCGGGAAATATACCTTGATAATGCTGCAACTACAGCGGTTGATCCGGCTGTTTTAAAAGCAATGAAGCCGTATTGGTCTGAAATTTACGGCAATGCCATGTCTTTTAACGACGCCGGCAGAAAAGCCAAAAAAGCGATGGAAGAATCAAGAAAAAAAATCGCTCGGATTTTAGGCGCCAAAAATCAGGAAATAATCTTTACTTCTTCGGCTACTGAATCGAACAATCTAGCGATACTCGGAATAGCAAAAGCATGTAAAAATAAAAAGATCGAGATCATAACTACTAGAGCCGACCACCATTCGGTTTTGGAACCGATTAAAAAACTGGAAAAAGACGGCGCCAAAATTCATTATCTTCCGGTTAATAAGGAAGGCTTCATTAATCTGGATCAATTAAAAAAATCCCTAAACCTGAATACGGCTCTGGTTTCAATCATCTATGCCAGCAATGAAATTGGAACTATCCAGCCAATTAAAAAAACGGCCAAAATAATAAAAGAATTCAGAAAAAGATCTGGATATCCATACTTCCATACTGATGCCGCCCAAGCCACATCTTATCTAGATATAAATGTAAATAATCTAGGCGTTGATTTAATGACTCTATCAAGTTCAAAGATTCACGGACCTAAAGGTATGGCTATCTTGTATGTCAGACAAGGAACCGAAATTGAACCGCTGATTTACGGCGGCGGGCAGGAATTCGGTTTAAGATCATCTACCCCAAATGTATCTTTAATTGCGGGCTTTGCTAAAGCGCTGGAAATAACCAATAATGAAAAGGGGGGGACTAACAAAAAATTAGAAGATTTAAGAAAAAATTTTATCAATAAGTTAAAAAGGGGGCTTCCAGGAGTTAAAATAAACGGACCGGAAAAAGAAGAAAACCTGGTGCCAAGCATTATCAGTATCACAATTCCAAAAATTGAGAATGAGCAAGTCCTTCTACATTTGGATAAATACGGGATTCGGGCTTCGGCTGGTTCAGCTTGCGCATCATATGACATTGAACCATCGCACGTACTTGCCTCTATTGGCCTTTCAAAAGAAGAAGCCCGCTGGAGCATCCGTTTTTCTTTAAGCAAAAAAACGACTAAAACTGAATTGGATTATGTTTTAAAAATTATGCCAAAAGTGGTAAATACAATAGAAAGGCTTTATCCGAAAGATTTAAAAAAACAATATCATACGAAATCCTAGTATGTTTGGCTTAATAAAACTTATTTTCCTTTTAATTCTTTTGGCCGGCGTGGCGATTTACGGCGGCGATATTTGGAGCACGGCCAAAGACAAGGTAACCGGATTCATCAATCCGGAGATTCAAAAAGCGACTCTTTTTAATGTTTCTAAAAACAAAATTAAAGAAATAGAAAATATCATCAAAGAAGTCAGGGAAAATATTGACAACCCGAATTTTGACAAAAAAGCAAAACTGGAAGAAACCCTGAAAGTAATCCGGGAATCAAAAAATAATCTTGAGAAAATAGAAAACTCCGGAGAAACTTTAATTGAAAAAGCTTTTGAGGGTTTAAATGATTTCAAAGAAGGCGCCCAAAACTTATTCTCTGATTCAAAATCAAAAAGCGGAAGGAACCAAGTTTGCCCCCAAGTCTGTCCCTAGACTTAAAGATGGCCCAAATCAAGCGGATAGACGCCTCCCGAAGAACGGACAAAACAGAGACGGATTACCGTATCAATATACTCCCTAATCGCTTCTTCGTCCGTAATGGGATATTTGATTGTTGATGAACGGCGGAGCGCTTGCCACTCTTTTTGGCTGATGTCATCGGGTTTCAGAATCGGGCCCGGGGCGATTGAGTTTATGAAAATTCCTTTAGGGCCCAATTCAACGGCCAAAGTCCGGGTCATCGAGGCAATTCCGGCCTTGGTAACCACATAAGGCAGATAACCCGGATATATCTTCCCGATTGAAGTCCGGTCAGCCACGGTAATAATATGAGAGCCTTTTGGCATCAATGGCAGGCTTAGTTGGATCGGCCAGAAAGTTCCCTTGATATGACTGGAAAAATTAGCGTCCCAGTCAACTTCTTCTATTTCTTCAAGCTTTATCGGCTTAAAAATTGAGGCTAAAAGAATTAAAATATCCAACTTCTTGAATTCTTTTTTTATTTCTTTAACGGCGGCGCTGACGCTTTGCCGCGAACTGACATCGCATTGAACCGTGAAAACCCTGCTTCCCAACGGCTTAACTTTCTCTGCCGTTTCCCTGGCTTCTTTTTCTGACAAGCGATAGCTCAAAACCAAGTCAGCGCCGAGTTTAGTCAAACTAACGGCAATTTCTTGGCCGATTCTTTTCCCGCCGGTAATCCAAATGGTTTTTCCTTTAAGAGAATGCCTTTCAACGAAGTTTTTCATTTTTCATCTGTTTTTCTAAAGTGTCCGCCTCGTAGGAGCTACTTGGAACCAGATTATGGAGGAATTAAGGGCCTGGCAACAACTTTCGGTTATCTATCTTCCACTCTATAACTAATTTTCTAAGCTAATCTATCGCCTAATTTTACGGTGGATTTCGCTGAGGTTATAAGCACCCAGCCAAAACCATCGGCATTTTAAAAACCAAGAGTTAGAACTTCTGAAACAAATGAAGCAATCATTTTTGGTGGAATTTGCTTTTAAGTCAATCCTCTCCTTTTCTTTGCTTGAAAGGTACGCCGCTGTTGTCTATTGCCGCCTTCCATCACATTACTTTCTTGAACATCGGGGATAAAATCTATTTCCTGAACTGACGGAATTCTAAATGAAAAAGTAGTCTTGCCGTCGGCATTAGTAACGGCAAAATCACCAAGACCTATTATATCCATCCCAATGAGGAGCTGTGGCTGTTTATCGTCCGCAAGGTTGTCATCGGGGATAAGTTGTACTTCTGTCACACGAACATGAGGAACCATTACCTTATTGGGTAACGCAATATTAACAAGGTAGGTATTGTTTGCGGATTTTCCGCCAGCATGCCTTGTCTCTCGCACTCCGGTTGGTTGCAAGGCAAAATCGTCCACAACTCTTTTTGTTATAGCAGAATGTGTCGCTCCAGTATCCCATATGGCTACATACTTCTTGAATTCAACTTTTTGCTTTTGGACTTCTTCTGGAGTAACAGGCAAACACACATTCACTTCATTGAATAGTACGCGCGCACGTCCATCATACCGAGTAGTGAATGCATGGTGTTGCATAGGTCAAGAAAGCGCCACCCTAGAATGAAAGGTTTGGGTGTAACTTTCTTGACCGGGGAGGCATTGTTGGATTAAAAAAGTGCCAAGTTCGAATTTCTTTTTCGCTTCTGTGTAGGCATCTATTTCAGAATCGTAAACGCCTTGAACTTTTTGGTTCTTTATAACTAAAAATTTGCTATTGTATTTTTTTACCAACTCTTTCTGATTAGCCTTGAAATAGTTGAGTTCTTTTTCTAATTTTTTATCAACCATGGTTATAAAATAATAACAAAAATATTTATATTTTACAAGTTATTTGATCAATCCGCCCCTCTTAGGAACTACTTGGAACCAAATTATGGAGGAATTAAGAGTATGGCAACAGCTAAAAGTATATACTTTGTCTTCTTAAATAAAAAGAGCTCACACCAGATTAGTTAATACAAGCTCTGAAGTTCGAGCTATTCAGGCCGTTAATGAGACCTCCCATGTTGCTTCCTGAGTTTTTTAGCCATTCCCTCCATGATGGTATTTATTTCTATCAACCATTGGTCCCAGTTGTCCATAAGTGTCTAGTATTCTTGAAATAGTGCGAACCGTTTTCGCCGCCTGCGGCGGCTTCCTCTGGCTTGCCTTTTCCTAAAGTGTCCTCAATTCTAAACCACGCGCGAACCTATTTTGAACGGAACTGATGGCGCGCTCCGCGCGCCAAACAGCTCGGGCGGGGCGGGCAGAAAAAGGGGCGTGGGGAAAATGAATGCCCGCCCCGCCCTCGCTTTCGCCGCCGCCAAGATTCGTGCCAACAATGTTAGCACGCCGCAAAGCTTTTATATTTTATCAGCTTTGAAGTCAGATTGAAAGTTCATCGCCCATTTATCTTTGCCTTCCCAATCATCAAAAACTTTTCCGTAGCCCTCTTTGCGAAAATCTGCCTCAATTACTTTTGCTAATTCTTGTTGAGTTTTTAAATCTCCGTCATCTAAAATTTTAAGCAATGTCGCTAAAAACTTTTTTGTGTCCCAAGAAAGTTTCTCAAGTGGTCGGCCTTGTAACTCTCTTGAGAGATAATTCGCAAACGGCGTTGCTCTGTCGTGAAGCGCAAAGAGGGCGTTCAAGAGATAAGGAATTGACGCCGCCGATTCCAAACGCACACCAATAGCATCTTTCTTTCGATATGATTTTACCGAGCGGAAAAAGCCGTTCATGTAGGCGTCAATTGATCCGTTTATAAATTCTTCTCGCTTCTCTTTCGGGATTGAGCCTTTTTCATCAATAAGTTTTTGAATTTCTCCGCCGGTTTTATCAACCAACGCCTGAACATGGGTAAAATCATATCTATCCCAATGCGTATCGCTTTGCCATTGGGCATATTTGGAAAATTCCGAAAGAGAAGAAACCGATAAATCAATTTCGGGCATCTCTCTATCGAATTTCTTTTTGTATTCCTCCACAACGCTATCTTTAACAATCATATGTAAATCATAATCGGAAAGATCATTTTCATATCCTTTTCCACGCGAGCCACCCAAAAAGAAACCAATAATGTTCTCATCAGTTTTAGCTTCATTTAACAACTCCTCAAAAATTTCGTGGTGCGTTTTTGTCATAATAAGTTTAGCCAACCTCAATAAAACCATAATGCCAAATCGGCGGAAATCCCTTACCCCAATCTCTAAGAATTTCCGCGTAAGTTCTTTTTGTATTACCTATCGGAATCGTTTTGTCGTGTCTTTCCAAAGAAACATAGGAATCGTAGACATAAAAAACTTTCTCATCATCATTATAACCCCAAAGTGTTATCCAATGTCCCATAAAAGACGCAACGAAAGAACTGTATTTTCCACTTTTTGAATATCCGTTGCCAATTCTAAGCATTACCACCTTATCTTCATTAATCAATTTCTTTAATAGTTCTGTTCGTTGCTCATCAGACAAATTTTTTGCGTCGCCTTTTTCCGCTGATATTCCATAGGATTGCAAAACTTTCGGCCATAAAATAAGCCCCCGATTTATTCCGGTATATTTCGCCAAAAAATTTGGCTGATATTCACGGGGATGTTTCTTATCATCTTTTCTGTAAGAACTGATGATAGCTTTTACGGAATAAGCGCCGCATTGTGTAAGCCCCTGTTCTAAATATTCTTTTGGACGATGACTTAATATTTTAATCATAACTATTTCAATAATTCATCAGCCGACACGCCGAGCGCATCAGCTAATTTTTGAATTGTCGCAAGAGTAGGATTTCTTTTTCCATGCTCTATTCCACTGATGTACGCACGATGGAAATTCAATTTACGCCCAATAGCTCCTTGCGACAATTTTCCCGAAATCAAAGGATTTGTCCAAAAGATTGGAACGAACCATATACTTTTGGACAAATTTGCTTCCTTTTCGCTCCGCCCGCCGTGGGATTTTGTCGCTTTGCGCAAAGCGCAAAGCGACCCTGCCGAGCCGCGAAGCGGCGAGGCATCCTCTCTTTCAAAATCGGAACGTCTAATCGTGTCCCCCCACTAGGATTTGAACCTAGATCACGCACCTTAAGAGGGTGGAGCTTTGCCAATTAAGCTATAGGGGGAACTAAATACCCCGGCAGGATTTAAACCTACAATCCCTTCCTTAGAAGGGAAGTGCTTTATCCAGTTAAGCTAGGGGCGGATCCTAAATTTTATCCGCTCGCGAGGAATCGAACCTCGATTTAGGGATTAGAAGTCCCTCGTCCTGTCCGTTGAACGACGAGCGGATTCTGGAGTATCTTTACGACTTCGCTCGAACTTACTTTATCAAAAATTCCTAA
>Ga0213870_1000802_pt1 | contig 14615 bp, 7 predicted proteins | sample WICALVC2017_Meta_FD_160119 | JGI IMG/M metagenome (GOLD analysis project Ga0213870, IMG submission 160119) | Freshwater microbial communities from subterranean cave lake in Wind Cave National Park, South Dakota, United States - WICALVC2017 | ecosystem: Environmental > Aquatic > Deep subsurface >... | reverse complement strand
CGAAGAATTGCTCGAATGCAGCAGTAGTGATGAATGTAGACAAAATGTGTGCAAACCGCCACTCGTTTCCAAGGGAGGAGCGTGTGCGGCAACAAAACTGCTCGAATGTGTAGCAGGGCTCGAGTGCCGCGGTGGTAGTTGTAAAGAACTGCTTCGACAAAAAGAGCAGTCCTGTAATCCGCCAGAGCTTGAGTGCGCAGGAGTGCTTGAATGTAGAGAAAGTCGCTGTCAGTATCCGCTTGCCACAAAGGGGCAAGCGTGCGATGCCGAGACACGGTGTGAGTTGAGCCTCGAGTGCCGCAGTAGCGTGTGCAAACCCGCACTGGTAACTGCAGCAGGCGGCCGCTGCAGCGAGAGCGAACTCTTGGAGTGCGGCAGCGGTTTGGCCTGTCGTGATAGTCGCTGCAAGCCGCCGGTGGTCGGTCGCAGAAAGCCATGCAACCCCGAGCAGTTTATTGAGTGCAATTCGGAATTTGAGTGTCGAGACGGGATCTGCAAGTACCCAGCCGCAGCTCAAGGCAAATGGTGTAGCAGCGCGCCACAGGATCTGGCAGACTGTAAGCCCGGGCTTGAGTGCAGAGGCAGTATCTGTAAACCGGCACCGGTTAGAGTGCGCGGAGCAGTGTGTGATGTCCCCAACGGATTAGAATGCGGCAGAGATAGCGAGGGGGTCGCGCTTCGCTGCGCCGAGGATAAGCGCTGCAAGCCACCCTTCATGACAAATCCAGGCGATGTGTGCGATTCTACGACATTCTTCGAGTGCGGCAAGACCGCAGATGGCACGCAACTGCGCTGCGACGAAACTGCTGGACTCTGCAAGCTCCCGTTGGTTTTACAGGGTGGTACGTGCAATATTACTGCCTATCGAGAATGCGCAACTGGCTTAGAGTGCCGAGAGACGCTCTGTAAGCCGCCCACGGTTGGGCGCGGAGCGGTCTGTGTTCCAAGCGATTTGATCGAATGCTCTTCGGGGCTCGAATGTCGCGATTCCTACTGTAAGCCGCCCAAAGTGGGCAGGGGCATTGCCTGTAGCACGAAAGACCTCATCGAGTGCCTCGCAGGGCTTGAGTGCCGCAGTAGCGTGTGCAAACCCGCACTGGTAACTGCCGTAGGCGGCCGCTGCAGCGAGAGCGAACTCTTGGAGTGCGCGAGCGGACTCGAGTGTAGGGAGAGTGTGTGTGCTATCCCTATTGCATGTAGCAACACCCCATACACGAGTCTTGCGCGGGCGCTTCAGGATCCGCTTACTGCATGCGTACTCAATCTCACCGGAAGTGGCTCTGCGACGCTTACTGAAGATATTGGAAAACTGCAAAACTTGATACGCCTCCAGGCCGTGAATGTCGGGCTCACCTCATTGCCAGTCGGGATTGGACGCTTAAAAAAATTACAGGCGCTTGATGTGCGCTCGAATAGAATATCTTCCATTCCGGTTGAAGTTACGCGCTTGGGAGAGAACGCGGTTGTCGCTCCTACGATCCTCATGGGGTCTAATACGTTTTCCGAACTTCCGAGCGATTTTGGCTCATTTGTAAGACCCCTCAAAAAGCTTTCTCTTACCGGGAATGCCGTGACGTTACCTGATTCGTTTGGGTCGCTGGTGATCACCGACAGACTCGAACTGGATTCGATGCGCCTGACAACTTTGCCGGAGAGTTTCAGCAATCTCAAACTTGGCTCTCTCGCCAAGCCCGCAGATCTGCTTTTGCAATTCAATCAGCTCAATGAAGGAATTCCGGTATTTGGTAGTAGCATGTATCTTAATCTCTTGGATTTAAGTTACAACCAACTGCGCGCGGTGCCCACCTGGATGGCCTTGCTAAAAGGTCGCGTTCGCGAGCTGAATCTTGAGGCGAATCCACTACCCATTGAAGCGGTGGAAACGTTACGCGTGGCACTGGGGTCTGGCACACTCGTACGGTTTGAGCGAAAAGAAGGGGAGTACTGCGATCTGCGGCTGCTGTGCTCGCCCCGTGTTGCTGGTGGTTTGGAGTGCCGAAATGCGCGGTGTGTTTCAAAGACGATACCCATAGTTCCGGCAGTTCCAGGAACACAGGGCGCATCAACGCTTCAGAATTTTGCTCCGCCAGCTGCTGCTGCGGTAATTCCATCAGGGGCAGCACTCCTGTCCAGCGCGTCTTGTCCTATTGTGACTGATTTTACCTCTGCAAGCAGCGCACCACTTTCTGTCTGTCAGCTTGTCATAAGTGGCAAACCGTCAGCGCGGTGGCTGGCGACCAACGCCACGGCGCTGAAGAACCTGGAAGTGCTTCAGCTTAACCACAGTGATCTCATCAGTGTGGGTCCAGTGGCGATGCTGCCAAAACTCACCGTGCTTCGAGTTTTTAACAACGGGATCACTGCACTTGCGCAACAGCTCTCCACCATGGGGCGCAGTAGTACACGTCCACTGGGATTAAATTTTGCCTATAACAAAATGACGGCGGCTTCCCTCGACAGTTTGGCGCTCATCAAACCAGTGCAGTATCTGTACCTACGCGGTAATCTCCTGGATCGCTTGCCCACGTCGTTTTCCTCGCTCGTGATTCAAGATCGCCTGGACCTCGCGGAAAATAAGCTTGAAAGCGTTCGATTTGGGAACATTTCTTTGGGCATTATGGGCAAGCCTGCCTCGCTTGATCTAAACTCGAACCGCTTGAGCGCGCTGCCTGTTGATGCGTTCGGACCTCGGATGTATCTCTCTTTGCTCGACCTTGGCAACAACCGATTTTCTACAATACCATTGGCGGCACTTAGCGCGCTCGCTGGCAGAGTCCAAACCATTCGGCTCACGGGCAATCCGCTCTCCAGCGAGCAACTTGCGGCCCTAAAGAAAGCGCTGCCTCTAACGACAATCGAGTTTGGCGCACTGCAATCCCAGCTCCCTGTCGTAAGTTGTCTTTCGACCGGGACTTGTGCAGCCGGTTTGGAGTGTCGATACGATACATTTGCCAATGTCGCCCGGTGCATGCCGCCACTACCTACTGGTCGCTGTAGGGTAGCGCCCTATCGGAGCATGACCGAAGCAGAGGAAGAAGCAGATCCTGCCCGGGTCTGTCATCTGGACCTCTCTGGTCAATCTGTTCATGCGCTGCCTGAAGAGGTTGGGCAGTTCACACGGCTCCAGTCCTTGGACCTTTCTTCAACAGGGTTAGAGTCGCTTTCCGAGGAGGTTGGGGCGCTTGTAGATTTGCAAACGCTCGTCCTTAAGAAAAACAATCTCACAACCCTTCCGAATACCCTCTCGAATTTAAAAAAGCTCCGATTCCTTGACCTTTCTCGAAACGCGCTATCTTCTGCCGAGAAGCAGCGGATCCGGCAACTTTTACCATGGCTTGGGTTGGGGAAGCTTCTGCTTTAAGAAAGTGTGGTATACTAAGAAAAATACGATTACTATGCAGCAAAAATTTCAAGCAGGGTTCACTTTAGTCGAACTCCTTGTCGTCATCGCCATCATTGGATTGCTCGCGACCATCGGGGTGGTATCGCTGAATTCCGCTCGCGCAAAGGCGCGGGATGCGAAGCGGATTGCGCAGGTGACGCAGATTGGCAAAGTGCTCGAGCTCTATCTTGCGGCAAAAAACGAGTATCCACCAGAAGACCCCGCTCCGAACGATATTGATATGGGTGGGGGTTGTATGAGCGAAGGGAAAGGGGTCGAGCAGACATGTACGGCTGTTGCCGCAGATGTGATCTTGCTTAACCCTATCCCACAAGATCCCAACGCCGCAGGAGGCAGCGGCACAAGCCGTTATTATTATTACTCGTATACATCCAAGGCGCCGACTGCATTAAGCGCCTGCACAAATCCTGCAATCCAAGATTGTCAGTCGTATGGGATTGAATTTAACCTTGAGCGGAGCCTCTCCGGAATACCCGCGGGCACGCATTGCTATACGATTTCCGGCGTTCTTTCTGGGTTCACACAGTGTCCATCGTAGCGCTGCCGCGAGAAAATCAATGCGTAGTTTGGGCGGCCACTTCCGCCCTTTTCTTTTGGACAGTGGGCAGTACGGCAATTGCCTTGAAGTTGCCGATACTCGTCTTGCTCGTATTCCAGAGAAAACAGTATTCAGACTTTTAACAGGGTTGACAAAACACCTTTGTTTTGTTATTGTTTTGAGACGTTTCTTGAGAGTGCGTCGTCGCTCCGGCCTTGTGTCGGAGAGGAAAGTCTGGGCACCAGCATGCCCGTGCTTGGCACGGGAAATCCGAAATCCAAAATCCGAAATCCTAAAATCGTTGTTTAGGGTTTCGCTATTAGGATTTAGAGTTTCCCCGCGCCAAGCGCGGGGTGTTATGGGTAGTCGCGAGATGCGACCCTGCTTTAGGAGAAATCCTTGGTGGCGGGAGGTCCCTTGAGGGCACGAAAAGTGCAACAGAAAGGATACCGCTCCGACCTTGCGTCGGAGTAAGGGTGAAAACGTGAGGTAAGAGCTCACGCATTGCCGGCGCGATCTGGCAGTGGGGCAAACCCTCCCCGGTGCAAGAGCAGAATACGCTCGCAAAGAACAGAAGTCGGAAGTCGGATGTCAGACGTCGGATTCGCAATGGATCTCACTCTGACCTCTGATCTCTGACCTCCGACCTCTGTTGTAAGAGAGATGACGACAACGAACAGAAGTCGGAAGTCGGATGTCAGACGTCGGATTCGCAATGGATCTCACTCTGACCTCTGACCTCTGATCTCTGACCTCCGACCTCTGTTCGTAACAGAACCCAGCTTACGGCTCTTAAGAAACGTACTCGTTTTGACCCTCCGATCGCGATCGGAGGGTCTCGCCGGCATACTATGAAAAAATCTGAACTTCTTATTGCCGCGATTCTTGTTCCGGTGGATGCGCTCATGCTCGTGCTCTCTGGGATCGCGGTGTATCACCTTCGATTCAACAATGCGTGGATTGTAGGGTTGCGGCCCGTACTCTCCACCATTGATTCTGCGACCTACTTTCGGGGAATACTGCTTGTTGCTCTCGTTGGCATCATTGTTTTTGCGTTCGGGGGTTTATATGCAATTCGCGTCACGCGATCGCTTCGAGAGGAAGCTGTTCGGATTGCATACGCCTGTGCCACACTGCTCGTGCTCGTTATTCTTTTTCTTTTCTTTTCCCGACAAATTTTTCTTTCACGTTTTCTTATCCTCGGATTTCTCATTATTTCAACCGTGCTCGTTTTGTTTGGTCGTCTGTGCATTCGCAGCGTCGAGCGACAGTTATTCCGACGCGGATTCATGGCGCATCGTGTGGTAGTTATTGGCTCTGGAGAAACTACAAAAGCATTGACCCGAGAATTCGCTTGGCATCCAGAGCTTGGTTTTCGGGTTGCCGCAAACATCAACCAATCTGATCTGCGAATAGGGGAACGACTTGAGGAGCTCAATAAAAAAGATTTGATTGATGAAGTATTGGTTGCCGAGCAGCCGCACGACGCGCGTGTGTGGGAAGCAATTTTTGCTTTCGTCGATGCGCATCAGCGGATTTTAAAATATGCTGCAGATGTCACACAACGCCGACAGACTCGGCGCGACATGACTGTTATTGGAACAATTCCGGTGGTGGAGTTTAAGCGAACACGCCTGGAAGGGTGGGGGAGCATGGCAAAAAGATTTTTTGATATTGTTGGTGCCGGTGTGTTGCTGATCATCGCCGCCCCGGTGATGATTGTTGCGGCTCTTTGTATTAAACTGGACTCTCGCGGCCCGGTGTTTTGGAGCGCGCTCGATAATGCGCAGCCAGTAGAGCGTATTGGACAGGAAGGCAAGCGGTTTCGATACCTCAAGTTTCGAACTATGCGTCCGCAGACCCATGCGCTGCGCTATGGAGCGCTTCAAATAAAAAATACTCGAGCAGACGGCCCGCTCGTGAAAGTGAAAAACGACCCTCGGGTAACACGGGTAGGTAGATTCTTGCGTCGGTACAGCATTGACGAGCTTCCGGAGTTGTTTCTCGTGCTCATGGGTTCCATGAGTCTTGTCGGCCCGCGTCCGCATTTTCCCGAGGAGGTCGCGCATTATCATGCGACCCAACGGCGCGTACTCACCGTTAAGCCCGGGATGAGCGGGCTCTCCCAGATTTCTGGCCGCAGCGATCTTCCCTTTGAAGAAGAGGTGAGATTGGATATGTACTACATTGAGAACTGGTCCATACTTTTGGATCTCTGGATACTTCTCAAAACGCCGTTTATCGTATTCAAAGGGAAGGCAGTGTAGCCGCGGTAATCAAGTAACCGGGTCCATTTTATCCACCTCTATGCGTGTCGCACTCGCTCACGATCATTTGAATCAAGCGGGAGGCGCAGAGCGCGTGCTTCAGGTGCTTTCGGATCTGTATCCCGAGGCGCCGATTTTTACACTCCTCTACGATCCAAGATCGCTTGACGGAATGTTTTCTGCTAGCCGGATTCGCACGTCTTTTTTAGGCCAGCTACCCTTTTCCCGATTCGCGTTCAAATTTCTTCTTCCGTTTATGCCTGCGGCAGTGGAGACATTACGTTTGGGAGAGCCGGATTGCATTATTACTTCTGCCTCGGCGCTCATGAAGGGGATCGTGACCAGTCCAAAGACGCTCCATATTTGCTACTGCCACACTCCAACGCGCTACCTCTGGAGTGATGCGCATCAGTATCTCGAAGAGCTTCGCTATCCAAGAGTCTTGACACAGATCATTCCATTTTTTTTAAGCCGTCTTCGCATGTGGGATTATCACGCTGCGCAGCACGTTGATCGATTCATCGCGAACTCCAAGTTCGTGGCAGCACGAATCCGGAAGTACTATCACCGGGACGCGACGGTTCTCTATCCTCCGGTTGATACGGAAGCGTTTGCACATCTGCCCTTGCCGAAGGAGACCGGTCGGTATTTCCTGCTCATCTCGCGCTTGCGCCCGTATAAGAGAATTGATCTTGCCGTCACGGCATTTGCGAAGATGAACATTCCACTCGTCATCATCGGAGCTGGGGATGAGGCGTTGCGATTAAAAAGCGCGTCAGAGGAAAATATCACGTTCGTCGGCCGCGTGTCCGAAAGCGAGAAAAGACGCTATCTTGCTGGTTGTAAAGCGCTTATTCATCCACAGGAAGAGGATTTTGGTATCACTGCCGTAGAAGCAATGGCTGCAGGAAGACCAGTGATTGCCTATGGCGCTGGCGGGGCGCTTGAAACAGTGATCTCGGGCGAAACTGGGACATTCTTTGACGAACAATGTTGGGAATCTCTCGCAGACACTGTTATTCGCTTTGACCCCCAACAGTTTGATGCGGCGCGTATTCGCGCACACGCCGAACAATTTTCGCGCCTGCGATTTGAGCGCGAATTCTCTTCCTTTGTAGAACAGTCGTGGCAAGAGTTTGGGCGGGGAAAAGGGAGGGTATGATCGCCATTGATGGTCGCGCATTGTTGGAGTCCACACCGGGTGGGATTCAAATCGTCACGCGATCTCTCGTGAATGCGTTCGTTTCCAAAACGCCTGAAACTTCGGTCGTTTTCGTAACGCGGCGTAAGCATGTGCCAAAACTTTCGAATTCGCTGGTGATTCGTCGATCAAATCGCTTGTGGTTGCTTCGGCACGCGTTGGGTATCGGAGAACCAATGGATGTGCTTGTTCAGTCCAAGACCGGTGTCTGGCCCGCGGTTGTCTTTGCTCCAACCCTGCAGCCTATTGCCACCGCGAAATCCCCATTAGTACTCATGATTCATGACTGCTCTTTTTTTCGTTTTCCATCGTGGATGCAGCATAAAGATCGTTGGTGGCATCAGCTCATTGCCCCTGGACATATCATTGAGAGAGCGGCAGCCATTATCTGTCCATCACACGCAACGCGCGCTGAACTCGAACACTTCGTCCCATCCGTTCGTTCACGGATCACGGTCATCCCATGGGGCCCGCCATCGCCGCTAAAGATTGACGAATTACGAATGAAGAATAACAAATTACCATACGTGCTTGCCATTGGAACAAGACAGAGGCGGAAAAATCCTGAACTGCTTGCGAGACTCAAGACGTTTCTTCAAAGAATGAATCGGCCCCACGAGCTTGTGACTATTGATCCGTCTCACGCAGTAGAGGAAGAGGAGAAATGGCAGCTGCTTTTTGACGCACGCGCGCTCCTCTATCCGAGTTTCTACGAAGGGTTTGGATTGCCTGTGCTTGAAGCCATGGCTGCGGGAGTTCCCGTGATCGCGTCGCTCTCGAGTTCGATGGTCGAGATTACTGGCTCTGCTGGAGTGCTGCTTACCCCGTACTCTCCCGAGCAATGGCAAGAATCACTCAAAGCGGTTCTCATGGATGAGGCGCTTCGACGGTCTCTCATTACGCGCGGGCGTGAAAGAGTTTCACAATTTTCTTGGGATCGGTGCCGAGACGCCGTCCTTGCCGTGCTGCGGAGCACGACATGAATTAATTCACGGTACCTCACCATGTGCACATTGTAATTGACGCGCGTCTTTCCGGAGTGGCGCAACGCGGTATTGGTCGCTATAGCGAAGAGATGCTTTTCGCCCTTGACGAGCATAAGGAAGCCTCGCAGACCACTGCATTTGTTGGTTGGGATGTGCTTCCGGAGCTTCAGAAAAAAATAAAGCACATTCGACTGCTCGGGGTCTCGGGACGCTGGTACAGCTTCTGGGCCGAGCAAATTCGTTTTGCGTTTCTAGTGCTCAAAGAGCGGCCGAGCATCGTGCTCTTTTTTCATTGGAATGTGCCGCTGTTGCTTGCACTTTCGCTCTCGCTAGCAGGTATCCCGTGGGTTGTCACCATTCACGATCTTATTTTACTTCATCATGGGCCGGATCGCGCTTCTACCACACTGGCATATCCGATCTACTGGCTCAAGTTTCAGGCACTTCGCGTACTGCTGTCGGTCGTTCTGCGCTTGGCAACGCGGATTATTGTTGTTTCGCAAGCAACAATGAAAAGTGTTCGAGAATTTTTTCCTCATACCTATGATCGCATTGTGGTTATTGGAGAGGGCAGTGAACACGTTTTGCGTCTGCTTCCCGTGATAAAAAAAGAGCAATCTCGGTTGCGTCAAATATCAACCCCCATCCCATATATTCTCTATGTGGGGTCTACATATCCCTATAAGAATGTTCGGATGCTCATCGAGACCTTTCATGAATGTGAGGCCGAGCTTCGTTCCCGCGGCTTTGCTGATTGCCTCATAATCGTTGGAGTGCCTGACCAATTTCAAGCGCGTTTGCGTACATCGATCGCGCAGGAGTTTCCATCAAGTCGCGTATTCTTTGTTCAGGCAAACAATGATGAAGCGCTTATTTCTTGGTATATCAATGCGCGTGTGCTTGTCCTGCCCTCACAACAGGAAGGGTTTGGATTGCCCGCTCTGGAGGCAATGGCGTGCGGCACTGCCCTTGCCGTAAGCAATATCGCAGCACTGAAAGAGCTCGCAGGTGAAGCTGCCTTGTACTTTGCTCCTGATGACCGCTCTGGGTTAAAGCAGGCAATATTTGCCGTTGGTTCTGAGCGACGACTCGCCATTGGCCAGCAGCGCGCGAGCACAATGCTGTGGAGTAGTACTGCTCAATATCTTCGCGCGCTACTGGCGACGATATTTGACAGCAAAAAAATACCAATAGTACCCATGTTTCGGCGTCCGATAGAGCGGCTCATGAGGATCATGAGTGTTGCTGTGATACTCATCACGGCGCTCTTACTTCCCAAAGGCCCGGTGCTTGGCGTGTATCTTCTTGCCCTTGGCGCTGCGGGAGCAATGACGTACCGACTCAACGGCGCAGTTCTCTGTTGGAGCGCAGTACTCTCTACTGTGCTTGGCCTTGTTTTCATCGCAAGCGCAGTTGTGACATTTTTTTCTCTGCCTGCAATAATGGTGTACTCTGTTATGCTCCCGCTCTTCTGGCTCGTGATCGATCTTTGGCTTAAAGTATTGCCCGGATCCCGAGTATTTTCTGGGATCGAATCCTTCTTGATTGCTCTTGGCATCTGGGAGCTTTCGGTCGCGAGCCTCTGGATTCCAATAGGGTTGATGGCTCGAGCATCATTGGTTCTTTTGTGTTCGGTTTTTGTCTATGGAAGAGTTTTTTTTCCGCAAATATTTGAACGAAAAGTCGCACTGGCGCTTCTTCTTTCCGTGCTGCTCCTATTGTTCACCGGGTATTCATTGAGATAAGTTTGCTCTGTCATACCGGGTTGACAAGATAGATTTTTTTTTGTATTTTTGTTTGCTGGGTATCTGGATAATTTGAATACCAAATATTTCCCGAATAGAGCAATGTAACAGAATTGAATACCAATAGTCTTCCTACATGCCAACTTCAATGAGCAAAGAAGAATTTAATAATTTTTACCTACAAGAAGTGGACGCATTGCACCGTTTTGTTCTTGTTCGGATACGAAATTTGGTGGATGCACAGGACATCACAGCAGAGGCGTTCACACGACTGCTTGGAAAGATTCAGACAGAAACAGTACGCAATCCGCGTGGTTATCTCTATCAGATTGCGCGCAACTGCATTATCGACCGCTTTCACTCTACAAAAGGAGTATATTCGATTGAAGCAGAGGAGAGCTCCAAGAGTGAGAATTACATGGGAGGATTGACGGCGGTTGATCGAGTGAGCATGCAAAAATCTGCCGAGCAGTTAGAGGGTATTGAAGATGGAATGTTCGTAAATAGTCGGGTTGCACGCGTGCTCTCGCAATGTAGTAATGAAGAACGCCTACTTCTGTCGCTTCGGTATCAAGAGGATCTTGACTGGCAGGAAGTTGCAGATCGGCTCGGGATAAGTGTGATTTCAGTTCGTGTTCGGCATCACCGGTTGATTCGTTCCATAAGAAAAATTTTGCAAAAAGATCGTGACGAATAAAAACCGTATGGAGATTGTTCAATTCCTCAACGAGCTTCGACAGCTGCCAAAAATCGAACCAGATCCGGTGTGGAAAGCACAGACGAGAGCAAGACTGCTCGCGCGTTTTGATATTGTCAACAGTTTGGATCCAGTACATTATTCAGTATGGCACAACAATGTTTTTCGGCGGTTGATCGCTATTCCTACATTTGCGTTTGCAGTCGTATTGTTCGGTATACTTTTGGCACGTTCTGCTGGTGAAAAAGTAGCTCCTTTCGAAAAGCTCGCTATCACACCGTCAAAATCTGAACAATTCACAGCAGAAGTAAACCTTCCGCTTGCAACAAGTGTCGCGTTTCCCACAGAAGCAAATCCGAAGTTAGCGATATCAACGGTAAAAACCCAGCAGAAAAGGCCGCGTGTCCGACGTCGCAGTCCGGTTGTGCGTACGCGTTTAGCTCAATCCATTCAGAGTGTTCCAGATGCGCGATGGGTGTTTTCTGATCGCGGGCCTGGGAAACAGGCGAGTTGGGTTTTTTCTCAAACGAATGCAAACCAAATAAACGGGTCGTAAACAGAGGGTATTCACAGTTGAAATCAAGGGCCCAGCCATGTATACTTTGTTAACATCCTCATAGAACAAAGGTCGATCAAAATACTCTCGCGACATTGCGTTGAGTGTTTTGGAGTCTGTGAGTTAAATCATATATAACGAGAACACACATCGATTCAAAATATCGTATGCATAAACTTCTTAAGAAAGCGCGTGTAACACTCAACGTGACTGTTGCATCCACAACGATTCTCTGGTCTGTTGGGTTTAGCGCGTTTGTGCCAGTGGCGCATGCTGCGGCAGATCTTAAGGCGGGTGACCTCATCCGCGCGGATTTGACGCCAGCCGTGTACTACTACGGCGCAGATGGAAAGCGATATGTCTTCCCGAACGAGAAGACATACAAATCCTGGTACGCAGATTTCTCGGGCGTCAAGCGCATTAGCGACACAGATCTTCAGGCGGTTTCCATTGGCGGAAACGTGACGTACCGGCCAGGGGTAAAGATGGTAAAGATCACCACTGATCCAAAGGTCTACGCCGTGGACGCTGGTGGCAAGCTTCGCTGGGTAAAAGATGAAGCAGCCGCAAAGGCTCTATACGGAGACACCTGGAATAAGCTCGTTGAGGATATTCCCGATGCCTTCTTCGTGAACTATGGAAGCGGTGCAGAGATCGCAGCAGCAGCTTCATACGACAAAGCTGCAGTGACTGCAGCCGCTGCTTCCATTAACGTGGACAAAGGACTTGCTGCAGGCGCAGCTGGAACCGTTGCCGCTGGAGCACTCTCGCTCTCATTGGCCACAGACACTCCTCCGGCTTCAACCGCACCCTACCTTTCTGGAGACGTGATCTTCAGCAAGGTAGTGGTCTCAGCAGGAGCAAGTGCAGTCTCCATTAAGAGCGTGAAAGCAACACGCTACGGACTTTCGGCAGATGCCGACCTCTCCAGCGTGAAGCTCTACGTCGGAACCGAACAGCAAGGAACCAACCAAACCTTCGACGCGCAACACAAGGCAAGCTTTGTGTTGACCGTGCCGATTGATGTTCCTGCAAACAGTTCCAAGACATTGACCATTGCGGGCGATATCGCAGCAACGGGAACCGCTGTAAGCGGTAACCAAGTAACCTTGGGTATTGATTCAGCCGCAGATATTAACGCCGGCGGTTCAACCGTGAATGGCACATTCCCGGTGAAAGGCAACCCGGTGAGCATTTCTGCTGCCACGATCGGCACCCTCACGGTTGCTGCAGGCCCGTCAAATCCAAGCTCTGACACCAGTCCTGATGTCAGCAAGAAAGATCTCAAGATCTTTGAAGCGCGTTTAACCGCAGGATCAACCGAAGATGTTGAAGTAACGCAGCTTGTTGCCCTAAAGGGCGGCACGCACGTTCCGACAGACATCAAGGATCTTAAACTCTACGATGAGACAAACGCAAAGCTCCTGACAACTGTCTCGGGCTGGAATGCGAACTCTCGCGCAGTGTTTGATTTGAGCCCGGCCATCCTGTTGGCAAAAGGGAACTCAATCAACCTCTCGATCTTGGTCGGCGAAGTCATCGCTGGTTCGGGTCGCACCATTAGCGCAACACTGGAAAAGAGCGGAACCACCTTTACCGGTGTGCGCGCGCGTGGCAGAACCTACAACCTGGGTATTGTGCCAACTGGCGCATTTGCTGGAACAGCAACCGCGCAGACAGTGTCTGCAGGGTCGCTTACTGTAGTAAAATCTCCAAGCACTCCAGCAACCGGCAACATTGCTCCAGGAGCAAACGACGTGAAACTCGCGGCGTTTGACATGGTTGTTCGCGGAGAAGCCGCGCGCACCACGGGCTCCAGCACCTTTAACTTCACGCTTGGTGCCGCATTGCTCATCTCGCACCTTACTGCGTGTACCCTGCGCGATACTGCTGGAAACGTGATTGCAGGTCCTGTGGACCCAACGGGAACCACGGCGGTCTTCTCGACCACCATGACATTCCCAGTGGGAACAAGCACCTATCAGTTCCGCTGTAACATGGCAACCGGAGCCACAGCAGCAGGGACCGTACTCATTGGAGTGACGCCGTCTACTGGCATGACAGTCCAAGGAGTGACCAGCGGCAACTCGATCTCGCTTGCTGCACAGGCAACCGCAGTTACTGGCAACACGCAGACTGTCCAAGGCCCAGTACTCGCGGTCCGAACCGAAGCGACTCCGCCAGCAACAACAATTGTTCCGGGCCAAAGCGCAGTCCTGCTCGCAAACTACTTGTTCGACACCGCAAACTCTGGTGAAGACATTCGCATCACTTCTGTGGCAGCACAGAACACCAGGGTTGGAGCGGCAAACGACAATGCAGACTGGCAGAACCTTGCTCTCTACACCGAGGAAGGAACCCGGATAACAGATATCACGCAGCCAGCAACCGGAACTGGAGCTGGCGCAACAAAGACCACCCTTACCCTCACTACTGCACTTCTTGTTCCTAAGGCCTCCACAAAACGGTTGGTGCTGAAGGGCGACTACAAGGCAGGAGTGGGAGCCGCTGCAGAAACACACACGTGGGCAGTGGCAGCAGCCGCGGACGTTGTGGCAACCGGAGTTTCAACCGGGACTTCGGTGACCCCAACAGTCACTGGCGCTGGTCAGGCAATGACCTTTGCCGCAGCCGGAACGCTTACTGCCGCATTGGACAGCTCCAACCCAAGCTCGGATGTGATCATCGCCGGGCAGACCAATGTGTCTATGCTTGCCATGAAACTTACGGGCTCAACCGAAGACATCAAGCTTGAGACCATTGCGATCACGCGTACAAGCGCTGATCAAGGGGCAGACAGCGACTTTGACAAGGTGATGCTCTACGATGGCACCACGAAAATCGGCGAAGGGCGTCTTTCAGCTGGCGCCTACACCTTTGACGTTCGCGACAAGAACTACGTGGTTGCCAAAAACGCCACAAAGGTGCTCATGGTCAAAGCGGACTTTAACCGCGTTGTCGGCGCGGGCGGTAGCGAAGGCGCAATTTCTGGAAATCAGAACCGCCTCTCGCTTGCAGCCACCACCGACCTCGTGGCCAAAGGTCAGGCATCCGGAACCACCGTGAACGCCAGCGCAACCCTCACTGGAAACCAGATGTTCCTGCGCCGCTCGAAGCTCTCGGTTGCTCGCAATGCAGCTTGGATCGCGCCGACCACTCCGTCGGGAGGCGGTAGCGAAGTGATGCGGCTTGATCTCACGGCCACTGGCGCTCCAGGAGACC
>Ga0213870_1000801_pt1 | contig 14654 bp, 16 predicted proteins | sample WICALVC2017_Meta_FD_160119 | JGI IMG/M metagenome (GOLD analysis project Ga0213870, IMG submission 160119) | Freshwater microbial communities from subterranean cave lake in Wind Cave National Park, South Dakota, United States - WICALVC2017 | ecosystem: Environmental > Aquatic > Deep subsurface >... | reverse complement strand
CCAGCCGTACCTCCCATATCTCCACCTACCGCATCAGCATCAACTATTCCAACCGTTCCACCACAATCACCTTTACCTGCCGACTTGCCCACCGAAACTTCAGTGGAGGTGGAAGTTTCAGCGAAGATGGACCAATTAGTTCAATCCCACGTCTCTCAAAAACTACGTCAAACTCAAATCCGCGGTAATCAAGCAAAAATTCAAAAAGTAAAGAAAAATCTCGAGAAGATAATTGCTCTTGCCAGACAGAAACAGTCACTTGATAATCAGGATGTGAGAGACTTATTACATGTTTCGCAAAGTACAGCTTCACAGTATCTTTCACAGCTTGTTAAACAAGGGACGCTTAAAAAGAGTGGAAAAAGTATCTTTACGAAATATTCCTTATGAAAAAGAAATCTATCAAAAATCATTCAATATTTGGTCAAAAAGTCGTGCTAATACCTGCAGCTCTTCTCATAGCTCTTCTATCCTTTGTAGGCGGTTCGCAGTATGAAAAAAGAGTACAAACACTACCCGAACAATATAATGACTCAACAACTACGGATCAGCATCTTCTAACAAAGCAAACATTTAAACGAGTTATTGATGGCGATACTATAGAAATTGCCAACGGACAGATTGTGCGTTACGTAGGTATCACCGCATCGGAGGCTGGAAAACCGTTCGAGGATGAAGCAACAGAGGAAAATAAAAAGCTGGTCAAAGGAAAAAAAGTTACGCTCGAATACGACAGCGAAAACTACCGCTCTGATAAATTCGGAAGAATCCTGTTTTACGTTATCGTTGGTAAGAAAAACCTATCTATTGAACTCGCTCGAAAAGGACTAGCGAGAGTAGTCATATATGAGAAGCGTAAACCCTGGAAATATCAGGCTGAACTTCTTAATGCTCAAAATGAAGCGAGGAGATATAAACGTGGCATCTGGTCATTACCTAAGTGACTTAGGCTACATAGGTTACATATTTTTTTACAGGGGGTGATTTTTTATGTTACCTACATGGACAATTCAATTTTTAGCCGGAGGCCTCGGAGGGTTGGTAAGGGGTTTAGTTGGTATTACCAAAGCCCAGACTTTTGATCCCGATAAATTAAAATTCCAATGGAAGTATTTTGCTATTACCATCATAATTTCTATGATTGTAGGTCAGTTTGCGAGAGTAGTCTTTAACGGTGATTGGAGAGCCTCTATGCTTGCCGGATACGCCGGCAGTGACTTTCTAGAATCAATGTATAAATTAAGTTTTGCTAAGTGGATAAAGTAAATCCTTTATAAGCACACGGTTATCTTCATCTGTAGCGCCCGCAATCGTTATTTCCTGTTGATCATCTCTGAACCGGTCGCCGTCCTGGGGGCTTGATATCTCAAGTGATTCCTTGGCGGTATATCCTGATACGGCAATCCGGCCGTAGTTGGTGGCTTAAGGAAGCGGATCAAGCACAGGCGGTAATATAAATTTTGACTCCTCTTCGTTTTCCTGGGTATCTCTTTTGAATGAAGAAGTAAAAAGGACAAGGCGGGCCAGCATGGGAAATCCGACGTAGACCAGAATAACAACAGCCCCAACTGCGGCGCCAAAAGTAAGAAGTATCCGTTTTACAAGCCGTTTCTGTTCCAATCGCGCTCTGTGACTGGAAATCATCAGAGCATTTATAGCAACTTGGATGGTATTGACAACTGCCTTTTTATTATATATGCTCAAAGGGTAGGCAGGAAAGTAAAGTTGGAACAATGTCAGAGATAAGAAAGTTTTGTGCTTTTATCATTCCCCTTACAGCCGTGTCAATGACTTTAGCTCAAAGTGCTTACGCAGAGCCATACGGTTGGAGTCCCAACACAGACCATTCTTTTGAAGGAAATTTCCTGTGTACTAGCGGAAAACCTAAAGCACCGATACTGTATCAACCCAATCATCCGGCCCTTCCCCGTGCTTCTGGTCGAGGACAGTTGAGGCTGCAATGGACGAAAGTTCCCGGCGGCAGCGATTATATAGTTTATTACGGACTTTCTCCACATAATTATATCTTTAGTGTACCCGGTACCGGAGATACGGACAATTACACAGTTGGATTCTTAGCCAATAGGGTATACTATTTTGCCGTTCAGGCTAAAGCCGGATGTCAGACCGGTCCTCTCTCCCAGGAATGGGCAGCCAGACCAGGAGGCGGAGGATTCCTGCCAGCAGGCGGAAGGACGCTGGGAGCAGCCACAAGAGCTGTAGTGCCTGTAGCCAGAAAGACAACTATTCTGCCAACCAGCGCGCCCCAAGTACAAGGTATAGAGACCGCGCCTCCCACTTCTTATCAGCCTGTATATGAGGAACCGACAGTCCAGCAGCCCACCGTACAAATACCCCAGAGGCAGACGCAAGCGCCGGTACCGCAGAAGAAAGGCTTCTTTGCCTGGTTTAAATCCCTCTTTGGCTTCCGTTGATATAAATTTTCCACCTCTTAGGATATAATATATTTCATGTGGAGAATTGCGAAACGGGTCGGTGCAAGTGCCTTTTTTAAGGGTACTGCGATAGTTTTTATCGCCACCAACATCGCCAACCTTTTAAACTTCCTTTTCAACCTTTCAATGGGCAGGCTTCTGGGACCGGATAAATACGGCGAACTTGGCGCGCTTGTTTCCCTCTTTACCATTCTCGGAGTTGTCCAGGTGGTGATAAATCTTTATACGGTAAAGACCGTCTCCACTTTTGCAGGTCAAAGTATGAGAGGACATATTGCGGCTTTCCAGCGCATCTTTACACCGTGGATGTTTGCCGTAGGATTTGGAATCTTTACGCTCATCGTGATTTTTAACCGGTATTTTTCCGATTTTTTAAAGCTTTCCGATCCCAAAGCATTTATACTTCTGGCCTTTTCCTCAGTTTTAAGCCTTCCCGTCACTTTAAACCGCGGTGTGATGCAAGGTCTTATGTCATTTGTCTGGTTGGGTGCGGCAATAATTACAGAGATGGCGGTAAAAATCGTACTCGCCGTCTTTTTGGTGCTTAGCGGGTTATCTGTGTTTGGTGCGGTAGCAGGAAGCGTACTGGGAGCATTGATAAGTTATATCATGACATTTATTTACCTGAATAAACGCTTTGCCAAGGTTAAGAAAGATACTTTTAAACTTTCCCTAAGACAATTGTTTCCTCTTTTGCCGGCATTTGTAACCACCATTACTCTGACCTTTCTATTTTCGGTGGACGTGGTTTTAGTACGGCATTTTTTCACGCCGGAAACAGCAGGCAGGTATATGGCCATTTCCACTTTGGGCAAAATCACTTTATATCTTCAGGGGCCTTTGGTCACGGTAATGTTCCCTCTGATTACCTCACGCGCAAGCTCCGGCGCGCCATACCTTCGCTTTTTGTCGGTCGCGATTTTATTTTCGCTTTTGATCTCTGCTTTTTCCATGACGGTTTTTGCTGTTTTTTCAAAACCCATGATAAATTTACTTTTTGGCCAAGGGTATGAAGCTGCAGCAGCGCATCTGACCCATTATGCCCTGTTTATGGGGATTTATGCTTTGTGCCTGATATTGACACATTTCCTGCTCTCCGTCTCCGCTTTCAGACCTTTGGTACTTTTACTTTTTATCGCAGTTCTTCAGCCATTTTTCATCTTCTTTATACACGGATCCATAAGCGAAGTGATTTGGGTCAATATAAGTGTGATACTTTTTTACTTTACTTCTGCCTGCATCTTTGTGTTTGTCTCGCAGCGGATACGACTATTAAAAGCTATAAAAACATTGCAAACATATCCTCTATATGCTTAAACAAATCCATTCCCACAAACTATCATTAGTGGTCCCCGCCTGCAACCAGGCCAAGACAATTGTAAAAGATATAAAGATGATAGAGCAGACTTTGGTACAGATCCGCTATCCTTACGAAATTATAATCGTGGTGGATGGCATAAACGACGGAACATACCAGGCAGCCAAAAAAATAAAGTCCACCTTGGTGAAGGTTTTGGTCTATATGAAAAACCAGGGGAAGGGCCATGCTGTACGTCTGGGCATGAGCAAAGCAACGGGTGATTATGTAGCCTTCATAGATTCGGGAATGGAGATAGACCCCAACGGAATTTCCATGCTTCTGGAACATCTGGAATGGTACGATGCTGACGTCATCGTAGGGTCCAAAAGGCATCCGGTTTCATTTGTAGCCTATCCAACAACGCGTAAAATCCTTTCCTGGGGTTATTACACGCTCGTGCGGTTATTTTTCCGTCTCAACGTAAAAGATACACAAGCAGGATTAAAGATATACAAAAGGAAAGTGCTGGATAAAATCCTGCCGCGGCTTGTGGTGAAGCGCTACGCTTTTGACCTGGAGATGCTAGCGGTAGCCCGTCATTTTGGCTTTAAAAGGATATATGAAGCACCCATTAAACTGCAGTATAACTTCGATGATTTGACTCATGCGGCCACCATAAGAACAGTTTGGTCAATACTCTTAGATACACTGGCGATATTTTACCGGCTTTATATCCTGCGTTATTACGACAGTACATGAAAATCTTAATACTTAACTGGAAAGACATCAAAAATCCGGATGTTGGTGGAGCGGAAATCATCCTTTATGAATTGGCAAAACGGATGGTTAAAGATGGCCATGACGTAACATGGTTTACCAGGAAATTTCATAACTGTTCAGAGTTTGAAAGCATTGGCGGGATTAAAATCATCAGAAAGGGAGGTAAATTATCAGTTTATTTCGAAGCCTTCAAATATTACCATGGTCTATCCCAAAAACCTGATAAAGTAATTGAATCCGTTAACACACTCTTGTGGCAGACGCCTTTTTATGTTCCCGGGGATAAGCGCATTGTATTTGTCAATCAGCTGGCCAAGGAAGTCTTTTTTTACGAGCTGCCAAATCCTTTTGGTTTCCTTGCCTACATTCTGGAAAAATGGGAATATCAAAGCTACCGCTCATCCAAATTCATCTGCTACTCGCAAAGTGTAGCAAAAGATTTAAAGACATTTTCAATACCCGCACATAATATATCCCATTTCATGTTGGGAGTAGATCACTCACGATATCAAAAAGGAGAAAAATCGTTGAGACCGCTTTTTATTTTTGTGGCAAGGCTTGCCAGGATGAAACGGGCAGATTTGTGTGTAAAAGCGATGAAATATGTTGTTGAAAATCATCCGGATGCACAGTTGTTAATAGTAGGATACGGACCGGAGGAATATAACTTGAAAATGCTGATTGAAGATTTGAATTTGTCCCAAAATGTCTCTATAGTCGGTAAAAATAATTTGTTTTTCCAAAAAAATGTCAAGGATATCAAAGTAAAACTTATGCAAAAAGCCTGGGCACTTCTTTTGCCATCGGTAAAGGAAGGTTGGGGTATGGTGGTGACGGAGGCAGCCGCCTGCGGTACTCCATCCATTGTTACCAATGTTTCGGGACTTCAGGACGCAGTGATACCCGTAAAAACTGGCATCATAGTATCCGCAAATCCCAAAGTTGAAGAGTTGGCAGTAGCAATGAAAAAAATCATTGAGGATGCACAGTTGAGACGCCACTTATCAGAGGGTGCCTTTCAGTTTGCCCAAAAATTCAACTGGGACCAAAGCTATAAAAAGTATATGGATCTTTTGGAATGAGAGTTGTATATCCGTCTTTATCGATAATTATCCCCACCAGAAGCTCAGAGCGGTTTTTAAATAAATGTCTTTCTAGCATAACAAATCAGGATTATCCCAAAAACAGTTTTGAGGTTTTGGTTGTGGATAACCAGAGCTCAGATAATACACGTATGTTGGCGCAAAAAATGGGAGCAAAAATAATTCCTGTTTCCGGAAATCCGCCTATGGTCTGCCAACAGAGAAATCTGGGTGCCAAAAAATCCCGCGGTGAGTATCTTTTTATACTTGATCATGATATGGAGCTGCCTAAGGGATTTTTTCATGAGTTTGCCCGCATGGTAAACGAAACCGGTGGAGATATCGGCGCATGGTACATTCCTGAGGAAATAAAGGCCAGCACACCAATTTTAAGCAAAGTTCGGACATTAGAGGAGAAATTTTATGAAAATACAGTCATTACGGCCGTGCGTATATTTAAACGTGATGTTTTTTTCGCAACCGGCGGATACGACGAATCTCTTTCTTCCGGCCCGGCAGACTGGGATATAGATCTAATGGTGCGTATGCTAGGTGTTAAACGCAATGTGTTCAAGCTCCCTCTTTATCATCATGAGGAAAACCTAAAATTCAGGAATTATATTCTTAAGAAAGGAAAATATGTGGATGGAATCGAGATTTACAGAAACAAATGGCAAAAGAAAAATCATATCATGTATAATTCGGTGGTTACTAAACAGTTTTCGTTCTCCTACCGCTATTTAACCGTATTTATAGATCAGGGCAAATGGTACAGACTCCTTTTACCCAATCTTCATCTGGTACTTATTCTTATCGTTATAAAACTTCTGCACGGCATGGTTTATATCTTAAAAAAAACACTAAGGTGAGAAAATCAAAAATCTATATATTGGGAGCCGGAAATATGGCCCGTGAGTCCTATTATATCTATAAAGATCTTGGGCGGGATGGTGAAATAGCCGGTTTTGTCGTACAAGAGAGATTTTTCAAACCGTGTCAGTCACTTTTTGGGAAAAAGGTAATTACCGAATCTTTTTTAAGGAAAATAAGAAATAAAAATACCGTATTGATCGGAGCTATGGGTTCACCACTTCGGCAAGAGTGGATAAATAAGCTTGAGAAAGAAGAATACATATTTGACACTGTAATTCACAAGTCATCTCTACCCTGGGGTAATGTGACCATTGAATATGGGAGCATCATCAGCAAAGGAGCTGTTATAAGCTGTGATATAAATATTGGAAAACACTGCATTATTAACCTGAATTCTAATTTAAACCATGATAGTTTACTTGGTGATTTTGTAACTGTCGGTCCCGGTTCGCATATCGGCGGGAACGTAAAAATCGGAAAGGGTACCTGGATCGGAATTGGCACCACTATAATTCACCATATCTCAGTTGGTAAACACTGTTTTATCGCCGCGGGAGCGGTGGTTGTCAATGACATTCCGGATTACTCTGTTGCGATGGGAGTGCCGGCCAAAGTGATAAGACGGGTTACACAAAAAGATTGGCAGGAGGTAGTTTGATGATAAATGTGACAAAAACAAAGATGCCACCTTTGTCAGAGTATATGGGGTATCTAAAAAAAATTTGGAAGAGTTCCTGGTTGACCAATGACGGGGAATTTATAACAGAACTAGAGAAAAAACTTGCTCGCTATCTTGATGTGCCTTATGTTGTTTGTGTAGCTAATGGAACACTGGCTATCCAGCTTGCACTTAAAGCGCTTGATTTGAGCGGAGAGGTTATAACTACCCCTTTTACCTTTCCGGCTACCACCAATGCCATCATCTGGGAAGGCCTGACTCCGGTCTTTGCGGATATTGAATATGATACTTTTAACCTTGATCCCACAGAAGTCGTAAAAAAAATTACCCCTAAATCAAGCGCAATATTGGCGGTACATGTCTATGGAAATCCGTGCGAGGTAGAAAAACTGCAAGAAATTGCCAAAAGGTTTAAGTTAAAATTAATCTTTGACGCAGCGCATGCTTTCGGGGTGAAATATAAGAATCGTTCAGTTCTTCAATATGGCGATATCTCCACTTTAAGCTTCCATGCCACGAAAATATTTTCCTCGGCAGAAGGAGGAGCAATAATCGTAAAAGATAAGAAGATCTATGAAAAATTGCGTCTATTGCGTAATTTCGGCATTAAAAATGAAGATGAAGTTGTGCTACCGGGAATTAATGCCAAAATGAATGAACTGCAGGCGGCTCTGGGTTTGTGTAATATAAAAACCATTGATAAAAGAATCAATGCCTGTAAAAAAATATATTTAATTTATCTTAAGAGATTCCGATTCAATCCCAATATCAGACTACAAAAGCTGGTTTCATCCAGGCATAATTACTGTTATATGCCTATCGTTTTAAAAAGTAGGAAAATTAGAAATTCAGTATTTAAAAAACTAGTTAATCAAGGTATCAAACCCAGAAAATATTTTTATCCGCTTATTTCCGATTTTGATCACATCAGAAAATATACTGGAAGTCAGAAACTTAGAGTGGCAAAACGGGTGGCTGACGGTATTTTATGTTTACCGATATTTCCATCTTTAAATCTGAAAAATACGGACAGAATTATTAAAATAGTCACAAACTATTTCAAATAATTTATTATAATTAAGAAAGTTTACGTGCTTTATATATTTAGCTTGCTGTTACGAGCAAAGCAAGCTAATCCTTATCGAAATTTCCCCACAAATACTCCATAGATTCACAATGAAATTATGGTGCATACATTTTGTTAAGTGATAACGCTTATGAAACGCATCAATAAAATTGCAATAATAATTCTTACCTATAATCGTCCTGAGAGTTTCAAATTAACATTACGTTCAGTAATGTTACAAAAAAAAGTAGATTTCCATGTCTTTGTATTTGATAACCACTCAACATACTCGCTTAAAGAATTCACTAGTGGTAATAAAAAAGTAACATACATAAGGCGTAGAGTTAACATTGGCTTTGCCAATAATTTAAGAGGAGCTGTTAGTCATGTAAAGCGCTTAGATTATCTGTATGCCTTTTTATTGTCTGACGATGACCTATTGGCTTATCCCTACGTGTTGTATGATCTTTGCAAACTCATGGATGGAAAAAAAGATGTGCATGTTGTACGGGGAGGCTTCGCTGATTTTGTAGGCTACCCGCCAAAAGTAACACGAATAATTACACATGATAAGGAACTTATTTGTAAGTTAGCCCAAATGAGCGAGATTGAAAAAGCTTTAAGGCTAAATATAAATTTCTATTCAGGAATTCTATTTAAACTCAAACTTTTTGATCCGTATGCAAGCAAACGTGATGATCTGGTAACTCCTTTCGTTGTGCCACTTTTAAAAATCCTTGTCAATAAAAAATTTGCCTTTTTAACAGATAAAATTACGGTTTTGGCCCAAACTGAACATTATCAACTAGCAACGAGAGTTTATAATCAAAATTATCTAACTACCGATGATATGGAAGAGGCGTTTAAGATCATCGGGATGCCCTATCAGAGGAAAACAACAATCTACGAATTAATTAACTACAAAATATACTCGCAAAAACCTGAGTATGTAAAAAAATATTATCTCGAATGTTTCCAGGTTAACAAGCACCTGACAAAAATTCCTTATGTTATTATTCGCGTGTTGCCAAAAAGTTGGTTAAAGATAACAAAGAAATTAGCCCAAGATATACTATCTTTTTATTCTAATCTTATATTATCGCGGTATCACCCTTACGTAATTACTAGCTATGTTTAAGGTTCCAATCGTAATGGATCAATGTATTATTCAGGGGATCCAGCCTTTGCATTTCTTTTGGATCATGAGGAAGTGTAGCACAGTTTGCTACTATTGCAGCTTTATCACCGATACATTTGTAACCGTTCCATATATGTGGGGGAATGGTGATCAAAGCGTAATTTTCCTCTCCGGTAAATATTTCTAGTATTTCTCCTTTTGTTGGGGAATCTTTTCTGTCATCATAAAGAACAAGCTTAATCATACCGATAATCACAGCATAATTTAAGGTAATCTTGGTATGCAGATGCCAACCTTTAATCACTCCCGGGTAGATAAGAGAAAAGTAAATTTCGCCAAACGATCGAAATACCGGATCGTCTTTTCTTAGCATATGATATATTACACCACGTTCATCTGGTATTTTTTTGAGGGTTTTGATGGATACTCCGTCAATCATGAATTATCGAATATTTCCGGTAATAATTATACGTTTTTGTAAGACCTTCAACAATATTTGTTATTGGCTGCCACCCAAGAATTGTTTTTGCCTTTCTGTTATTACAGTTCATAAACATTATTTCATTGGGAGGATAAGGGATTGCTCCAAATATAATGTTTGCCTTTTTACAGCTAATTTTCTCTAATATAGTGGTGATATTCTTAATGGGAAAAACTTGATTATTTCCGATATTAAATATTTCGTAACCATGATAGCGATCCGAACAGATATATGTTAAAGATTTAAGATATGCAGAGATAATATCGTCTATATAAGTATAATTTAATTGTTGTTCACCTGGAGTAAGTTTTAAACTATTTCCCGAAATTAGTGAATTTATGATTTGAGGTATTACCTTCTGATTATCCATAGGGCCGTACGGATAAAAAAGCTTTAGCGTTATGGCTTTGATATTCCGATCTTTTGTGAAAAAGCGAAGAATATCTTCAAAGGCAAGTTTGGAAGCGGCGTAATAATTATAGGGACTAATATCATCATTCTCTGATACCTTTCCTATTTTTAGCTTATATTCAAAACATGTACCTGTGTTGATAAAATACGGTACATTGTGTGAACTAGCTAAGTTCAACAAGAGTGTAGGAAAATTTATATTACAATTATTCATTTCTTTGATCTCACTGTGCGAGGAATGATTTTTAATATACTTAGTTGCCAGATGAATAATTAGGCCAATATTTGAGTTATCCTTAAAGATGTCATCTAGTACACGTAAGTTATCAATATTGTATATTTTTAGTCTATTTAGAAATGTAGCTATGCGATCCAACTTAGAAGTTGACCTTTTTAATAAAATAATATGGTGGTTGTGGGACACTAATTTAGCAATCAGATGACTGCCGATAAATCCAGTTCCCCCTGTGACTATTATCTTCATCTAATTATATTGACGTAAAAATGTCATGAGAATTTTTTTTACATATAGTAATTTCTGACCATCAATACCTGGATAAACCCCTATCCAAAAAGCTTGATTCATAACAAAATCAGAATTACTCAATTTACCTACCACACGATAACTAATATTTTTATAGGCAGGATGTTTCAATAAATTTCCGGAAAAAACATTCCTTGTTCCAATTTGATGTTGTTCCAAATATTCTGTGATCTGATTTCGAGAAAAAGGAGCGCTTTTTTTAACAATAACGGGATAGCCAAACCAGCAAGGATCCTCCTCTGGTGTAATTTTCATCAAAATGAAAAATTTTCGATATTTCTGGAAAAAATGGTCAAGAGTTTTATAGTTTTTTTTCCGTTTGCTGATGAACCTGGGAAGTTTATTCAATTGAGCTACTCCTATCGCCGCCTGGAAGTCAGTAAGTTTCAGATTGAAACCGATCTGAGAATAGATAAATTTATGATCATAACCGTATGGGAGATCTCCCATCTGCCAACAGAATCTTTTACCGCAGGTATTGTCCTTGCCTGTATCGCACCAGCAATCTCTACCCCAATCCCGGAATTGGCGAAGCGCGCGGTGGATGAGCGAATTATTAGTAACAACCGCCCCTCCTTCTGCCATAGTAATCTGGTGTGCCGGATAGAAAGAGAAAGTTGCTATATCACCAAATGTACCTACAAACTTTCCACCATATGTTGAACCGAGCGCATCGCAACAGTCCTCAATCAACCACAAATGATGCTTCTTGGCTAGCTCGGTAACATTTTTCAAATTGAAGGGTTTACCCAAAGTGTGGGCAATCATGATAAGTTTCGTTCTTCTAGTGATGGCCTTTTCGATAACTCTGACATTGATATTTAAAGTATCAAGTGTACAGTCTATAAAGACTGGTTTTAGACCGTAAAGTATACCAGGATTTACTGTGGTTGGGAACGCTGTAGCGGTAGTTATATATTCGTCACCTTTTATCAGCTTTCTTTCACCAAAGACGGATGCGGTGAGGGAAGCTAATGCAAGTAGGTTGGCTGATGATCCGGAATTAACGAGCGTAACATAGCGGACACCCAAAAACTTAGAGAACTCTCTCTCAAATCTTTTCGCAAATTCACCCTCCGTCCACCAACCGTCCCTGGCAACCTTAATCGCGTTAACTATTTCTTCACGATTATAGACTTTTCCGGTAGCGGGTATATAGGTTTTTCCTGGTATAAAACGGCTCTCCATCAATTCCAAAAGAGGCTGTGATTTAGTTTTTTAGTTTTTATCAATTTTTTCAAGACATCAATGCGTGAAAAATTTCCATCCTGAAAATCCTTTATACTGAATTTAATATCTGTGAGTTTACTTACCATATCTTTTATTGAATCAGTCAAGGTGAATTTTTGTTGAAGTTTGGGAATGAGTTTTTTCAATTTGGCAAAACTCACTCTATAGCTTCGTGCATCATCGTTTTTTTGACCAAAGCTGACCTGACTTGTGGGCAAATAATGTTTGATGAGATTGGCAATATGCTTCACTCTAAAGTTATTTTCATCAAAGCCAATATTAAATATCTCACCGTTTATCTTACTTGTATCGATAGTAATAAATTTACTGATAATGTTGGAAACATCTCGTAGATCGATAAGCGGTCGGTATGGTGTACCATCACTTTGTACATTAATTATGTTGGAACATAATGCGCAAGTCAAAAGATTATTGACCACTAAATCGTTTCGGAATTGGGGTGAGTATCCATAGACGGTAGCAAATCTTAGGATAGTAGGGCAAAATTTTTGACTCTTGAGGTTCAGGATTTGTTTTTCAGCAGCATATTTTGATGAAGCATATGCAGTAAGCGGAGAAACAGTAGAATACTCATTTACAATTCGTTTATCGGCCTTACCATAGATGCTGCATGAAGATGCGAATAAAAATCTTTTGACTCCCGCACTTTTAGCAAGCACAGCGAGCTTTACACTAGTCTGAAAATTTATTTTATCGGTGAGTCTTGGATTGATTTCTCCCAATGGGTCATTTGATAAAGCAGCAAGATGAATCACTATGTCACAATCTTTAAATGCACTTTTATCGACGCTGCGAATATCATTTCTTATCAGATGGTAGTTAGGTATATGTGAATGCGCATGAGATTTCTGAAAAAATAGTGTATCTAATCCTGTCAGCTTATAGTTTTGTTTTAACAACTGGGCTGTTAGAACCGAACCGATGTATCCTTCTGAACCGGTTATAAGAATCTTTTTTACGTCCATACTTTCCAGGGAGGATTTTTAGTCTGCCAGGTTTTATTCAAGTCCTCCAGCTCCCGGTATGTATCAATGGCCATAAAATATCCCTGATGCCGGTATAAGGATAACTGTTTGATTTTCACAAGCTTCTTAAGTGCCGGATGCTCCATTTCTCCTTCACGAAGATAATTAAAGAAATCTTTTTTAAATACCATAAATCCTCCATTTACCCAATCCGTCAGTCGAGGTTTCTCATGGAAATTTATTACCAGGGAACTATTGTTGATTTTCACCAATCCGTATTTAGAGACAGGGTGGATACCGGTTATGGTGGCTACAGTATTATTCTCCACATGAAATTTAATCAACTCTTTAATATTAATATCTGCAACTCCGTCACCATATGTAACCATGAAACACTTGTCCTTTTTGGGAACATACTTCTTACACTGAAGTATTCTTTCACCAATTAGTGTATCAAGTCCTGTATTTACAAAGGTAATAATGAATTTATCTGTTTCCAATCTGTTTTTGAAATAAAATTTTGTTTTGTGTGTATAGGTGTTAAGTGTGAAATCAGTAGTAAATGATTTTTGATTCAAGAAATATTCTTTTATATAATCACCTTTGTATCCAAGGGCTAAAATGAAATCATTATAACCATAGTGGCTGTATATTTTCATGATATGCCAGAGAATCGGTTTATCACCTATCAATACCATCGGTTTGGGTTTGAATTCCGTCTCCTCTTTTAAGCGGGTACCAGTCCCCCCGCAGAGAATGATTGTTCTCATGTGTTTATTGTAGCAGAAATATTTGTGTTAATATAACAGCTATGGATAATTATGCAATTTTGATACCATCTTGTGATAAATTTTCATTTTTTTGGAAACCTTTTTTTGCTCAACTTTTCAAAAACTGGCCGGATTGCAGCTACACTGTATATCTGGGAAGCAACAAAAAGGGTTACATTGACAAAAGAGTGAAAAATATTCTAACCGGGAAAGACTACGGGTGGGCAAAAAGCTTTAAAATAATACTTGAGCAAATACCAGAAAAATATCTATTCGTATGGCCGGAAGATGCATTCATTATTTCAAGAATTGATAAAGGGCAGTTTGATTATGTTTTTAGGTTGATGTCTCAATTAAAAATTAAACATATTCACTATCGCTGTCGACCAGATGCTGAGAGGTATACTGAAAATAACTTTTTGGGGATTTATCCGAAAGGTATGCCTTATAGGGTGAACATGGCAGGTTTTTGGGACAGAGAATATCTTATGGGTATACTGATCAATGGAGAGAATTCATGGAATTTTGAAATCATGGGATCATATCGCGTTTCTAATGATGATGGGTTCTACTGTTTGAATTTTCCCTTATTTGAATTCATTCATTTGTCCGAGAAACACAAATTAAAAAGGGAGAGTGTGAAAAAAGCCCAGCAGTTAGGAATTTCAGTTGATGATTTCGGCACAAGGCAATCATTGAATGAATATTATATTAGTAAATTAAAAGCAGCTTATTTCGATTTTGTTATAAATAAAAACTGGCAACTGCGGGTAAAGTTAATGGATGTTTTAAGAAAAATACTAATCAGTTATTAAATTATCTTAGATATGATTAATATTTTTAATACCTACATTGATA
>Ga0213870_1000800_pt1 | contig 14654 bp, 19 predicted proteins | sample WICALVC2017_Meta_FD_160119 | JGI IMG/M metagenome (GOLD analysis project Ga0213870, IMG submission 160119) | Freshwater microbial communities from subterranean cave lake in Wind Cave National Park, South Dakota, United States - WICALVC2017 | ecosystem: Environmental > Aquatic > Deep subsurface >... | reverse complement strand
AGGGGATACCCAGCGAAAGAGTTTATGAAATAGATCGCCTTCATCGTCAGGAAAACCTCCCATTTCTTTCCATTTGTGAAAATCTTCGTGTTCAAGAATTGATTTTTCGCGTTTATCAAGTATTATTGGAATAAGGTGAGCAATGGTATAGCCAATCACCAAAATATCTATTGTGTTTAGAATTTTTGCAAAAGTTTCTGCAGGTTTTAGGGTATCAGCACTTAGCTCTTCGACAGTTAGTTCCTCAAACAACTCAAAAACTTGGATGTATATGTTAATCGAAGATACTAGTGCTATTGCAAAAAGTGGCAATACTGCAACCTGGACGAATCGCGAAACATGTGGTCTTGTGTAGTTAAATTTTTGTGATCTTACCCACTTTGAAAATCTTCTATATACAGTTGTAATTGCAATTATTCCTACTATGAGTACGGCAAATGCAATTTGAATTGATGTTGAGGAAACAATAAGATCAGAAACCGAATGGAACTGCCCTACCTCACTTGTGATTGTTCCCACAATCTCTTCTTCGACCATTTTATAATAGAACTAAAAAAGGGGAATACAAAAGTTTACCCTTTAAAATCTTCACATTCATTGTAAATAAAATAGATTAATCAGCAGAAGTTTTGTGATCATTTTTGTCCGTTTTATAGCAATCAAAAAAAATTGTCATAATTTTTATTTTTTTGGGCAACATTTAACAGTGATGAAATGCTTCATTTAATATGACCATTCAAGGGGTGGAAAATGTTTGGAGTGCATCTGATGCTCCTCCATACAAATCATATACGCTAATTAATTTCAGAGATATACCTCAGGTAAAAAAATTATCAGAAGAAAAACAATTTGAGATCGAAGTAGTTGGAAACGTATTTCCATTTAAGACTAACAACTATGTGGTAGAGCAGCTAATTGATTGGGATAGTGTCCCAAACGATCCAATCTTTGTTTTGACCTTCCCGCAAAAAGGCATGTTGCGGCCGCAACATTACAAGGAAATGGCAATTGCATTAAGATCAAATCTTGGAAAAAAAGAGACTCAAGAAATCGCAAACAAAATACGCGTACAGCTTAACCCGCATCCGGCAGGTCAGATGGAGTTCAACGTGCCGCAGCTAAGTGATGGAACCAAACTATACGGAATGCAGCACAAGTACAAGGAAACTGTCTTGTTCTTTCCAAGTCAGGGTCAGACATGTCATGCATATTGTACCTTTTGTTTTAGGTGGCCACAGTTTGTTGGCATGGAAGAGCTAAAGTTTGCGATGAGGGAAGGCGAGCTGCTCATCCAGTATCTAAGGGAGCACCAAGAGATCTCTGATGTTCTTTTTACGGGAGGCGACCCAATGATAATGAAGGCGCGAGTTTTCTCAACATATGTTGAATCGTTGCTTGACGCGGATCTGCCAAACCTCAAGACAATTCGAATAGGAACAAAGGCCCTTGCCTACTGGCCGTACAAGTTTCTAACAGATGATGACGCAGAAGAGACTTTGGATCTGTTCAGGAAAGTTGCAAGAAAGGGAATTCATCTTGCGTTTATGGCTCACTTTAACCATCCAGTTGAGCTCTCAACTGATGTAGTAAAGGATGCAATTTATCGCGTACGAGATACTGGTGCGCAAATAAGGACTCAGTCACCAATACTTTCCCACGTTAACGATGACTCTAACACATGGATTGAGATGTGGAAAAAGCAGGTAAACTTGGGCTGCATACCATACTATATGTTTGTGGTAAGAGATACTGGCGCACAACATTTCTTTGGAATTCCATTGGTAAAGGCACAAGAGATTTTTCGAGACGCATATCAGATGGTCAGCGGGCTAGCCAGAACTGTCAGGGGCCCAAGCATGTCTGCAACTCCCGGAAAGATTCATGTTCTTGGCGTTATAGAGATTGGCAATAAAAAGGCCATAGTTTTAAGATTCCTTCAAGGAAGAAATCCACAATGGGTCCTGCAGACTTTTCTTGCAGAATATAATGAAAAGTCAATATGGATTGATGATCTAAAACCATTTGGTTCTGAAAAATTCTTTTTTGAAGACGAGTTAAACACAATGTTGAATGAAAGAAAAGACAAAGAAGACCTTCCAGAATCCTGAAGGGCAGATAATCATCTTCATTTAATTATTAATCCCAAAGTTATACTGTCATGTCTGTAAAATTAGGAATAACCCAGACAACAACATACCCTACTGATGAGCATGCAAAAAATACAGTCTCTCGTTTGCTTGAGTTGCTTGGAAAAAAAGAGGCAGATATTGTGTGTCTTCCTGAGCAATGGCTACGACAAAACGTCATATCAGACTTGGATTCTGAGTTTGCCAAATTCAAGGCCATCGCGCGAAATTATTCGTTGACTATAATTCCTGGAGCATTTTATGAAAAAAAATCAAACGGCTATGTAATTTCTGCTCCTGTTATTGGCCCTACAGGCGAGATAATAGGCAAGCAAGAAAAAATCCATCCTTTTGGCTATGAGAAGAAAAATGTAAAGCATGGAACAAAGACTATAGTTTTTAAAACAAAGTGCAGGTTTGGCTTGATCATTTGCTATGACATGGTTTTTGCCGATGTTGCAAAATCGCTTGTAAAAAAAGGTGCAGAGGTATTATTTTCGCCAAGCAGGATTGTCAGGAGCGGCTTGAAGCCCTGGCATCTTTATGTGCAGGTACGCGCACTTGAAAACCGCGTGCCTATACTTGCTGCAAATGTTGAAAATAGAAGATTTGGAGGAAAAAGCGTTGTTGTTGATCTTTATGAAAGAGATGACGTGATGATTCCAAAAATAGAGTTAGCGCCAAAAGGCCAATGCTTTGCCATATGTAATTTCAATCTTGCAAAATACAAAAAAAGCCGAAATATCAGATATTTGGATGCTCAGAAATTTTCCTAGAATTCGCCTTTAACAAATCTTTCACAGGCTATTTTTGCTTCTGGGTCACTCATTTGCTTTAGCGGGTGCTTCATCAAATATGCGCTTGCAGGAATAATAGAACCGCCTATTTTTCTATCAAGGGCAATTTTTGCAAGCCTAACTGCGTCAACTACTATGCCTGCAGAGTTTGCCTTGTCATCTACTTCAAGCCTTACCTCCATGTTATATGGGATATTTGCCCATTGCCTTCCCTCAATTCTCATAAACATTAGTTTTGTATTTCCAAGAAATGGAATAAAGTCAGAAGGTCCGACATAGATTTGATCATCATCAAGCCTTGTATCAAGCTGGCTTTGCACGCTTTCTGTTTTTGATATTCTTTTGCTGACTAGACGTTCTTGCTCCTTCATGTTCAAAAAGTCCGTGTTTCCACCTACGTTGATTTGATATGTTTTTTCAATTTTAGTGCCGCGGTCATTGCAGAGTCGTGCAAGAGTGCGATGTACTATTGTTGCACCGACTTGTCCCTTTATGTCATCACCAATTACCGGAATGTTATTTTTTTCAAATCTTTTAGCCCATGCTTCATCTGATGCAATAAAAGATGGGATGCAATTTACAAATGCGGTGTTTGTGTTTAGACATATTTCTGCCCAAAATTGAGTGGCCTTTTCTGATCCTACAGGCAGATATGATACTATGACTTCTGCACCAGTGTCTTCGATTACTTTTTTTGCATCCTGAGCTAACTGTGCGTCTGTTCTATTGGTTTTAAGTGGCTTGACTCTGTTTTCCACCCAGATACCTACACCGTCCAAGATTGGACTTTCGTAAACTTTGGCGTTTGTTTTTGGCATCTCGTTTTTTGGGATCCAGTTTACCATGTTTGGATACTCGTAAATTGCCTCGTTGATTGATTTGCCAACTTTGTTTTCACCTACATCAAAGCCTGCAACAAAATCAATGTCATGGATAGTGTAATCGCTTAGTTTCTCATGTATTATACCAGTAACTTGCTGTGATGGGTTTTTCCTATAGTATTCTATTCCTTGAATCAAACCTGCAAAACAGTTGCCTATTCCAATTAATGCTACTTTTATCTTGCCACTCATAGGCAACCTTTTGTTTTTTACACTCGTTTTAAATTTTCCTACATAGTTTTTGATATAGTAAATGAATTATGCATAACAGTATTACAAAAAGGACAAAATTATATCAGTAACAAAAGACACTAGATTTTGATGAGCTTTAATCCGCGTATTTTTATCAAAGAGATAAAGCCGATTGATATAGAAGGAGGTTATCTGATTGATGGTTTTCCTTCTATTGGAGTCACGCAAGCTATAGCCACAGAATCAATGATTCACACTTCGCAGTTTGAGATGGCAGGAATTATCGACTCTAACAGCTTCCCACCAGTAACCATAATAAAAAATGGAGTTCCAAATTATCCTACAAGAATATTTGTAAACAATGATCTAAAGACTGCAATATTTTCTTCCTATCTGACATTGCATTACTCATTACACAAAACTATTGCAAGAATCATGTTAGGCTGGGCAAAAAAACACAAGTGTTCATTTGTTCTAAGCAGTGCCCCTGTAAATACTCCCACCGTAGATGATCAAATAATTGCAGCTGTTAGCAACAACGCTGCAAAAAATATAGTTGAAAAAGCAAAAATTTCGGTTTTGCAGCATGGGACAATTCCAGGCATCCCTGGAGCATTACTGAACCAAGGCATGGTAAATAACCAAAACGTTGTTGTGCTCTTGTATAACTCTGATGAGACAAGACCAAATTTCAAAGCAAGCACACAGCTGTGCCTTACAATGTCAAAGCTTGTACCTGGAGTCTCTTGCGACATACCAATGCTACAAAAAGAAGCCGAGATGGCAGAAGAATATATCAAAGAAGCAGAAAAGGAGACCAAGGGAATGGTCGATACTATGTATGGATAGATTTAGTGTCTAGTTTATACTAAATGGAGCAGCTACTAGGATTTGCAGCTACTGTAATAATAATTTCTTCTTCGGGGGTCATGTCTCCAGGGCCGCTATTTGCTGCAAATATTTTCTATGGCCTAAAGGAAGGCGCAAAAGGCGGCCTGAAGATGTCTTTTGGTCACACTGTTGTCGAGCTGCCATTAATAATTCTGCTTGGAGTTGGGATCGTCTCACTAGAGTCTGTTCCACAATTTAGAATTGTTATAGCAATTGTAGGAGCACTTGGGCTTTTTGGTTTTGCCGGACTGCAGCTAAAATCGGTTTTTGGTCATGACGCAAATCATCAAATCAAAACAAAGTATGGGCCGTTTCTTTCAGGTATTTTGTTTAGTGCGCTAAATCCATTTTGTATAATCTGGTGGTTTACTGTTGGATTCAAGCTAATTTCTGACTCTATTGTGCTATGGTCGCTTTGGGGGCTGCTGATTTTATTTGCATTACATATTTGGATGGACTTTGCATGGCTTACGTCTACTTCGTATCTTTCATCAAAAAGCTCGAAATTCCTGTCTCAGCGAAACTATAGATTTTTGTTTATCATAATTAGCGGATTTATGATATACTTTGGAATAACATTCTTGCTTGATGCTTTTTAACTATCGACTTTTGTAACATCGACTTCTATTGTTGAGACGTTCCGCGTCTTTCCATCTTGGGATAATAACGAGTCTGAAGATATGCGAACGTCTGTTACCTTGTAGCCGACAGAGTCCATTCTCTTTACAATCATCTGTGAGACATCAACTGCTTGTGTAATCCGTTTTCCTCTAGCCTTGATTGTAACTGTTGGCAAGCTTGCAAGCTGTGTTAGTGTTGCAGTAACATAAGTCATTATTGGCTTTATTCCAACAAAAATTACATCTCTGATCTTTACTGGTTCTTCCTCAGCAGTTTCAGGCTCTTGACTTGGTTGCTGCTCATCAGGTTCTTCAGAAGGTGTGACTGGTTCTTCTTGCACAATGCTAGGGTCTGGTTGGGTTTCTTGTGGAGGTTCTTGTTGAACTTTTTCTTCGGGCTTTACACTTTCTTCTTTGTGTTTTTCAAACTGAGAGAAAATTTCGTCTGCATCTCTTGATTTTTTTCCGCTCATGATGTGTTGACTAGATAGAATGGGTTTCGTGTTTATTTAATGTTTTAAGCTTTTGTTGTTCAATGTATTCTTCAAACAACTTTTCTACCTCGTCGTTTTTGCAAGTTTTTATCTTTTCAACTAGCTCCGCTTCTTCGATTTCATAACAATTCAAAAGATCCTGCGCGTCTTTATAAAAAACTAAAACCTTGTTGTTGAAAATACAGTGGTATAGCTTTTCTTTTTCCATGTGTTCAGGGCGAATCTTTATGCCGTCTTTTTCAACTGATACAGGGTTTATCACAATAACCATAAATCAAAATAATATTTAGACTATCACGATATCATAATATGGATTCCACACCATTCAAAAGCAATGCATAGAGTCATTTTGCATATTGATTTTGACTACTTTTTTGCACAGTGTGAGGAAATAAAATCACCACACCTAAAGACAAAGCCAGTTGCAGTCTGCATATTCTCAGACAGGGGAGGAGACAGTGGTGCCATTGCCACTGCAAATTATGAGGCAAGAAAGTATGGCGTAAAATCAGGAATGCCCATAGCATTTGCAAAAAAAAGGCTAGAGTCCATAAAAGATGCAGTGTTTCTGCCTGCCGATTTTGATTTCTATTCAGAGATTTCTTCAAAAGCAATGGAGATTATCAAAGGCTTTGCCGATGTTTTTGAGTATGTAGGAAAAGATGAGGCGTACCTTGATGTAACAAGGCGAACAAACGGCGATTTTGCTGTAGCAAGCCACGTTGCACAGCAGATAAAAAATTCCATACGAGAAAAGATAAGGCTGAGCTGTTCTATAGGGGTATCACCAAACAAGCTTGTCTCAAAGATTGCGTCAAGCTACAAAAAGCCTGATGGACTGACAGTTGTAACACCTGAGAGTGTAGAAAAATTCCTAGACCCACTAAAAATCAGAGAAATACCAGGCATTGGCAAAAAAACCGAAGAAAGATTTGGCGAAGAAAAGTTTGAAACAATTTCACAATTAAAGAAGCTAGATGTTTTTACCTTAAACAAAATGTTTGGAAGAAAGATTGGAACCTACATTTACAATGCCGCAAGAGGAATTGATGACGAGCCTGTAACAGAAAGGCAGTCAACAATTCAGTATAGCAAGATAGTGACCTTGACTCAAGACTCTAAAGACTATGATTTTCTTCTCAAAAGCCTAATTGAGCTTTGCAAGGAGCTTCATTCCATAATAATTGAGGAAAACAGGATGTTCAAGTCAGTTGGAATACAGTTTGTCCAGACAGATCTTTCAAGTAAGACAAAGTCAAAAATGCTAAAAAATTCTACGTCAAGCTTGGAAGAGCTGCAAAAAACCGCAATGCAGTTATTACAAGAGGCGCTTGAAAATCAAACTCTGCTAGTTAGAAGACTAGGGGTCAAGGTGTCTGAATTATCTGAGATTGAGGGCCAAAGCAACATAACAAGCTACTTTTAGATTTGCGGGTTCTTTGATGCTTCTAATTTTTTGAGTCGCCTTGTTTCAATGGTTGTAACAATCATCAAGAATACAAAGAGCCACGGCAGAAACATGATTTCGCCTGCAACCGAATGAAATTCCTCAAATTCTGTTACATTTGTTGATATTTTGAGTGCAAACAACGACAATGAAAAGATTCGAATCATGTTTATGCCAATAGTTCCAACTATTCCCAAAGCAAAATATGCAATCTTTCTGTTGCGTTGTATGTTCATTTTTAGTAAAAATGCCATCATGACTAGAGAATAGATAATTACGCTGTGCACACCTGCAGATGGCCAAAATACCTGGAGTGCAAAAGGCCCATGATCTCCTTGAAGGAACAGGAGGTTGTCCCTTGCCGTAGCTACACCCAGATCAAAGGTGTTGATGACCCACGCATTAACCTGTATTAGGTATGGAACAACATACTGTAAAGGCCCAAGTGTGTCATATGGAAAAAATGTGTCAAGTGCAAGAATGATTGCGCTTCCTCCAAGAAATATTGGACCTGCTGGCGCAATTCTAATCCATCGTTTTCCAAAAAATATTGAAAGTGTTGCAGCAACAAAGGCAGACATTACAACAAAATCCCACAGCCACTCCCATGAATATATGAGTGGAATTTCGATTTCCTTGCCATAATTTACAATGTTTTCTTTAAGGCCATATTCAGAGCCGGCAAGAAAGATCATGACAGCTGCTGCAAGGGGAATTACAGATAGGAGCCGTTTTTTTGAAACTTGTAGTTTTATGCCAAAAAGCTCCGCCACAATAAACGCCAATGCAAAAAGAAATCCTCCTCGCCCTTGATTCCAGCTTAAGCTAAATGTGTCAGGAAATACAGCTAGGGCAAAAAGTATTGGACTGGCAATAATTAAAATTGCAAATATCACGCTTTTGTTTTGCATCAATCTACTCGAATTTATGTGGGAGATATATATTCCACTCAGAAAAAGTCTGCAATTGTTTTTTGTTTGATCAGCTTTAGCATGTTTCCTTTTGAGAGCCACTCGGTTTTGCTAATGCTCATGTTTTTGCATGCAAAATTAATTGCATCATCAAAGCTTGATGCAACATGTGGTTTTTGTTTCATTGTAGCTCGTACGCCTTCTCTAACCTGCCACACACCTACTGGAACTGCATATTCTGGCCTGATCTCACGCAGTACCAAGACTGCGCCTTGTGTCTGATTTTTTATAAAATATTCTGAAACAGCCAGTTTGGCTGCAAAATATGCACCAGCAATGGCTGGAGGATGATCAATTCCACGTGCATCTTCAAAATCATTGCCAAATCCAACCGTATCACCATCATGCCATGCCTCTTGCATTTCAAACATCCACCTGTGTGGGAAAATTACTACAGAGTACAGGTTGTCAAGATGCTCAAAACAAAATACTTGGCAAGAGTCTGTTAGCGAAAAATCTAGAATCTCTGAGACAAGTGACTTTGAGATAATGTCATCAGTTGCAGTAATGCTCCATCGCGTTGGCACAAGTTTTCTTTTTTTTCCAAACATTCCAATGCTGAAGCATTTTTGGATTTTTGAAATCTCGATCCCACTGTTGTATAGTGCAAGTACTGCATCTTCTGCCTTGAGGTCTCTGTCATAGTAGGCTTTTTGAATAAATCTATCAGAGGACGAGCTAGAAAACTTTGAACTTTTTATCTCACCTATTGGACCAAACGGTGCGCTTTCGCCATCAATTGATGTCACAGGAATCGTGTTTTTGTGAAATTCAATGTCTGATTCAATTGGGCGCGAAGACATGGCAACTTCTTGCAGATCCTCAATGTATCGCCCCTGAGGGTCAGCTACGGACATTTTTTTAATTCCACGGATAAGGTTTAGTCGAAAATTTACAATTTCTTCCAGAGTTTTCCCAGACCACTTTTCAGGAATATCAAGCAGACTGGTATCTCCATGGATTGGCGGCACCATTGGACCGACAAACACCTTTGGATAGTTGTAAGATCCTACAAAGACAGATGGTGGACTAGAACCGCTTACCGCATTAGACGAAAACAGATTTGCATATCTTGACAGATACTCTTTCCAGTTTGATTCTATTGATTCACGGATTTCACGTGCAGTACGAGTCATGAGATGATAAAGGATTCATTTTCTATTAACTTGACTGAAAATAAAGTTTGACTGTGTGTCAATACGAGATGTTTAAAATTGAAAAACAATAATGAAAAGTATGACAATTGAAAGAATAGTGTCTTTTCTTCCTAGTGCAACAGAGCTGCTTTATGAGCTGGGCGTAAAAGACAGAATTTTTGGCGTCACTCATGAGTGCCTGTATCCAGAAGACGCAAAGTCAAAGCCTCGCGTGATAACATCTGTTTTGAATCCAGATGTTCTCAACAGCAAAGAAATTGATGATAAAATCATAGAGCTGATGCGAAACGGCCAAGATATTTTCATGCTTGATGAAAAAAATCTCATAAATGCAAAGCCTGATCTTATAGTATCTCAGGAAATTTGCGAAGTGTGCTCTGCATATACCAATCAGGTAAACAAGGCTCTAAGCATTCTGGATAAAAAACCTGAGGTTCATGTGTTAAATCCAAATGATCTTGAAGGTATTCTTTCTAGCATTGATGAGCTTGCAAAAAAGATTGGAAAGGAGCAGCACGGCATGGCCTTGCGCAAATCACTTGAAAAAAGAATAGAGTACATCAAGTCCAAAAAATTTGAAAAAAGGCTGCGAGTTTTATGCATAGAGTGGGTTGAGCCATTTTTTACTTCAGGTCACTGGATTCCAGAAATGGTAGAGCTTGCAGGAGGAAAAAACCTGATTAGCATAAAGGGCGAAAAGTCAAGAAGGATGGCATTTGAGGAAGTCGAAAACGAAAACCCGGAGATAATCATTATGATGCCGTGTGGTTTTGATACAGAGCGAACCATTTCTGAATACAAAAATATTCTTGAAAATAATGACAAGTGGAAAAAACTAGAGGCCGTGAAGACAAACAACGTTTACGCCGTAGATGCAAACTCGTACTTTAGCAAGCCAAGCATTAGAACAATAACAGGCCTTGAAATTTTAGCAAAAATAATTCATCCACAAATGTTTGGCGAGCTTGACATTCCTGAAAATTCATTTAAGCAAATCTAGCTCTTAATTTTACATGCAAATGAAAGCGATTTTGTTGTAGTGTAATATGTATAGCCCAGAATAGCTAACGCGCCAAGTCGTAGCGGTATTTCATAATTTGATAAAAATGCAGTTGCTATTCCCCCTATAGTACCAAATGTAGAGATTATTGCAAATCCTATTGGCCCACAGCTGCATGCGCCTGCTGATGCGCCAATAATAGAGCCAAACAAGCCGCTGCCCATTTTTCGTGCCTGGTTGCCCAGTATCTTGATTCTATACACATTCATTGCAATTACAATACCAGATAAGACAGATACTGCAACTATCAAGGAAAATCCAAGTGTCCTGTCTGATGGAACGTCCATGACAAGATATGGTTTTAGAAAAATATACTCTGAAACAATTGAAAGCGGCACAAACAATCCAATTGATATTATTGCTGCTATGACAAGATATCTGTGATTTGAAAAAACTAGATTTAGTGTTTGTACCATTCTAAAGCAATGAATCGATTACACTCTTAAATACTTAGTATGGTCTTGTGTTATTTTTTTCGTCTAAATAGATTTGCAAATTTTTGTACTGCAGAATCAAGTGGACATAATTCACCGCTTACTTGAGAATTGTGTTGGTGTTCATCAAATTTTTTCTTTGAATCAAATACGGTATCGCATTTTTCACAATAAATCTTTGATGTATTTTTTGTGAATTCGTCCATGCTCTAAATTAGAGTGTTGTATTAAAAAACAATTTTGCTTATAGGTAATGAATTCTCATATGGAGATTGTGCACTACCTCATATGGAGTCACATGGCCACAGTGGGCGCATGAAAACATTTGGCCTGTCGGTTTTGGTGTTCGCTCTATTGGCTTTCCTGAAATTGAGGTTATGGATATTGTGTTTCCCCTTGAGATTACGGCAAAGTTTCGTGACTCTCCAATAGAGTCCAAGAATTCTTTAATTGATGCTATCACCTTGTTTTGATCTATTGTTTCATTTTCATTAATTGGAGATAAGATGAATTCGTGGAGCTTTAATGAAGGAATCACCCCTACCTGATCTGATACGTGTACTACCAGCTCGTTTTTTATGGACTCAACATCACGGCAATCTATTATAATCAACACCAAAACTGACTGTAGTCTATATTTTAGTCTTAGAATAAATTCAAATTTTTCCTGAAATTTTTTTTGAAAAGCTATATTCATGTATGATATTAACCATATTTGTGGCAGAATCAGAAACTTTTGGAGTTGAGAGCGGATATGGAGAAAAGGTAGTAGAATGGCTCAACGAGGAGGCAAAAAAGCAGGGAAAAAAGTTTGAGGCAAGGCTATATGATTATGAGGTTACGACGCAGAATTTTGGATCATTTGAGATGTTTTCATGGATTGGTGATGTAAACGCTGCAAGAGAGCTAGTTGTAAGGGCAAGCAATCGATTCAAAATAAAAGTTATTGAAGGCAGCTACAAGCCTAAAGAAAGAATATTCAAGACAAAAAAATCAGACTATGCCATGGTAAGACGAGGCGACAAAGTTATTGGCCATCTAGAATTTGAAGCACCGATGCTGGGTTCGTCCAAATGGAAATTAAAAGTAGAGGAAAGGAGATAGGATAATGACCAGAGTCGGAATTATTGGCACAGGTATGCTTGGCAGTGCTGTTGGCATACACCTCTTGGATTCAGGGTTTGAGTTAACTGTATACAATAGAACAAAAAGCAAAACAGTCGAGCTTGCAAAAAAAGGAGCCATAGTCGTTGATTTTCCAAAAGATGTTGCAAGATCATCAGATATTGTATTTACTATAGTAAAAAATGCAGATGCAGTAAAGGATGTGTCGTTTGGAAATAACGGCATTGTAAAAGGAAGACACGATGGCTTGGTTGTAGCCGATATGAGCACAATAAATCCGGTTGAATCAAAAATCATTGCAAAAAAGTTTTCAGATCATGGCATAACTATGCTTGATACTCCTGTCATGGGCGGACCAAATGTTGCAATTGACGGCAAGCTGGTAATGATGGCCTCTGGAGATAAAACAATTTTTGAAAAACATCGCAAGGTCTTTGATACTATATCAAATCAGATATTTTTTCTTGGAGAAGTTGGTACAGCTCACGCTATAAAGCTTGCAATGAATATCCAGATAGCACTGCTTGCACTTGCCATTTCTGAGGGAATAACGCTTGCAAGAGGCGCAAATGTAGATCCTGAGATATTTTTGAAGATACTAAATTCAACTTATTTTAAGACGGGGATGAGTGAAAACAAGGCATACAAGATGATAAAGGGCAGCTTTGAGCCGACATTTACCCTGACTAACCTAAAAAAGGATTTAGATACGATAAATGAGGCTGCAAGGGCTTTTGGTGTCAATCTTCCAATCAGTACCAAGGCAAATGAAATTTTTCAAAAAGCAGTTGATGCCGGATTTGGCGATTTGGATTATACAGCAATTTTAGCTTATATCAAGCAATTAAAACAAAAATAATGTTACAAAATTTGATTTTTAGATAACTCTTTTTAAAATGCCTATACCCATTTACTAGTATGCGATTAAAGGACAAAGTCGCGATAGTGACAGGTGCCTCAAGTGATATTGGCGCAAGTATTGTAAAGCGATTTGTGGATGAAGGTGCCAGAGTTGTTTTGCTTGGACGAAATTTGGAATCATTAGAAAAAACGCAAAACTCTGTCTCCAAAAAAAATGCTACAGTTTCTATGTCTTGTGATATTACAAATGAATCACATGTGCTTCAGACGATTGATCAAATAGCTGCTACTTATGGCAGGATTGATGTTCTAGTAAACAATGCGGGTGCAATCAATGATCCTGTCCATTTCCATGAGATGTCAGATTCTGATATTATGAATTTGATAAATGTGAACATGCTTGGAGTCTTCAAGATGACAAAAGCTGTTGTAGTAAAGATGCTTGAAAGAAAGGGAGGATGTATTGTCAACATTGGCTCGATTTCAAGTGAGCGTGCAATTCCAAAAGTGCATCTTGCCGTTTATTCTGCGACAAAAGCTGCAGTTTCAATGTTTACAAAAGCTATTGCAGTAGAATACGCTCGAAAAAATATTCGATGTAACTGCATCAATCCAGGCATTATCAAATCCGGCATGATAAAGCCCTACCTTGATGATCCTGAGGCAAGAAAGGTTTTAGAAAACAGGCAGCCGCTAAATCGAATTGGTGAGCCTGTAGATGTTGCAAATGCTGCAGTCTATTTAGCTTCAGATGAAGCAAATTGGGTTACAGGAATTATTCTCAACGTTGACGGCGGCAAGTCAGCGTCTGAGGGCTAGTCCAAGAGTATTGTTTTTGCCAAAAGCTGCGCAACCCGTAGCGGTTCTGGTATTGCACCCTGCAAAGTTAAATCATTTAGGAGATGACTAGCCTCTTCTACTGTACAGCCTTCATTTCTTATGTAAATTTGGCTTGATGTACCTAACGTAACTTTGTGTCGTGTGCCCAATTTTTTGTAGGCTTGTAATTTTGTTTCATACGAATTTGGGAAATGCTGTTTTATCGCCTCTTCAATTCCTGCAGAGTCTTGGTATGTTACGCCAATGACAGGCAGATTTAGCGAGCTTGAAATTTTTTTGACATCTACAATGTTATACATGGAAATTATTATTCCTGAAATAAGCAAATAGCTAATGTCTTGCCTGTCTAGTTTTTGATACATTTGCAAAATCTCATCTGTTGCGTCGTTTCCTTCAAGTGTGGCGTTCCCAAAGACAAATCCGTCTATTATAAAATCACGCCGCATGACAACGCCTGCAAGTATGGATTTTTTTGAGTTTTGAGAAAAGCTTTCGGCTATGGCCAGCCCGCGCAGACCTTTTTTTTCAAGATGTAGGTGCTTTATCATTTTTCTTCCTCAGATACTTTTGATACACAAGGCCTGAAACGACTGCTACTATGGCTGTAACTGCAGACCAGATAACAAAGGAAATAACGTTAGATTCATCCATAGACTCAAGCTACGCATTTTAGGTATTATAACATAAGTCTTTGAAAAAGCAGATGATTTTGGAATAAAATAAATACATTTAGCATATGCCAGATATTATGCCAGAGA
>Ga0213870_1000799_pt1 | contig 14662 bp, 12 predicted proteins | sample WICALVC2017_Meta_FD_160119 | JGI IMG/M metagenome (GOLD analysis project Ga0213870, IMG submission 160119) | Freshwater microbial communities from subterranean cave lake in Wind Cave National Park, South Dakota, United States - WICALVC2017 | ecosystem: Environmental > Aquatic > Deep subsurface >... | reverse complement strand
TTTTATGAGGGGATTATTGCAGCGCTTTATCGATTATCGCTTCAAATGAGCTAAGAGGTTGTGCGCCTACTATTCTTGTTGCAGAAATCTCTCCTTTTGAAGTAGACTTGCCTATAAAGAAGGTGGGTGTGCCGTTAGCACCTGCTTTGGTTGCATCAGCCAAATCTTTCTGCACCTCTTCTTTGTATTTTTCTGAGTCCAAACAGGATTTAAATGTATCTGCATTTAATCCAAGATCCGATGCTATTGTATACAATTTTTCTTTGTCTAACCCATTACCATTAGACGTTGTGCGTTTAAAGATCTCGTCGTGGAATTTATAGTAGGAAGCGTCACCACCTTGATCTCTAGCGCAGTTTGCCGCAATTGCTTCGGTTGTTGCCATTGGATCATGAAATGGAAGTGGTAAATCTCGATAAACCATCTTTACTTTTCCAGTATCAATGTATTTTTTTATAAGTTCTGGAAGAGTTTGTTCAAAGTGTCTTTTGCAGAATGGACATTCATAATCCGAAAAATCAATAAGCGTTACTTTTGCATTTTTGTCTCCCAAAACCGGATCGTCATCTATCGACACAGTAACTGGGCCAGTATTTCCTACAGGCGCTTGAGCTGCTGTTGGCGTTCCTGCATTTCCAGCTGTACTACCGGAACCAGACGAATTATTTTTTTCCAGATACTGAACCTTTGTCCAAAGCGATCCTAAGAAAAACGAAGCAACTATTAAAAGGCCTACCAAAACTTGATTTGTCTTTAGCTTTTTTGGAATCATTGATAGAGATGGAATTGGAATAGTAACTGATTTGTTTTCTTTCTTTACTGCCATAATCTAGCCTTTTTATAGTGTAAATGGTTTTTCTAATAATTGCAATAAGTAATTTTTATCAATTTTAAACCTATGGCTCTATGAGGAATAGATTGGCAATTAAAAGATCTATAAGAGACATATCGAATATTCTTCAGGATTAAATATTTTTTATAGATTGTCCAAAATAAACTTAACCCTTTTTTCTACAGACATTCTTGGAACTTTTATAACTTTTATTCCAAGATCCGAATAGCTTTTTTTAAAAAGGTTGTCTAAAAGTTGCGCTTCTTCTTTGCTTTCAGTTCTTGCATAATCAACTTCGTATTTTAATAGCTCCATTAAAAAGACCTTTTTATAATTACATTTTTTTAAAGCCGTAAGAAGATGACTATCATTTTTCATGCCACACATTTCCATATAAGCAGTGCTGTCGGGTATGCCACGTTCCATAAACACTTGCTGTTTTTTTGGTAATTTTTTTTCAAAATCTACTTTTAATTTTAAAATTTTTCGTTGGAACTGAAGCTCGTTTTTTCTAATGTCTTTAAGTGTTTTCCCTTTTTTCATTTCCTGATCAATATAAATACGTGCCCATTCATAAAAAACTTTATAACCTTTCTTTTCTAAGGCTATCAATGTTGTAGTTTTTCCAGAACTTGGAGCGCCGGTAATTACATACCAGTTATTTGCTGTTTTCATATTTATTTTTAATTTTATTATCCCAGTCTTGCAGTTGCCGCACCACGAACAAGTCTTCGAGATTCTCTGTGTACACTTAGTACGTTTTGAAATCTTTCTTTATCTGATGGGTCAATCAGATGGTAATGTACTCCTGATCTATTTTCTGAAATTGGAGCGCCTTCCTTATTTCTTAAAGAACTTGTTCCATTAAGTTCTACAAATCGTTGTGCTTGTTCAAATCCTCCTTGTTGCCATGCGTCAAGAACAGGTCTTATATATCGTATATCTTTTGTTGCAACAGCAATTCGCGCATTACGAAGTGCATATTGATTCCCATTAATAGCAATGGGTAAGCCTCCTTCTTCTCTGAGTCTTTGATGCAAAGCATCATCAGTTATACTATCTCCAACATATGCAACATCAGAAAGACTTACTCCAAGTTCTTGTGCAAAACTTTGGGCTGCTTCAATTTTTCTTCGTCCTCCCATTACTCTCGTTTCTTCGAGAACCTTAAACCCCATTTCTGGCAATTGCTTCCAGTAAAATCCATCCAGTCCCTCTTTCAAAGGTTCAAATCTTGGGTCTTCAAAAACCTCCACTACTGTCCGACCTTTATCTACTTCTTCTGACGCTTCATTTCCCAATGGGACAAGAGATAAAATGTTTTGCTCTGCAGTTCCAACAGCATTATTAAATTCTGCTGAACTAAAACGACTACAAAGACCTTTTAAATCCAGATTTGTGCAAGCAATATCTTCCATTGGGATACCAATATGTTCTCCTACTAACTCCCACAGCTGACTATAAGCAGTAGAAATAACACGAACTTGCCAGCCATCTCTTTTTAGTCCCGAGATATATTCCTCAACACCAAGACATACTTTCGCATCTTTTGCTTCTCCTGCTATGTCCGCATCTGTTACTCCATGAGCTAAAAAATTAGGAACAACGAGTGCTAGAGTGTCTCCAGCCTGATATCCCTCTCTTTCAATTTCAGCAAGATAATCATCGTAAAGACTTATTACACGAAATAATCCTGGGACAACTTTTTCTGTCATATCGGCTGCTAGATCTTTAAATACAATTGGTCCTTCTCCGTCTGTAAATAATACTTTTGGTTTCATTTAGAATCTCACCTCCTTTCCATTATGTATATTTCCTTCAAGCTGGGCACGAAGTTCTTGATTTACTTCAGATGTTAAATCGTATCCTCCAACAAGCGCTTCACCGTTGCGATTGACTATTGATTCACCTTGAGCTCTTACTGATCCTTCTGTAAATGCTCTTGTTGTCTGGATAATCAATGGGGTTTCACGCATAAACCCATACTCCCTTATTTTTCTATGAAGTGGATGGGTAGATTTTTCTTTTTCAGATAAACCTTGCCTAACAAGTTTTGCAAGTTCTTCTTTATCCTGAGGTAATTGATTCCATAATGAATAAAATTGTTGGCCTCTAATTGGAAAACGGCAATAAGTGACAGCCGGACCTCGATCTAATTCTGGTGTAACTTTATGCATCATAACTCCAGTTTCTCTTGCCCCTTCTTGAATTAATTGCCAGATCACTTTATACCACTCACCTTTTGGGCCATTGGGAAGGGCTGGGTGAAGATTAATTCCGTTTCTTGCCCTACATAAATTATCTCCCCATATATACATATCGCCCAAAAGTAGATCTATGTCAGTTTTAGGTAATAATTTTAATACCTCTTCTCCAAACTGATTACGCCAGTCCTTCATGCGAGAGGTATTTCCAGACCCCTCTTCTCTTCTTGCTTTTCTTCTCATTTCCGGCTTGAACCGTGCTGCGGAAAAAGAGATTAGGGGTATATCTTGTCTGTCTAATGTCTTTAGAATACCATCTGTTGTTGGATTGTCTCCATGTTCTCGATTTGAAAAAATAAAAGAGATTTCTGTATTTGGGATTTCGCCAGTTTTTACTGCATGCTGTAGCGTATTTACAAGCTCTAAAGCGTCCGGCTCAATAAATGTAGAGAAAATTCCAATTTTCATGTAATTATTTTATCTAATTTATTTAATTGTATTGCCCTTTTTATTTCCATCGCGATTCTTCTTCCAACACTTATGCTTTTACCATATAGATATTGACTATATGGCGTTGCGATAATGCCAGGTGAACCTGGCATGCGGGGTGAGACATCGATAACAATAATTTCTTTTTCTGGAGGACCAGGAGTAACAATTGTTTGTAGCGCAAAAGGGCCAATGGCACCAGGCGGCATAAGCTCAATACTAGCAGCAACAAACCTTTCTGCCAATTCAAATGCTTGTTCAAGCAATGATTCAAGAACTGTAACTGCAATATGTCCTGCTTCCTCATATTTGATCTCCACTTTCTCAAGCACCTGTTGATACATTACGGGTATTTTAGTTAAACCTTCAATATTTGTTTGTCTTCTTGTATCAGTCCCTAATAACTCCAGTTTTTTTGTAAGAGGCGAATAAAAAAAATTAAAATTAACCTGAACCCCAACAACGAATTCTTCAATAACTGATGCATCAAGTTGTTCTTTGGTAAATATCCCCTCGCTTAGTTTGCGATCTACTTGTTTTTTATAATCAGCATAGTTTTCAACAAGAAAAAAAGCCCTTTCAAAACCGCGGGCTTTTTCCAAAACCTTTACAATGCAAACTCTGTCTATATCTTGCGGATCCTTAAAACGTTTTGGTAAAAGAATCTGCGCTTTCTCTAGCAAATCATATTGATTAGGCGAGACGCCTCGCTCTTCTATTTTTAATAATTTTCTGTTACCAAAAAGAGGAACAGTAAATTGTCTCTCAATTGCTTTGTAATCAAAATGCAAATATGCTTCAAATGAACGGTGAGGAATAAAAATGATATTTTTAGCCAAAAGTCGCTTTTGTATATCCTCTTTAAGGATATCTGAGAATTTTTTTACAATAATACATTCGTCAACGCATCCAAGACCGTTTTTAGATTTATAGTATTTTGCATATGTTTTTTCTCTGTTTTTTTGTGCAATAACTAATGTTCTAAACCCTTCGTCTTTTGCGCCTCGACATATATCTAACGCACTATGACTTCCTAAAACTCCAATGGTTAATGATTGCATATTCCTAATCAATAATCTTTGCCAGCATATTTTTCGCAATTGCCATTTTGACTTCCCTTGCAATTCTTCTTCCTGTGCTCATCGGCACATTATAGTTTAACCATGCATAAGGCGAACCATTAATAAAAAGGTTTGTCCCTGCAACAATTCTACAAGAAAGTTCCATAGCATAAAAAACTAAATCTGAGGTAACTACTGTCTCGAGACAAAAAGGCCCAATTAATCCTTTTTTATCTATAAGTTTTTTTGATGCTGCTATCGTTCGTTCTCCCATAGCAAAAGCTTCAGGCAGAAGTGACTCACGCAGTATCAGTGGGCTATTGCCAACAACAACATAGCTTGGTTCTATGATAAGACTTTCCTGTCCTCTAAGAGGAATTCTTCCAAGAGAATCAACATTTGTTTCGTATCTTCTATCTATGCTCATTATTTCAAGCGTATTTGTTAAGACAGAGTAAAAATAATGAGTATAAAGAGTTACGCCAATGACATATTCTTGAATGATAAATTCACTTGACCTGAAGGATTTCATTTTATTTTTAAAGTCATGCCTGTTTTTTGCATAGAAATATCCTCTACCTCCAGCTGCGCCATATGATTTTACAATCACAGGATAGCTTATTTCATCAATATTTCCGAATAGTTTTGGAATATTGATGTTAGCTTTTTGTAACCACTCACGTTGCATCTGTCTATCGGCTTCCCAATCTAAAACAGCTTTATTGCCAAAGTAGGAAAGTTTCATTTTTTTATTTACTTCAATTCCCAAATCAGCAACAAATGAACCATGTGGGACAATAATTACGTTTTTGCTTTTTAATTTTTTCTCAAGAGTTGGAAACTGCGCAAATGTAGAAACACTTATAATCTCGTCGATAAAAGAAAACTGATTATAAAAAGAAGTTGCATTGTTTTTTGCAATAAGAAGTGTTCTGAAACCTTCATCTTTGGCACCCTTTAATATTTGAAGCGCAGAGTGACTTGCGAGTGTTACAATTGTGTAGTTTAAGTTTCCCATATATATTTATACAATATTATATGAGTTTTTGTCTATATCCCAAATTTATAAATCATTAGCTCTTTTTAACAAATCTTACCATATTTTCAAAAATCGGTAATCCTTGCCCGCCTTCGCTAAAGCTTGGGTGGGTAGAGTTTTTTATTTTTAGTCTTCGCCAATTAGGATGCTGTTCCATTCGCACAAAACGTTCTGGGTGAGGCATAAGACCCAAGATTCTTCCTGTTGGATCAGTAATTCCTGCAATTGCGTGTAATGAACCATTTGGATTGTCTGGATATTTTTGCGTTGTTTCTCCGCTATCATCCACATATCTAAAAGTAACCAAGTTTTTACTTTCAATGTTCTCAATAATAGAAGGCTTGGCATAAAATTTGCCCTCACCGTGGGCTACTTGATACGTCACAATTGTGTCCCTAAGCGATTGGAGAAATGTACAGGAGGTTTTAGCATCTACTTTAACCCTTATCCATCTGCATTCAAAATGACCAGAATCGTTATTAGCAAGAGTTGCCTGAATTTTCCCGATTGTGCCAAATGGCAAAAGACCAGTACGTATGAGTACCTGAAACCCATTGCATATTCCTATTACAAGAGTATTTTTTCTTTCTATAAATTTTTTAAGCTCTTGCGAAAAAAAAGATGTTAATTCTACTGCTAGAATTTTGCCTGACGCAATATCATCTCCATATGCAAATCCTCCTGGGATTGCAAGGATATTGTAGTTTTTAAGACTTTCGTTTTTATTTCTTAATTCATTAACATGCACTATCTTTGGGTCACCATCAGCAATTTTAAAAGCAAAAGCTAGCTCTTCATCACAATTAATGCCATCCGTCTTTAATACTAGTATATTAGGTTTATTTTTCATGGAAATAATTTTCTCATTGGCTCTTGCCATGCTTTTTTTAATGTCTTTATATCTGTTTCAAAGAGTAATTGTTTGTTTTTTTCTATAGAAAGACTTCTTATTCTCTTCGTTTTGCCCAACTTAATATTAGGAATACCTTTGAGAAGTGCGTTTGCTATATTCTCGTTATCTACTTCAACAACAAAACAACCTGCTGTTTCGTTAAGAAGAAAGTTTTCTGCCTGCTCCTTTTTGGGAATTTCAATGCTTACGCCCAAATTACCACCAACGCTCATTTCAAATAGACATGCAATAAGTCCTCCTTCACTTATATCGTGACAAGACAAAATATAATCTTTTTGTATTCCCTTATAGAGGGTAGAAAATAATTTTGGTAATAAAGAAATATCTGTCTTAGGAACTGCGTTTCCGAGTAAGCCATAAATATCATAATATACTGATCCTCCCATAGCGTTTGTATCTAACCTTCCAACAAGATAAATAATAGAGCCTTCTTTTTTAAAATCACTTGTTACTGTTCTTGTCACATCTGGGATTCTTCCAAATATAGACATACAAAGGACAGGCGGAATTTTAATAGTCTTTCCATCTGATCCTCGATATGTTGAAGAAAGACTATCTTTTCCTGAAATAACAGGTATTTTAAATGTGCGCATAATATCAACTACTGCATCAACTGATTTATCTAATGACCATAGTGAATCTTCATCTGGAAAAGGCCAGATATAATTATTAATAAGCGACGCTTCTTTATAATTCCCACCTACTGCTACATAGTTTGCCATTGCTTCAACTGCTGACCATATGATTCCCCAATAAGGATCTATCTTGCTTAGGATAGGATTTAACCCGTGAGCAATAACCATACCATAAGGCTTATCTAATAGGGGTCTCAAAATGGCTGCGTCACTAGGACCATCCAACATTTCTCCGATGAATGGTTGTAAAGCATTGGTTCCCTGAACTGTATGATCATAAAGCCTTACAATTGGTTCTTTTGAACAAATATTACCATGAGACAATACTTTAGTAACAAGACTTACCCATCTTTTCCCCGTCTTTAGCGGTGGTGGTGTTTTTTCTTTTTTTGCACTATTGTTCTTAGCCCTTGCTTTCATGATTCGTCTTGGTAAACCATGATGAAGAAATTGCATATCAAGTGAACATACTGATTGTTTTCCAAAATAAACCTTTAATTTTTTGCTTCCATCAAATTCTCCAAGTATTGTTGCTTCGACGTTATATTTTTGACATATGTCAAGAAATTTCTTTACCTTATTTTTTTGGATACAAATAACCATTCTTTCTTGAGATTCTGACACCCAAATTTCCCAAGGTGAAAGACCTTGGTATTTAAGTGGTGCATTTGCTAGATCTATACGGACACCTGTTTCTGCTCCCATCTCACCAATTGCCGATGAAAATCCTCCTCCTCCACAGTCTTGGATTGCTCTGATAAAACCAGCATCTCTTGCCTCTAAGATTGCATCAAACATTCGCTTTTCTTCAATTGCATTACCAATTTGTACAGCTCCCGTACTAACTGAAGCTGTACGATCTGTCATCTCCCCACTTGAAAACGTTGCGCCATGAATCCCATCTCTTCCTGTTCTGCCTCCAACCACAACAACAATGTCGCCCACTTTAACTCTACCTTTTTTTGCTTTCTTTTTTGGTATAATACCATAAGCGCCTACAATAACTGTTGGTTTTGCACGAAAATCGTCATGAAAATGAACAGAACCATTATTAGTTGGAATTCCCATTCTGTTACCATAGTCTTTTACTCCTTTAACAACTCTTTTCAGTAAGTATTCAGGATGCAAGCACCCAGGAGGAAGATTTTTTAAAGCTAACGATGGATTTGCAAAACAAAACATATCAGTCGAGGCGATACTTTTTGCTCCAAGTCCAGTACCTAAAACATCACGAAATACTCCTCCACTACCCGTCATCGCACCTCCATATGGCTCAATAGCAGAAGGACTATTATGTGTTTCTACTTTACCACAAATAGCATAACCATCATAAAAATCCATAACGCCTGAGTTGTCAACAAATGCAGAAACTATATATTGTTTATGTCTTAATGCTTCTTTTTGCAATCGTTTGATAAGTGGCTGTTTCTTTTTACCATCAACAATAAGATAGGCTTTAAACGTTTTATGTGCACAGTGTTCACTCCATGTTTGAGCAAGGGTTTCCAATTCGCAATCTGTTGGGTCTCTTTTGATTTTCTTGAAATACTGTTGTATAGCCTTCATTTCTTCAAGATTAAGAAAAAGTTTATCTTTAGACAAAGAAAGCATTTCGTTGTCTTTCATATCTCTTAAAGGAATAATAGTTGTTGGTCCAACATTTCCTTTAATAAGTAGAGTCTTGGGTTTTTCATTAACTATATATTCAATTGTTTCGTTAAAAAGGTTTATCCTTCGGACACTTTCATATATTTTGTCTTGTGAAATACTGCCAAAAAAATAATATTCCCAGCTTGAATTAGCAGCAATTAGCTTAATACCCATATCTTCTGCCGCTTTAATAATTGAAGCAGCTTCAGGATTCATTACTCCAGATTTATAGGCAATTTCTATCTCTTGCGATGAATCTTCTATAAGAGATTTATTTAACGAATAGACTTGAATTATTCGTTCACAAAGTAATTTTTCAGCAAGTAGTTTTGCATCATTCTCGTTAATTCCTTCAAGGCGATATAAACGAGCTGTGCGGATTTTTGTAATAGAAGAATTACTAAGCTCTGATTTAATACTTAACCCCCTACCATCTTCTTTTTCAGAAAGCGATGATACTCGAATTATTTGAATCACAGTAATTTAGGATATATTGTTGTTTTTATTGCAACATTTGTTAAATTATTTCATCAAAGACAAAGCTGTATCCTTTCTTCAATCGGATATCTAAACGCTGTAAACTTTTTCCCAGTAAGGATTTCATAGACCTTGATATATCGTTGAGATAAGGCAACGAGCAGTTCGTCGGACATCTTTGGTGGTTTGCCATCACCGCGGTAGCCGCGTTTTGCGTACCAAAGTCTCAAAAATTCTTTATCGAAATTTTCTGGTTCAAGTCCTTTGGCAATTCGTTCTTCATAACTGTCTGCTTTCCAAAATCGAGAGCTGTCGGGTGTATGAATTTCGTCAATCAGGGTAAGTTGTCCGTTATACAAACCAAATTCATATTTCGTGTCAACTAAAATGATTCCTTGCTTACTACACCATTTTTTTCCCAATGCAAACAGTGAGAGAGATACTTTCTCCATTTGTTCATACAGTTTTTTCTGGACAATTTTTTTCTCCAAAATTTCTCTTCGTGTTAGCCGTTCGTCATGCAGATTACTTCCTGCTTCTGGATGGGTCGTTGGCGTAATAATTGGTTGGGGTAATTGTTGGTTTTTTTTCATGCCTTCGGGGAATTTTATCCCATAAATTTCTCGTTCTCCTTTTTCGTAGGAATACCAGACAGATGTTTTTGTGACACCAGTCAGATATCCTCGTACGACCATTTCGATTGGAATAATCTCGCAATTTTTTGAAATAAGGACGTTGGGGTCAGGGAGAGAAAGCATATGATTCGGGACATTTTTTTTGGTCTTTTCAAACCAGAATGCCGCAAGTTGATTCAGCACGGCTCCTTTAAAGGGGATATACCCGAGGATCACATCAAAGGCTGATTGGCGGTCGGTGGTAACGGTAATACGTTTGTCTTTGGTGATATAAAAGTCCCGCACTTTCCCTTGATACTTTTTACCAAGGTTTGGTAAATCAATTGTTTTCAACACATTCGGTACTGCTCTGAGAATAGTCTTTTTTTGAATCATATTATTTCTTCATTTCCTCAAGATATTTTTGCACCCCAAGTTTTTGTAATTTTTGTGATTTCTTTTCAACATTTTCTCGCATTTTTTCTTTAAAATCTCGCAGTTTTTTTGCGAGGGATTTGTCAGCTACTGCCAAAATTTGTATCGCGAGCAGTCCTGCATTACGACCTCCATTAACGGCAACAGTTGCGACAGGAACTCCTGAGGGCATTTGAGCAATAGAAAGCAGTGAGTCTAATCCTTCCAGACTTTTTGCTTTAATCGGCACACCAATAACAGGTGCGATTGTCTGAGCCGCGATAACTCCAGGTAAATGAGCTGCTCCACCGGCAGCACCAATAAACACTTTTGCTGAGGATTTTTTTATCTGTTGTGAGAGTCCTTCGGGATTGCGGTGAGCGGAGATGAACAGGATTTCATGGGAGACGGCAAATTCTTCTAGCACGCTTGTTGTTTCCTTCATTATGGAAAGATCAGAATCAGAACCAAGAATGATACTGACAAATGGCTTTATTATTTTTTTCATAATAGCATACTATTTAATATTTTTTAATTTCCTTCATTGCTTTTTTCGTGAGTTTTTCAGCGAGGCCAATATAGTTCTGCGGAGCAAGTTTTTTAAGCTTATCCTTATTTGCTGCATCAATAGGTAGTGTCGTAATCCATTCTACCCATGCCTCCTTCTGAATGTGGTTACCTCTACTCAAAGAGGCTATCAAAACGTACGGATCAACTACATGAGCTTTACGCAAAACTGTTTGCACGCCTTCTGTTAGTATCGCCCAATCTTTCTGCAAATCTTTATCAATTTGTGCAACATTTGGTTTCACTCTTGCAAAACCACTAAGAACACTTTTATAACCAATGAGACAAAAGCCTAATGCTGTACCAATATTTCGAATAACTGTACTATCGGAAAGATCCCGTTGAAGTCTAGAGACCATAAGCTTAGATGACAAAAATTCCATAATTGCATTTGCCATACCTAAATTCCCTTCACTATTTTCAAAATCGATAGGATTTACCTTTTGAGGCATCGTAGAAGAACCAACCTCACCCTTCTTAACTTCTTGAATGTACCAATTATCACTAATGTATCTCCACATATCTTGATCAAAATCGATAAGGATATTATTTATTCTTTGATAAGTTTGGAAGTATTCGCTTATATCATCATATGGATTAATTTGTGTTGTAACAAGGTTAGGAGTAAATCCAAATGATGATACAAATTTTTCAGAAAAAGTAATCCAATCTACATTTGGGTATGTTAAATACAAGGCATTAAAATTGCCAACCGCTCCGGTTAACTTTCCTGTTAGCTTTTGCTTTTTTAACTTCTGCACTTGTGTATGTAAACGCTTAACAAAAACAATAAGTTCTTTCCCTACTGTCGTTGGTACAGCAGCCTGCCCATGAGTCCTTGCAAGCATTGGAATAGTTTTATAAGTGTTGGCTTTTTCTGTGAGTTGGTTAATAATTTGCACTAGGGTTGGAAGACAAACAGCATGGGTTGCTTTATAAAGAAGTAATCTGTATGCAAGATTATTAATGTCTTCAGAGGTCAAGCCAATATGAATCATTTCCATTATATTTTCTAATGACGTATCCTTAAGAAGCATTCGAAAAGTTCTTTCCATTGCTTTGACATCATGACGTGTCTCCTCTTCTATTGCTTTCACTTTTTGAGCGATTTCTATAGTTATTTCATCACTAAAAGAGGCAAGCCGGACCTTCTCTCTTACTGAGAGTTGTCTAATCAACTTTATATCTGCAAGAGCAAGAAGGTATTTTGATTCAATTTCAATTCTAGTTTTAATAAGACTATATTCTGATACAAATTCAGAAAGCTCATTACTTCGACTTCTATATCTTCCATCAAGTGGTGTAATTGCAGTAAGTTCTTGGAGGGGAAAAGAGTTAAAGGTTTTTAATTTTTTAACCATATGTTATTAACAGTATTATAGCGGAATCAGCTGAGCTTTTACAATATAAATCTATAACAGATAAGTAAATTCTTTTCTTTATTCGATCGTTTCACAAGGCGTAACATTAACGCCTCTCAAATAATTTTGATTCCGCTTCTTATACAATAAGTTTTTCATGGCTTAATAGGGACGCTTTTGGGGGCCACTTTTGGGCAGTACTGTCCCCAAGTCCCCAAGTCCCTAAGTTAGTCCTCAAATTACCTAAATTAATACTGACAAATATGCCTGCAACAATCTCAGAGGGCTTCTTTTTGACAATCAGTAATGAATATACGTTGATTACAACAAGTAATCGTTTAGAAAAAGAAGCTAATGCTCTCTTTCTCACAATTCAAAACTACTTTAGCAATTAACTTACCTTAATACATTAAGGTCTGTTACTGTTATTTTTGGCAGCTTCACTTGTTGCTTGCCCAAAGGTTTGACCATCTGCTTTTGCTGCTTCTGGTTGAGATTCCGCTACTTCTTGACCAAAACTTGCAATACTATTTGTAGCAAGGACGCTCTCTTGCCTATCGCTTCCTTCATTCTGTTCTGTCTGTTCTGTAGCAGGTTCTAAAGCATTCGAGTTGTCTACTGCAACTTGTGGAATTTCCGTTGGCAGCTGATGGTTATTATAGAAGCAGGATAAAAAATATCAAGTCGCCCGTTAGTTCTTTTGACGCAAGAATGCGGGGATGTCCCAGATATCTTTTTCTTCTTCTTTCTTTTCTTCTTGCGGCTCCTCGCCTTTTTCTTCTTCTTTTACTTCTTCTGAAGCCGCAGGTTGAGCAACGAATTCTCTAAACGGTTGTCGTGTTTGGTCAAACCCAGTTGCGATAACAGTTATTTTTATCTGATCTTTCATTGATTCCTCAATTGTTGCGCCAAAAATAATATTTGCATCTGGTTCTGCAGCTGAGGCAATAATTTTTGCCGCCTCATCAACCTCGCTCATGGTGAGATCAGCGCCTCCTGTAATGTTAAACAGCACTCCTCTTGCTCCCTCTATAGATATTTCAAGAAGCGGAGACGAAATAGCCATCCGCGCCGCGGTTTGTGCCCTATTCTCTCCAGCTCCAGTTCCAATTCCCATAAGAGCCGATCCAGAATTACTCATAATAGTTTTAATGTCTGCAAAATCAACATTTATAAGACCAGGCACTGTAATAATATCCGATATTCCTTGCACCCCTTGCGATAGGACTGAATCCGCGACTTTAAACGCGTCGATCAGCGAAAGTTTTTTGTCAACAACATCTAAAATTCTTTGATTTGGTATAACGATTAACGTATCAACTTTGTCTTTAATATCAGCAATTCCATCCTCTGCTGTTACCATCCTTCTTGTCCCTTCAAACGAAAATGGCTTGGTTACAATAGCAACAGTCAATGCCCCAACTTCTTTGGCTGCTTTGGCAATTATTGGTGTTGCGCCAGTACCAGTCCCCCCTCCCATTCCAGCTGCCACAAAAATCATATCGGATCCATCGATAAGTTTTTTTATTTTCTCATAAGATTCCTCTGCTGCTTGCCTGCCAACCTCTGGATTTCCGCCAGACCCCAAACCTTTTGTGAGATTTTCTCCAATCTGAAGTTTTATAGCTGCTTGGCACAAAAGAAGCGCTTGAGCGTCTGTATTAACCGAAACAAAATCAACTCCCTGAATTTGAGACTGAGCAATCATAGAGGACAAAGCATTGCATCCTCCTCCTCCAATACCCATAACGCGGATTTTAGCAAAATTAGTTGTCTGAGGCTTAATTAACATATTCTACAAACTGACATCATACTATCATATTAAAAAATAAAAAAGCAAGAGGCAATCGATTAACGTTTTTTTCAAGCCCTAACTAGTCTTATCTCTCAAATAATCCTCTATGTCCTCATCGAATTTATTCATACTCTGTTCTATAAGCGCATCGAAATCCGGCGCAACAGTTGTATGTTCTTCACCAAAAATAGCTGCAAGCTCCTGTCTTTGCGATTCATCTCCCAACATTATGGCAGATAACATATGTTCGCCAAGTCCACGTTCAGATTCAGTCAATCTTAAAAATTCTTTAATTCTTTGAGAGTTCCCTGAAGTATCCCGACCATCACCAATGAAATAAAATGCAGAGGCATAATCTGGATACTCAAATGTCTCTTCATTTAAATCTTTTGCTGCTTTTTGTATTGCAGGAAGCATATTAGTTCCACCTTGGGTATGAAGAGATTGCATGAGACGCACTTTTATCGTGGACCTTGTACCATCTCCCCAATCATATCTTACGGGACTATCATAATCCTGATCATATCCTTTAAGATCAACGACATTATCGGAAAAAATATTATTTGCATATCGTATAAAACCAAATTCACTGCCAATTCTTGAAAAAAGTT
>Ga0213870_1000798_pt1 | contig 14668 bp, 17 predicted proteins | sample WICALVC2017_Meta_FD_160119 | JGI IMG/M metagenome (GOLD analysis project Ga0213870, IMG submission 160119) | Freshwater microbial communities from subterranean cave lake in Wind Cave National Park, South Dakota, United States - WICALVC2017 | ecosystem: Environmental > Aquatic > Deep subsurface >... | reverse complement strand
GTCTGGGAGACCGAAATCTTCTTTAGGATCTTGAGAGCGTCCTCGTTGATCCTGAAGCCGGCGGCCTCAAGCGCCTTCTCATAGGCGTCGGGCGTCTTGTGAACGCCGAGCTTCTCCGTCCTCCAGACCTTGAACTCGGGCAGGAGCCCAAGGAACTTCTGGAAGGTATCGCGCGCCGGCACCGTGCCCATACGGATGGCCCGAGCCAGGTCCGTGAGATACCCGTTGTTGAGCACCTCTACTTCTTCCGTTGAGAGCTTCTGCTCTGCCACGACATCGAGAATCCTGGCCGCCTGACCAAACGAACCGAATGTGATTGTGCTCATGAGTTTACTCCCATTGAGCGCCACTCCCTTCACGGGGTAGCATATTGGCTGCGTCAGTACAGCGATTTAGCTACTTTTCTGGCCAAATCGCTACACTGATTTCGCAAGTAGTTATCACTATGTAAAAGTACTGTTTTAAGCTATTTTCCAGCTTGATATTTACATTATAGCAAATCTACAGGTTTTGTCAATGTTTGAAAAAACCTAGATTTTTCAAGGGTTTTCCAATACGCCACTCAAATGGCGTATTGATTTCATTGAACAATTCCATGGAATTGTTCAATAGAATGTACTATCAATGATTACCCGGCTGGGTCATTAACATAAAAAGAAACCCGTGAGGGTGTAGTCGATTTCTGAATTCGGAGAGAATAGATACAAATAAATAAAATTGAGTGAAAATTTGCCGGTAACAGTAATATCTTAAATTGAGGTACTTTGCCGCACGCGAAGACCGAAATTTTGTCGGCAAATTGAGCTTAATTTTATCTTTATTTGTCTATGAACGACGTATGAAGAAATCGGCTATACCCGAGAAAGGGTTTCGTCATCCTTCCGGCCGGTCCTTTAAAACCTTCACGAACGTCTTAACTAAAATTTTTAAATCAAGCCAGAGCGATTGATTTTTTAAATACTCTTGCTCCAACGACATCTCTTCCTCAAAAGTAAGATGAGGGTTGTATAACCGAGGCAGACAAGTAATCCCGGCCTTGGCCGCCACTACTTCCGGATATTTTTCTTGGTATAAAACCACTTCTCCCGGCTCGTGCGGTCTTGGCCCGACCAGGCCTATGTCTCCTTTCAAAACATTAAAAAGCGATGGCAGTTCATCTAAATAGCGGCGCCGCAAAAACCGACCGACTCTGGTGATTCGCGGGTCGTCTTTCATTTTAAAAAACGGGGTGCCGCGGCGGTTGTTAAAGGCGGCTAATTCTGCCTTATATAAATGAGCGTCTTTAACCATTGACCGGAATTTGTAAAAACCGAATTCCCTGCCTTTAGTAACCCTTGCCAGTTTCACAAAAACCGGCCCTTTAGAATCCAGTTTGATTAAGATGGCAGTAATTAAAAAGATGGGGCTCAAAATGATTAAACCGGCAAGGGATAAAACAATATCAACAAACCGCTTAAAAACTCCAACCATTAGGTTAATTTAAACAGAAAGAGGTGTTAACCAGCAAGTCAACACCTCAAAGGTATCCGAATGGTTGATACCTCCGATACTCCCTGAATCGACGAACAAGGTCGCGTTCAGTAGCATTTAGAGGCATCATCGGATTAGTAGAACTCCAAAAGACCCCCATCATTCCGTAGATCTGCTGATGCATTCTCTCGTTGGCCCTGCCTGTCATAGCCAGATGGATGAGGCCACGGATCTTGCGCAGGTAATGCCGCGGGAGAATCATCCGGCCGCCAAGCTCAAGCCGTATGCCGTTTATCTTGATTGGGCCTTTCCAAAGGTCAGCCACTACCGCTTTCCGATGGCTGACTTCAAACCCGGCCTGCCTGACGACTTCACGAATCATCTCCCTTTTCCGCCAGCCGATTCTTCTTTTAGCAGAAAAAGTTAGGTCGTCAAGGTAGCGGGTGTAGGTCAGGTGGTACTTCTGGCAGAGCTCGGCCATCAGCTGGTCAATCAGGACGCCGGCGTAGATATTGAAGAGATCGGGCGAGGATGGTGCTCCGACTGCCAAACCTCCTTCCGGCGCCAAGCAGAACTTCCGCAGAAAATCGCGAACCTCTGCCTCATAGTCGGATAATGCCGGAGAAATCTCGCACAGAACCATAAACAGACGTTCTTCATTCACGTTCTGGTAGGCATCGTGAAGATCAATCAAATAGAAAAACCTGTTCTTCTGGTGGCGCAACACGTTCCGACGGACCGAATCGCCTGGTCTGGCTCCAGTGGCAAACGGCAAAGCAATACGAAGCTCACGAAGCTGCTTGATGAACCGGGCATGGACAACCCGCATCGGTTCATTGGGAGCCCGAATCAGACGAACTTTCTCTGTGCCGCCAAGCGGGTTTTTATCCCGCAAACGAAAAGTTCGGAACTTTGGGGACTCCTGGAGTCCTTTGGTACATTTTTCAAGTTGCAATTGACACCTCCATTCTCGTCGAAGACCGAGCACTCAACGCGTTGAGTGCTCGGTCGCTGTTGTGTCAGCGGATCCAGAAGCAGGCCTTAGACAGGTTTTAGCAACGCTGAGGTTCGGGGACGCCGGTCGTCGCCGTTCGCTCGATGCGACGAGAAGAATCGATCGGTCGGAAAAACCGTGAACAGAAATGAACACGAAATGTTCAAGTGCAAGGAAACCCGAACCTGATGAGAATCCTCTTGTCAGAGAACCTCTTTCCGTGACATGAGTCGCGGAGTTTTACTTCCCCAGGACTATCCACCTGCTAATCTGGCCTGCCTCTGGATTTGCGCCCGCTAAGGAAAGGGGCGCGGTAGGTTCAAGTTATCAAAAAGAAATAAATAAGTAAAATTTGCAAAAAGAAAAACTGCTATTCAATCGCAGTTTTTCTTTTTGTTGTCCTCGCAAACAATAAGCCGAATTCTGTCATGGATAATCATTTATCTAGCCCCTCGATTGCTCTCGGGGTCAAGCGGCATTCCCGTCATATGACAGGCACAGCCTTGCACCCGGGTAAGGATTTTGCGGACCAGTATGTTGCCATACCAGTGCTCGTTTCACTCCGACGCTTTTAACCCATTGCGTCGGACTAAGCTTAATTTGATGGAATCAAATCTTTGGGTTTGCTTTTCTTGAACTTTCGTTCAAAAACGTCTCTGGTCGCACCTCTGGCATTACTGCCGGCGGGCGTTACCCGCTACCTTTTTAACTGCTGAAGTTTGAATCTCCAGCGCGTAGGTGTTCGGACTTTCCTCTAGGCATAAAGCCCAGCGATTACCTAGTTTGCGAGAACTTACTACATTATACTCTATAATTCTGATTTTGACAATTCTTTAAAAATTTCATCAATCTTAGCGGCTAAATTAAAATCTTTTTCTGAAAGACCACCGACAGAATGGGTCCAGAGCTCAACCACCACTTGGTCATAAAAAATATAGATATCGGGATGATGATTTTCTTTTTCGGCCAATTCAGCAATTTTATTTACAAAAGAAACCGCCTTTTTAAAACCGCCGAATTTAAAACTCTTTTTAATTTTCTTATTCTTATCTTCTACTGTTTCCCAATCCATTTATAAATCCAACTTTGACAACTCCTTATCCAGGGTCTGATTAACCAGTTTGTCGGCGCCGCGGTTGTCTTCTCGCGAAATATGCTTGAAAACCACGTTTTTGAAATCCTGCTTTAAATTCCAAACCTCTAAAAACAATTGCTGAAGATTCTTTTCTTTTATCTTATACTCGCCGTTAAGCTGGCTCGCCAAAAGTTCGCTGTCCAAATTAATTTCAACTTCTGCCTCTGATTTTGCTTTTTCTTTGCCGACTAACTGCTTTAATTTTCTCAAGGCAAAAATCACGGCTTTATACTCGGCTTCGTTATTGGTCGCCTCGCCGATATACTCGCCGTATTTCTTTATCTCCATCGGCGTTTTTATAACAACTCCGATACCAGCCGGCCCAGGGTTGCCTCTGGCTCCACCGTCGGTATAAATTGTAACATTTTGACTCATAATTTCCACACGTAATTTTTATGCTATAGCATAAAAATTACGTGTCTACTTTTAACTCTTACTAACCTTGTCTTTAATTATTTTCCACGGAAACGGCTGGCCAGCCGGGAAATTAAACCCGGCCGCGGCTTTGTGGCCTCCGCCTCCGTATTTCTGGACAAGTTCGGAAACGTCAATGCTTCCGTCTGAACGCAACGAAACATGAATCATATCGCCTTCCTGAAACCAGGCAATCGCAAAAGGCGGATATTTTTCTCTTAAAGTTACCACCGCAAAACTTTTAATCGGGTGATGGGCGTTTATGGCATAAACTTCATAACCCTCAAAATCAATTTTCTGGGCATGTTTGACTAAATCATCGGCGACTCTTTTGACATAAGTGTTAATGATTTCTCCTTTGGAAAGATATTCTTTGAGCTTCTCTGAATTTTCTATATCTGAAGATATTTTATCCCAAATTTCAAAATTGTAGTCATATAAATCGAGGGCTGAAATAAATGTGCTGGTTTCCGGATACTGCCACTTCCAGATGTCTATATCTTCAATAAACAGCAAAAGCTTAGGCACCGGCTTATCGGGATGAAAATATTTCCAGGCCAGAACCGCGCCGGAGTGATTATTATCAAAAGAATACTCCTTAAACAAGCCCATTTTTAACTCATTGGTCTTGTGATGGTCAATCGCTATGACCGATATATTGTCATTTACCAATCTTTTAATTGAGCCCTCATCCGGAGCAATGTCGGTGAAAAAAATTTGTTTTCCTTTTAGTCCTTCAGGTAAAGGCATCTGATGTTCAATCGGAATATAATCGGCCTCGTCGCCGAATTTTTTCCAGGCCGCCCAGGCCGCGCCAAAACCGTCATTGCAATCGGCGTGATATAAAACGACGACGTCTTTTGTAATTTTATTTTCAATCATAGTATCCTAATGCTTCTAATCCGGGTAACCTATTCCCGGCCAAGAATTCAAGCATAGCGCCACCTCCGGTGGAAACATAACTGAATTTGTCCGATAAGCCGAGCTTTTCAACCAAGGCCAGAGTGTCGCCGCCGCCTATTACGGTAAAGGCCTCTGACCTTATAATGGAATCTAAAATCACTTTTGTTCCGCTTGAGAACTCCTCAACTTCAGCCAGACCCAGCGGCCCGTTGAAAATAACTGTCTTTGAATTTTTTATTATGTCAGAAAATTGTTTGGCCGTTTCCGGACCAATGTCCAGGATGAACTGATTTTCATCTACATCCTGAACCGGTTTAATTTCCGGGGTTGATTTTCCGGTTCTGTCTTCCGAAATTACAAAGTCCGTCGGTAAGGCAATTTTCGGATTATTCAAGTCAATTTCTTTAAGAATCTGTTCAATTTCAGAATCTTCCGCAACTGACTGACCAATATTTAAACCCTTAAATTTGAATATGGTATTTGCTATTGCTCCGCCAATTAAGATATTGTCGGCCTTGCCTGAAAAATTCTGAATCACCGGCAATTTTGTTGAGACCTTGGCCCCGCCTAAAATCACCGTCTTGCCTTCAGGAGGTCCTTCCAAGACCTTATTTAAATTCTTAACTTCTTTCTCCATTAAAAAACCTGCGTAAGACGGCAAAAATTTTGTGAGCGCCGAAACCGAAGCGTGAGAACGGTGGGAAACCGAAAAAGCGTCGTTAATATACAAATCGAAATTCTTCGCCAAGTCCTCGGCAAAGCCAGAATCATTTATTTCTTCTCCCTCGTACTTTCTGATATTTTCAAAAAGAGTAATCTGTGACTCCATCCTTGGGTTTAAAACGTCCTCTTCAAAAGCGATTCGATAACCCAAAATTTTATTGATTTCTTCAGTCATATCCTTAAAACTATTTTCAACGTGGCTCACCAAGGCGACTTTGGCTCCGGCTGAAATCAAAAAATCAATTGTTTCTTTATGGGCTTTAATCCGGTAAGTTTCACCTAAAGCTTGCCCTCCGTAGCCTTGGCGAAGGAAGGGAACGTTAAAGTCAACCCGCAAAAAAACTTTTTTACCGTTTAGTTCTGTTTGTGAAAGTTCCTTCAGCCTTTTAAACATTTGAAACGATTTCTATGATTTTCCTAAATTCTTCTTTATCCACGCTTGCGCCGCCAACCAAAACGCCGGCGATTTCAGATTGAGAAACAAAACTGGCAATGTTTTTTGAATCCACGCTCCCTCCGTATAAAACAAGAACATCCCCTGTTACTCTCTTAATTATCTCAACCGCATCCAAAGTATGTTCCGGCGTTTCGGCGTCGCCCGTGCCGATAGCCCAGACCGGCTCATAAGCAATTATAATCTTTGAAGAATCTAGTCCGTCTAAATCAACAGTAAGCTGCGACGCCAAAATTTCGTCCCTATCATCGCTTTTATTCCTTTCTCCGACAGCTAAAATCGGCGTCAGGTTACCTCTTAAAGCCGCTTTTAATTTTTTATTTATCATTTCATCGGTCTCGCCCAAAGCCCGACGTTCCGAATGACCGATAATCACATACTCTACCCCTGAAGATAAAAGCATCTGCGGCGAAATTTCTCCGGTATAAGCGCCGCTGTCTTCCCAAAAAACGTCTTGAGCGCCAAAACTTATGCCGTTTTTATGCTTATGAGAAAGGTCGGTTAACCAAACAAAAGGAGGGCACAAAATGATTTTGACGACACCCATTTTTTGTACCGATTCTTTAACAGAAAATAAAAGCTCTTCAGCCTCGGCATAAGTTTGAGGATTCATCTTCCAGTTCGCGACGATAATTTTACTCATCCCGTTAGAAGTTTTACAAACCGTCCACCGTTTTTAACTGGTGGCCAAGATTATAAAACTTTATAATTAAGTAATTCATGTTTATTCCCGTTAGGGTTAACTTCTAACGGGACTCATGGGTTAAATGTCTTTTCTTTAAGTGCCTGAAGATATACCAAACAACCGCCCCGGCTAACACCCAAATTATAACAGATTGGAACCTTTCCAAAAACCGGATGATTGCCGGCCAGTTCTCGCCTAATTTGAAGCCCAAAAATATCAAAATGAAATTCCTCGGCAAAGAACCCAGAAAGGTGTAAATGGAAAATTTCTTGAAATTCATCCTGGCCAGACCGGCCGGAATGGAAATAAAAGTAACGACAATGGGAATGAACCGGCCCCAGAAAATCAGCTTGCTTCCGTGCTTTTCAAAGAGTTTTTCAGTATGTTCAAGCTCGTGTTCGGAAATCAAAAAATACCTGCCGAATCTTTCAACAAACCGGCGACCGCCTTTCATGGAAATAAAATATATTACAATGTCGCCTAAGAAATTTCCAGCCACGGTCAGAACCAAAGCTAAAATAAAATCGAACCTGGCCTGGCTTATCAAAAAACCGAGCAAAGAAAAAATGACTTCTCCGGGAATAAACTGAAAGGTCAGGCGGTCGGCGACGGACAGCAAAAAAACGCCAAGATATCCTCCTTGGCTTAAAAAATTCAAAGACCACTGGCCGACCAATGAAATTAAATTAAGCATTCCTTAATTTTTCCGCCGCCGCATCCGGGTCAACCACGTTTATGTCTATCCCGCTTCCCAGTTCAAATCCGCCCAGAATCGACAGTTTCGGCAAAATCTCAATATGCCAGCTGTAAAACTCATGGAAATTCTCCAGTTTATTCTCTTTCACCGGAGCGGTGTGAATGAAAAAATTATAAGAGGGATTGCCGAGCGTCTTTTTAATCTTGGCCAAAACGGCAAGCAGGGCCTCGGCCAGATATTTGTCAAATTCATCGGGCATTCTTTCAAAATGAGCGTGGCTGTCCCGCGGAAAAATCCTGACTTCGTATGGAAATTTTGACACGAACGGACAAAATACGACAAACATGTCGTTTTCATAAACAATCCTTTTTTTCTGCTCTAATTCCCATTCAAGAATCAGGTCATAGACCCTTTTTTTGTTTTCCTGATAATACCTGAATGAACCGAATAAACTGCTTGAAACGTCCGGCGGCAGAATGGGCATGGAAATAATTTGTGAGTGGGGATGATACAGGGAGGCCCCGGCCTCGCGCCCGTAATTATGAAAAATCATCACGTACTCCACGCATTCCGAAGCCGCGGCCATTTCCTGATACCTTTTTTTATAGACCCTGATGGCGCTGACCGCCTGTTCAATTGAAAAATCCGGTAAATGCAATTCGTGGTCCTTGTAAATAATGACGTCATGCTCGCCGGTGGCGTCATGGGCGTTAAAAGGGCCGACTTGCCGGTTAGGGCCGCAAAGGCCGGATTTTACCGCCGGGAACTTGTTCTTTACGGTCAAAATCTGCCAGTTCTCATTGTCCGGAAAACCCCAAATAATTTCCTGGCCCGATTTAACCGGGTCTTCAAACGGGCAGCCGTCTTTCGGCTGATAATTTTCTTCTCTTTCTTTTTCTTCATGGGGCCTTTTGGTTCTTCCGGTTGAAAACAAAACCCAATCCCCGGAAACCAAATCCTGCCTGAATTCATTTAATAGTTTGTCCATAATTTACTTTAGCTTATATGCTCCCCGCAGAAAATTGAACTTTATTTTTAAGACCTCGAGCAGGGTCTTGGGGTAATCTTTCAGCTTGACTTTTGATTCCGGGTCATTGACCCAATGAATGGGAACTTCTTTTATCTTATACTTTAATTTTCTTGCTAAAACCAGAACCTCGTCGTCAAAAGTGAATCCCGACTCTCTTACTCTTGAAAAAATATCTTCGGCCGCCTTTTTTGTAAACATTTTAAAACCCCTCCTCGTATCCCAAATCCCGGGCAAAAGCCAAAACTGAATCCAAAGATTGCCGAATTTTCCGAACCAGCGCTTATAGAATTTTTCCGAATTAGCCAGGGTCGCGCCTTTAGCGGCGATTGAAGCAATCACAACGTCATAGCCATTTTTTGCGTAAGGCCAGAATTTTTCCAGATGAACTATGGCAGTTGAATTGTCGGCATCCGTAAAAAGCCGAAAATCGCCTCTGGCTTCAAGCATTCCCTGCTTCACCACATAGCCCTTGCCGTAATTTTTTTCGTTGACTATTATTTTAAACCCGGTATTTTGAGAAGCGAATTCTTGAACCACTCCGGCCGTATTGTCTTTTGAACCGTCCGAAACAACCAAAACTTCCCAGTCATAGTTTTGTTTTGACAAATAATCTCTTATTGAAATAAGAGTATCGGTGATTCTTTTGGCTTCGTTATAAGCAGGAATGATTACGGATAAATGCATCTTTTTGAATAATATCAATTTTATTCTGTCAGAACCAGCGGCCCTTTTCCCGTTATCGCCACCGTATGTTCAAAATGGGCCGACAGAAAATTATCTTTTGTTTTCCAGGCCAGAGTTTTTTTATCTTCAACTACTTCATAAGAACCGGCGCTTAACATCGGCTCAATGGCGATAACCATGCCTTCTTTGAGAACCGGACCGCGGCCGGCAACCCCGAAGTTCGGCACTTCCGGCTCTTCGTGCAGTTCTCTGCCGATTCCGTGGCCGACCAAATCGCGAATCACCGAAAATCCGTTTTTCTCGGCCTGTTTTTGAATGGCATTGGAGATGTCGCCGACAGTATTTCCGACTTTCGCCGCTTCAATCCCTTTTTCCAGACATTCTTTCGTTGTCTTGAGTAATCTCTTTTTTAAACCAAGCGCCGGGTCGTTTTCACCTTTTACTAAAACCGTGGTCGCCGAATCAACATTTAATCCTTTATATTTTATTCCAAAGTCCAAACTGACCAGATCGCCGGGCATCATTTTTCTTTCTGACGGCAAACAATGAACGACCTCCTCGTTTATTGAAACGCAAAGCGCGGCCGGATAACCGCGATAGCCCAAAAAAGCCGGCTCAACTCCGGCATCTCTAATCATCTGGCGGGCTTTTTCTTCCAAACTCCAGGTCGTGATTCCCGGTTTAACTTCTTCTGCCAGCTTTCCCAAAATCTCCGCCAAAATCTTCCCGCCCTCTTTCATTATTTTAATCTCTTCTTCTGATTTAATATGAATCAAAAATTTATAGAAACCCGTGAGGGTGTAATCAATTTCTGAATTGGGAAGTATCTTGGAAATTGCCGGAATCTTTGCGAAGAGTTGCCGCTTATAAGGTAGGGGATGAAGGGGTAGACACGCCCTACTTATCGGCAACTCGAGCAAAGTAACGGGGACTCCATTTACAAGAAGGGCTACCCCTATGAAGAAATTGATTACGCCCGATTCAGGGTTTCTTTAATATCGCTGAACACTTTTTCAATCGGCTGTTCGCCGTTGATTTCTATCACCTTATAGCCGTTCTGCCTGAAATAATCAATCACCGGCGCGGTGTCGCGAAGATAGACCTGGTAGCGCTCACGGATTATTTCCGGCTTGTCCAGCTCGCGGATGATGATTTCCGAACCGTCTTCGGGACAAACTTTGATATCCGCGTATTCCGGAAAATTCGGAATCGGATGGCGGTTTTTTGCGCAAATACGACGAAAACTGTTTCTCTTCACCGACTCTTCTTCGCTTAACTTTATTTCCACGGCAAAGAAGGCATCTTTGCCGTAAATGCCGGATAAGTAATCAAGATTCTGTTTTGTCTCTTCAACTGTTCTGGCTGAACCGGAAAAAACAAATCCATTTGCTTCATCCTTCAAATTTTCAACTTCTTCTTTGAACCATTTCGTCACCAATTCCGAATGGATTAACTCTCCAGAAATCCAGTGTTCTTTTTGATGAACGGTCTCTTTATCGTTCGGGTCGGCTTCCTTGAATTTTTTCTCAATCACTTTTGAAATTTCAAAATGCTCAAAACCGAGCTCTTTGGCCAGCAGTTCCGCCTGCGTCCCTTTCCCCGACCCCGGCGGCCCGATTAAAAAAATGGCTTTAGGTTTCATATTTTTATATATTTTCCCATTCCTTGATACTGATTTCTGCCTGCCGCAATATTTCAGAAACCAAATGTTTTGAAATATCGTTGCGGTGAGGATTAGGAATACGCACCCTTAATCTTTCTTTAACCATAAACAAATGACGGCCTCCTGAATAGGGACCGTCAAATCCTAATCTTTTGAATTTTTGGACAAATTTTCTCCAAGAAATATTTTTAGGCATGCCGGGCCATAGAACGCCTGTCAAATTTCATTTCAAAACCAGGCACCCTTTCGCCTTCCTTTATTTTTAGTAAAAGCCATCCTTCTAAAGCTTCTTGAAGCTCTTTTCGACAATCCTCTAAATTTTTGGCATTGGCCCAAACACCCTTTATTCCGGGAATTTCTGCAAAATAGGTTCCGTCTCTAAGAAGTTTATATTTCGCTTTTTTCAAATTTTTATTTATAAAATCAGTCAACATAATCTTTCAGCAATAACCCTTAAAGCAAGGGCCTCTGTTTTAGCCATGGCCTCTTCTTTAGTTTTACCGTAAGCCAAAACGCCGGGAAGTTCTTCTATCTCGGCAATCCATCGGCCATCTGTTTCTTTTCCGCATTGAATTTTGTATTTCATACAATTAAAGCTTAAAAGTAATTTAGAACCAAGTCAAGACAAAGTAGCTAAAAATCATCTAATTTAAAGAGAAAAGTACGAGGTATAAAAACAAAAAGAAATCCGTGAGGCGATATCAATTTCTGAATTGGGAAGTATCTTGTAAATGGCCGGTATCTTTGCGAAGAATGGCCGAATAATAAATCTATGGCGGAGGTACCCTGATTTATTCGGCAATTCGAGCAAAGTAACGGGGACTCCATTTACAAGAAGGGCTACCCCTATGAAGAAATTGGTATTGCCGATTACAGGATTTCTTTTAGTACTCATACATAGACAATTGACTATCCACCTGTTTCATCACCTCCAGCGCCACTGAGACCATAATCAGCAAAGATGTCCCGCCTAAAGTGAAAGCAGTGATTCCCGTAAAACCCTGGACAACAGAGGGCAAAACCGCAATCAAGCCCAAAAAAAGCGCTCCAACCAAAGTAATCCGGTTAAGCAAATGGGTTAAGAATTGAGCCGTGGATGGGCCCGGCCGAATGCCGGGGATATAACCGCCCTGCTTCTGAATATTTTCGGAAATTGATTTCGGGTCAAAAGTGATGGCCGTGTAAAAATAAGTGAAAGCAACGACTAAAATAAAGTAGAGGGAACCGTAAATCAGCTGATTATTCAAAAACCGGTTAAAAGCGCCGGCCAGATTGGAAAGAAAAGCGATGTTTGAACCGGCGAAAAAATTAGCCACCATGCCCGGGAAAAGCAGAATGGACAAAGCGAAGATTATCGGAATAACTCCGGCCTGATTAACCCGCAAAGGCAGATAAGTTGAAACGCCGCCGTACATTTTAAAACCCCGGACCCTTTTGGCGTAGTTTATCGGAATCTGGCGCTGGGCTTCGGTTATGTAAACCACGCCGCCGATTATCACCAAAGCTAGGATAAAATAACCGGCGTAAGTAAATAGTTGCGACGGGTCATAACCGAAATAAAGCTGGCGGACGGCCTGGGGGCCGGCCGCGACAATGCCGGCGAAAATCAAAAGCGAAATCCCGTTGCCCAGGTTCTTTTCAGAAATGAGTTCGCCAAGCCACATTATAAAAATCGTCCCGGCCGTAACGACGGTCAAAGAAACAATCCACTGGTTCAAGGTCAAAAACGGAATAATGTCCTGGCGCGAAAGAAGAGTCAAAAATCCAAAACCCTGAAGATAAGCCAAGGGAACGGTCAAAAGCCGGGAGTACTGATTGAACTTCTGGCGGCCGGCTTCGCCCTCGTATTTATAGAGCTGCTCCAGTTGCGGAAAAATCATCGTCAAAAGCTGCATGATGATTGAAGCGGTAATGAAAGGGCCGACCCCGAGCATGACAATGGAAAGGGTCTCCAGGCCGCCGCCGGTGAATAAACTGATTAAGCCAAAGAGCTGGTTTTGGGCAAAAAATTGGGCTAAACGGCTCGTATCTATTCCCGGCACCGGAATAGCCGCCGCCAGACGAAAGATAACCAAAAGCCCCAATATGAAAAGCACGCGCTTGCGCAAATCCGGAATTTTAAAAAGTTTTAAGATTTTATCCATAAAGCGGTAGGCCGCAAACATTTGAAAAGGCTCTCGGGGTGTAGCCATTTCAGAACCGCTCGCAAAACCCAGCGAGTTTTGCTCGCTGTACTTGCGAGCTCATAAAGTCAAGACTAGAAATTGCTTCGCAATTTCGTTAAACAATCTTGACTTACCATGCTATTCGCTCTCCAGAACTTCTTCAATGGCTACACCCCTGCGGCCTTAAAATCAAATGTTTACGGCCTTCATCTGTAAACCTTTTTATAGTAGAACAAACTCCAAAACTTTGACATTGACATAAGTTAGTATTATTGATAGAGTATTGAAACAAGTCAAGATGGCTTGATTTGTATTCAAAGGAGTTCTTTCTATGTCAGAAGAAGCGAAGAAGCGGCGGCCGTTTCACGAATCGGTGGTAGACGCCATCCAGCATGCCTCGTACAGCGATATGAGGTGTCTGGTAAGGCTCATCCAGGAGACCGCGATCCCGAAGGGACACGACGAAATCCACGCAGCGTGGGCTCGCCGAGCTGGCGAACTCATCCGTGAGATGAGCGAGCTTGGCGATGTGGAAGGCGTCCTCCTCGAACAGAAGCGCGAGGCCGAAGAGAAAGAGAAAATCAAACAACGGCAGATGGACATGGTTAACTCCATTTCATAGCGCACCGCGGCTTCGCCGACAAGTTTCACGGGCGTAGGGCCATTCACGGTCCTGCGCCTTTTCTTTTTCAAATTTCCGTTTTAAGGTACTATAGCATAATAAAACATATTTTGTGAAAATATGAGATTATAGACGTAAACATTTATCTTTTAGATTAGTAGGGCAGCAGGGGTGTAGTTAATTTCTGAACTTTTGCGAGCTGATAGGTTTCTGTAGAAGCAGAAACCGGACAAATAACCGAACGAGAACAGAAAATTTAATAAAGATGACGTTTTGGGACCAAGGCCCCCACGGGGCGGGATACCCAAAAGGTCATATTAAATTTTCGTTTGAGTGAGGATTATTTGTTCAGCGATAGAAATCAGGCAAAGAGAGAAGAAATTGAATACACCCCGAGAGCCCTACTTTGAGATGTTTGCGGCTATACCCCCGAGCTTTTCCTTTACGGCTTTTGACATCCCTACACCTTTGAATATCAGTTTTTTCTTCAACTCTCCTTTCCCTAAGATCTTAACACCATGCTTTGTTTTTTTCACCAATCTCTTTTCCATCAGGCTGCGCGGCGAAACGACATCGCCCTCGGAAAATCTTTTATTCAAATCTCTTAAATTGACGACATTTGGCTTTGGATGGCGAAGCTGAAAACCGCGCTTCTTTGCATCAACTTTTTTTGAAGCGCCTCTGGCCTTGTGGAATTTTTTCCATAAAGGCGTATCGCCGCCCCGGAATCCCGGCTTGACTCCGGCTCCGGCCCTGGACTTTTGCCCTTTCTGGCCCTTGCCCGAGTAGGTGCCTCTTTTACCGCCGCGCCCAACCCGTTTTTTATGCTTTTTCTTAATTGTGGGTTTGATTTCGTGTAATTGCATTTTAGTTCTTTGTTTTCAGTTTCTTCAGCGCTTCAATCGTTGCTTTGGCTATGTTTATTTTGTTATTCGTCTTTGAAATTATTTTTCCGGACACGTCTTCGATTCCGGCCAGTTTGGCAATCACTCTCATCGGTCCGCCGGCCCTGACTCCGCTGCCCCTGGA
>Ga0213870_1000797_pt1 | contig 14668 bp, 9 predicted proteins | sample WICALVC2017_Meta_FD_160119 | JGI IMG/M metagenome (GOLD analysis project Ga0213870, IMG submission 160119) | Freshwater microbial communities from subterranean cave lake in Wind Cave National Park, South Dakota, United States - WICALVC2017 | ecosystem: Environmental > Aquatic > Deep subsurface >... | reverse complement strand
TAAAACTCATGATCTTTGGCAAGACTGCTTTCAATAGAATCTCCAGATTTCATATCAGAATTTAGTTTTTGATTTGGACCCCAAACGATGTTTACTTCCTGTATTGGTGTGGGATGACGCAAAGTTGGAAGAAAGTCCTGGCGTAAACTTAAGACCAGTTTATCGTTTGTCCATTCTTTTATTTTATATGCCCCAGAAGAAATAAACGCTTTTGGATCTTTCCATGCTCCTGTCTTTGCATCATAAAGACTGGGATGCGCAACTCCATACAAACCAAAACTGATGGTGTCTAAAAGTTTAGGAAATGGTTTTTTAAATTTTAAAACAATGTTTTGATCTTGTATTTTTAAACCTTCTATTTGTGAATCCAAAGACTTAATTTTTTCGTAATCCACTAACTCTTCCATAAGCCCGGACTTAGAGTCTCTTTGCTTTAGCAAAAAGGCCATGCGCATCCAGGAGTTTACTATGGTTTGAGGTGTTATAGGATCACCATTTTCAAAAGTAAGCCCAGAGCGGATTTTAAAAACCCAAGTTTTCATATCTTCTGAGACTTTCCAGGATTCTGCTAGCTGTGCGGTATAATCACCAACTCTATACTGAGTGACTATAGAACTCATGATAGAGCGAAAAGCAATGTGGTGAACAGCAGCGTCATATTCGATAGGATCAGTGGAATAAGGAGCTCCAGCCGTCCAGATTTGTATGGGTTGTAAAATAGGATTTTTCCTTTCAGTGCAAGATAAAAGGCAACTTCCTCCCCCAATGAGGAAGATAAAAACTAAAAATGGTGTTTTCATTAAAGGATATTTTTTAAAAATCCTACTACCCTCCGCGATTACCCCCGCCATCTTCCTTACCTGAAGCAGCTACGCTGCTTGAGTTAATGTTATGATCGAGTGCAGAAGCTAGCGCAGAAAGACCAACTAACGATAGACATAGAACCAAAATAGCATAAAATGCTCGTTTCATTTTTAATACCCTCCCAATTTATGTTTAAAGCACATGCCATTTAACATAAGCCGCCAACAGCTGTCAAATTTTTACTTTGCAGAGCATTGAGATATGATAAAAACTCGCCATGATCTATAAAAAGATACGAAAAATTTTGCCTTTTCTTATCCTTACGGTTTGTATGATTAGCTGTACGGTCTTCTTTAAGGTTTATCTCGCGCAAGTAGCTAAGCTTTTTAAACATGACTTTGAAAAACAAAATCTTTCAGAACTCAATTCAGTAAATGTTTTTGGATTAACAGCACGTTTAAACTCACTGTCCTCAACTATCCCTCTAAGTTGTATTGTTGGGACGCGTGCAGGTAAGAGATTTTATGAATTTCAGAAGTCTCAGGCGCCTAATGATTGCAACGCAAGTTTTTTTAATGAAGTAGTTTTTATTCAAGCACATGGAGATGAAAATTTAGAAATTGCATTTACGCTCACGCTACCTCAAGAATTAAAATACGCAGCAGCAGTTTTTTTAAGTTTACAACTCTTACTTTTATTTACCTTGCTCTGGAGCGCTAGGCAATCCGAGCGCGACCTCCATGAAAATGAAGCTAAACTTGGAAAACTAGCAGCTCAAGTAGCACACGATGTTCGGTCTCCTCTGGCTGCTTTAGAAGTAGTTCTCCCTGATTTATCTGTACTTTCTGAAGATAAACGGCTGCTTGTTAGAAGTGCAATTGGAAGAATTCAAGACATCATTAATCATTTACTTGAAACGTATAGAAAAGACAAAGCCCCACCTCAAACTAAACCCCAAGCTTCTCAGCCAAACCCGACATCCACACAGCTTTTATCAGCTTTAGTTGAAAGTCTTGTCTCAGAAAAAAGGCTTCAGTATAGAGCACGTTTAGGAGTTGAAATTTCCACACAATTGTCTCAAGACTCATATGGCCTTTTTGCTAACATTAATCCTTTAGAAATAAAACGGGTGCTTTCTAATCTAATTAACAATGCAGTGGAATCTTTTGAGGATAAGGGTGTGGTTCTTATAAAACTTTTTTTAAAAAACTCTAGCGATATCATGTTGGAAATTAGAGACAACGGAAAAGGTATCCCTCCAGAAATATTACCAAAGCTAACTCAAAAAGGGCAGACGTTTGGCAAAAAACAAGGCCATGGGCTTGGATTATATCATGCCAGGAAAATACTTGAAGGTTGCGGGGGACGACTTGAAATCCAGTCTAGTGTTGGAAAGGGCACGAGTGTTTCACTTATTCTACCGCGTGCAAAAGCTCCTGCTTGGTTTGTAGTAGGACTAAAAATTCCTCAAGCGTCCCATATTGTGATTGTAGATGACGATGCAACAATCCACCAAATCTGGGAGCGGAAATTTGAAGATTTACCAGATATTAAGGTACACCATTTCTCAAATCCAACAGAACTGGAAAAATGGTATCTTGAAAACTCTAATAGCACTACGCTGTATCTTTTAGATTATGAGTTTTCAGGAAGTCATTCTAATGGAATACAGCTTATAGAAAAACTAAATTTTCCTACTTCTCAAGCTATTCTTGTCACAAGCCATTATGAGGAAAAGAAAATTCAAGAATATTGTGAAAAACATGCTGTTAAGCTGATTCCAAAGGGTATTGTGGCTTATGTACCAATTATGTTGCTACCTAACGAAGAGAAAAATCTGCTGCAAGTGAACGTTTGATTCATTGAAAAGGAAATAGCTTCTTTTCTATAGTAGCAGTTTTTCAAAGGATTTAAGTTTTGTGATTAATAACATAAGCGCTAATAACCAAAACGATATAGCAGAAACCCATATACCATCAACATAGGTAATCCAATGCTTTGACAAAAGAAAAAAACATCCAGTTGAAATAGTCCAATCGGTTAATTTACTTATTACTGTTGTCAAGCTCGCAATTTCTGGAAATTGCTTATTAGTAGTCATCTTTCTATTCAGGGATGCTAATGCAACAACATGTAAACCATTAAAAATCCCAGCAAAAATTATCAATCCTAATAATAAAATAAAACTTGGAAGATTTATTAAAGCTATTCTAGTAATACCAAGCATAACAAAAGCAAAAATTGCAATTTCTGTGTCCATAAATTGTTTTAAAAGCTTACTCCTATTAGAAAGAAGCAATATCGATCCAATAATAGACCCTATACCCACAGCTGAATATGTCCATGCCGTATGAATAAGCTCCATATGGTAGTGTTCCTTAATTACAGAAAAAATAAGGTAGTTATAAATCCCAATTGGAACCCAAATCAATACAGCTCTCACTAAAAAAAGCAAACTCAAACCAGCATTGTTACTGAGATACTGCAAAGGAGCTGCGATAGAATGATTCCTATGTAGTTTAAGCATAGGAACTTTAATACACATAAACGAAGCAACAAAAAAACTTATTGCATCTATCCAAATAGGTACGGTGATTGGAAAACTACTAATTAACAAAAAACTAATAATTGGGCCTATAAATTGAGCACTATAAAAACCCTTAAATAACTGCGCTTGATAAGATCGGTGATCTTCATCTTTAGAAATAACCTTTGAGTATGTTTGTTTAGCAGCTCCAAAATAATAATCCATAATCGTTTGTAAAAGTAAAATGAGCATTATTAAAGCTGGCTGTAAAAAGGTATTAGAAGCTAAGATTGCAATTAAAACTCCTGCCAATAATTGAGAAATGGTTAAAATGATTTTCAATGAAACACTATTGAGAAGTGATGGAAAAGTAAGCGCACCGAGCACAATACCAACGCTTTTAACTGAAACTGTATAAGACGCTATCGCAATGCTTCCTGATGTGTGTTCGAGAAGTTTAATAACTGCAAATAATGAAATAAAATCTCCAAGACTAGTTATAAAAGTGATAAGCGAGAGATATTTATTTAAGCGTTTATTATCTTGCATATTATAGGTCTTTTCTCTCTAAAATTTTTGTAAAACCAAAAAAAACAATGGGAACAACTGTGTCATCTGTTTTAGTAGATCCAACAGAGTTTACCCACAGTGAAAATGAATTCAATTGCTGTAAAATAGTTTCTGCTACATGAGGCTCAACCATTAACATGTAATACTTCAATTCCTGATTGGGAGAACCTTCTTTAGAAATATAAAGGTCAATATGTTTTAGAATATAGTCTGATGCTTTTGCAACTGACCTTGGGCTACTAATGTTGCTATTAGGAATACGATAAAGTGTACTGCTTGGTTTAATTACTTTTCCTTCAAATGAAATCAGTTCGAGCTCTTTTAACTTATTTAATTTTTCAAAGTCTGACATTTCAAGAAAGTCCTTTAGTGATAATCTACCTTTACCATCTAGTATCTTTGATACGGTTGAACGTGTAGCGGCAAACCCTAAACTCCTCTTAGTTTTGAAGAGAGGAAAAACAAGGATAATATCCATAGAGAAATAGCAGCGCACCAAATTCCAATAGAAAAAGTAATAATCCCTTTTGAAATTAGAAGAAAACATAAAGTAGCAACAGCCCAATCAGTTATTTTACTAATAATTGCTTCAAGCCCAATAATCTCTGGAAACTGATTATCTGTAGTAAGCTTGCGACGTAGACTTAAAGTAGCAATGGCATTAAATCCATTGGCCATCCCTGCAACTACAATAACAAGAATGGCTATATAAAAAGTAGGTAAAGATATAAATGCTATTCTGGTAAAGCCTAAAGTAACAGTTGCTATTAGTGCTATTTTTGCATCGCTTGTATTTTTAATAACATTTTTAAATTTAATTAAAAAACCACCAGTGGAAGACTTTAGTGTTGCAGATGCAAGGGCAGAACCAAAACCAGTTGCAGAATAAATCCAAGCAGAATAAATAAGACTTAATCCATAATGCTCTTGTACTACAGAAAATGTTAGATAGTTGTAGATTCCAATTGGAATCCAGTACCCAATGGATCTTAGAAGAAAAATTTGGAGTAAAGCTGGAAATTGCCAAATATACTTTAAGGGTTTTAAAATTGAATACTCATATCGTTTCAAGTGATCTTTGGGGATTTGTAAGCATAAAGCAGCAGCGACAAAGAAGGTTGCAACATCAACATAGAGAGGAATATTAATCGGAAGTGTTTTTAACAAGATAAAACTAATAATCGGGCCAATAAATTGGGCACTATAAAATGAATGAAATATTTGAGCTTGAAATGTCCTTTGAGTCTCATGTGTGGCAAGCGACTTTGAATAAGACTCTCTTGAAGAAAAGAAGTAATGATTAAAGATAGTTTGGAAGAAAAGAACTGCTAAAGTAAAATATGGACTAGTATTAATCTTTGAAATAAATGCTAACAATAGTATTAAAATTCCAGAAATGATTTGTGAATAAAACAAAATACTTCTAAAAGAAAGATAGCTTGCAACCTTAGGAAAAGTGAGTCCTGCAAATACAACGGCAATACTTTTTATTGGTACTGTATAGGATGCAAGTAAAACGCTTTGTGTGGAGTTATAAATTAAAATTAATACTGCAAAAAAAGCTATAAAATCCCCTAAATTTGTTATTAACGTAATACGTGACAGGAGTATGTTGTAATAAATGTTTGACTTCATTTCATAGCTCCTTGTTTTTATCGAGCTGTTTTGCTATCCCCATAAAAAAGAACGGCACATCGCCAGGAGTGCCCTTGTCTGTAGCAAGAGAATCTAGCCAACGTTTGAAAGCTCGAAACTCTTCAAGAATTGTAGGGACTAGATGAGGTGGCACCATGTGAATACAGTATAATAGTTTTTGTCTTTCAGATCCTTCTTTCGAAATAAAAAGATCAATATGTTTTAAGATATAATCGGTCGCCTTTGAAACACTCCGTGGGTTGCTGTTAGCAGGAGTTGGGGTTTGATAAAATGTATTAAATGGCATAACAACTTTATTCATTACTTTTATTAGATATAGGTTTTTTAATTTTTTAATTTCATCCTTTCGAAGAGGACATTCAGCTAAAGGTACATTCTCATACAAAAGCACTCTTTTATGAAATCTCATCACTCTTGGATTATTTGTTAGAAATGTTAGCTGCTCATCCGAGTACAATGATATATTTTTCTTAATCTCCCAGAGGTTTTTGTTACCCTTGCTTACGGGTGGTGTTAAATATTTAAAAATATAATCTAAAATAAGTTCTCCGCCATCAAGTTCATTTAAAACAGTTCTCAAATAGGACAAGATGACAATTTTATGATCTACGGTAGGTATCTTTTTAAATAGTGCACAAAGAAATTTCTCTGAGGGTTTTTGTTTTCCAGATTCAATCAAATGATACTGCTGATAAGTAATTTGTAATTCCTTCTCTATTCCCAGGGCTTCATAACAAGACTTCGATGTATTTAAATTATTTTTGATTTTATATTGTTTTAAATACTGTGCAAAATTCATATATTAGACTATTTATCAAATAAAATATGATTGTACAATATAAATAATATTTATTATTGACGAAAAACTATCGTTTGGTTTATACATTGATTCATTAAAAACAAGTATTTGCTAATTAAATAACCGGAGGAAATATGAAAATAAAACTTTTAAAATGCAGAGATGGTGGTGAAGGGAACGGCTCAGATGCAAACTAAATCATTTTTATTGATTTGGTTTAATGTAAAATACTTGAATATTATATTATTAGGTATTTTATTTTTTATGTATTCCACTGCATATGCTGGCGGTGGAGGAGAGGGAAATGACCAAAAAAAAGGTATAGGTAGTTATATGTCTACTAGGGACGGCCATACTGGCGAGCGTTGCGTTATGGGTGTTGGTGAAAAGAGGGGTGGTTCTACAGGTGATCTAAAAAAAGTATAAGGAGTTTTAGGGGTGACTCTTTTAAAAAATCAAAGAGGTAAAATAAAAAAGGCCCACACTTGGTAACCCTCTGTTGATAGCAGAGGCAAGAATGAGCCGTAAGTTTTGTGGCTTACGTTCAAATACATACCAAAGAATCTCACCGCTATCAAGTGTGAAAGCCAAAAATAAATTAATAGCAACAAAAAGTTATTGGTAAAAAAAATTTACCAATAGCCTAAGCCTATTTTTAAAAACTATAAAGGGGAAAACATAATGTTTAATTCACAATTATTTCACTTAAATACATATACTTTATCTGTACTTAGAGCATCTAACGAAATGGACGCAACACTTCTCATTACTGGCAGCACGGGTACAGGCAAATCTCATCTTGCACATATCATCCATAAGGCTAGTTCTAAACGTTCTCAAGGGAGATTTACCCAAGTCAATCTTGCAACTCTTAGTGAAAATCTTATTGAGTCTGAACTTTTTGGACATGAGAGAGGTGCATTTACAGGAGCAGATGCAAGAAGAGTTGGAAAACTTGAAATTTGTAATCATGGAACTATTTTTTTAGATGAAATAGGTGAGCTGAGTCCAAGATTGCAAGCTAAACTTTTAGATCTTATCCAATATAAAAGAATTATTCCTGTTGGAGCAAACCGGGAAATTGAGTTGGATGTACGTATTATTTCTGCAACCAACAGAAACCTAGAAGCAGCTGTAAAATCTGGGGAATTTAGAGCCGATCTTTATCATAGGTTAAATGTATTTCAGGTCCACTTAGCTGATCTCGCTTTAAATCCAAAAGCTTTAATGCAATTTGCAAGAGAGTTTTTGCTAAAAACTGCACAGAAAATAAAAAAGCCAATTCATGGTTTTAGCAAAGAAGTAGAACAAGTTTTAAAAAACTACTCGTTTCCAGGCAATATTAGAGAATTAGAAAACCTCATAGAATTTTCAGTAGCTATGGAACCTACTCAAATGATTACATTGAAGTCAATCCCAACAAAGCTACAAGAGTTTGCAAAAGAGACATTAAAAATTGGGGATGAAAAAACTTCGAATGGCAGTGAAAATGATGGAGGTGAAACTCATCAACAATCCTCTGCTCAATCAAGTGAAATAATTTCAACATATCAAAGCCACAATGCCATAGGACTTTTAGAGATCCCTCTAACGATTGATTTCCATGAATGTAAGTCTATTTTTGAAAAAGCCTACTTAGAGCAAATATTAAAACGCTGTAGCGGTCAAATTAATCTTACAAGCCGTCGCACAGGTCTTAATAAAGTTTCGCTTTCTGAAAAAATAAAATGATATCAAATCGATTGGAGAAAAATTCGCCATGAAACACTTGGTCCTGCAATCAAAGATGAAGACAGCGAAGAGCCACAAGACAGTATTGAAGGTGTGACATTATAAATTGCATCGAGGACCAAGCTTCTTAATTAATATTCCTGCCTAGATTTTAAAGAAAGCCCGTAACCAGAAAGATTACGGGCTTTAGAAATAATGGGGCATCGAGCTACCTTCACACAGAGCTGCCTCTGCACTAGTATCGCCGCTGGCGGGCTTAACTTCTGAGTTCGAAATGGGATCAGGTGTTTCCCCGCCGCCATAGACACCCCAAACTTTTTTGACAAGAGAAATAAAGCAATCAAAGTTAGTCAAACTAATGATTACACATTTGAAAAAAATAGAAGATCAAGCCTCTCGTCCGATTAGTACTGGTCAGCTCAAAGGATTACTCCTCTTACACACCCAGCCTATCAACCTTGTAGTCTACAAGGGGACTTCTGGAGGTATTAAACCTCGGGAGAACTCGTATTGAGGCAGGTTTCCCACTTAGATGCTTTCAGCGGTTATCCTTTCCGAACATAGCTACCCGGCTTGTGCCACTGGCGTGACAACCGGCATACCAGAGGTTCGTCCGTCCCGGTCCTCTCGTACTAAGGACAGCCCCTCTCAATTCTCCTACACCCACGGCAGATAGGGACCGAACTGTCTCACGACGTTCTGAACCCAGCTCGCGTACCGCTTTAATTGGCGAACAGCCAAACCCTTGGGACCTGCTCCAGCCCCAGGATGCGATGAGCCGACATCGAGGTGCCAAACCTCCCCGTCGATGTGAACTCTTGGGGGAGATAAGCCTGTTATCCCCGGAGTACCTTTTATCCGTTGAGCGATGGCCCGTCCATGTGGGACCACCGGATCACTAGGACCTGCTTTCGCATCTGCGCGACTTGTTTGTCTTGCAGTTAAGCTCCCTTATGCCCTTACACTCTACGGCTGGTTTCCAATCAGCCTGAGGGAACCATCGCGCGCCTCCGTTACTTTTTGGGAGGCGACCGCCCCAGTCAAACTGCCCACCACGCATTGTCCTGCAGCCAGCTTCATGACTTGCAGTGAGACGTTCAGACCATCAAGGGTGGTATTTCAAGGGCGCCTCCCCCGAAGCTAGCGCCTCGAGTTCATCGGCTCCCACCTATCCTACACATGACAATCCAAACGTCCATACGAAGTTGCAGTAAAGGTTCACGGGGTCTTTCCGTCTTGCCGCGGGTAAACGGTATCTGCACCGATATTCCAATTTCGCTGAGTCTCCGCTCGAGACAGTGGGGAATTCGTTACGCCATTCGTGCAGGTCGGAACTTACCCGACAAGGAATTTCGCTCGGATTTCCCTTCTATGTTTCCATAAAAGCCGGACTTTCTCTTAGCTTGCCTTTATTCATTTGTGCAATAATGAGATGAATTTGTTCAATCCCATTTTTGTTCAAATGAACTCCCTTTTCCATCAGCAACAAGATTTCTCTAAACTTCAAAAAATCTTGTCTTTTTTTTGACTTCAAAGGATACTTCATAAAAAATGGAATAATGATTTTTAAAAGATGGTTCTTATCACGTACCCGATAAGCCATTCGATCACCATGGTTACTTCGAACAACACCACACTTAAAAAAATTTTTAAATGCATGTAGCAATTGAATATCTCGCTTGTGCTGTACTACAGTAAACTCTGGTAATACCTGGTATCCGGTTGTCATTTCAAGATGAGGATTTATTGATACATGAAAACATCCTTCTCCATCCACAAAACCAATTATCCATTCTGCACTTAAGTTCATTTGCAAGCTCCAAACGTAAAGTCTCTGAGGGTTCCTACTCTATTAAGTAGGCCTTCCCTGCGGATTGTCCCCTTGTCTGTCAGATTTTTACTACTACTAATTTCAAGTCATCTACGTAATGTAAATGAGGTAAAATATAATGAGTACTGACAAGTTTTTGAGGAGTTTCCCGCATATAGTTTGGTTTTACTAAGGCTAGCAATTTTTTATTTAACCTTAGGACCGTTATAGTTACGGCCGCCGTTTACTGGGGCTTAAGTTCAGAGCTTCAAGGATTACTCCCTTGACCCTTTACCTTGACCTTCCAGCACCGGGCAGGCGTCAGACCCTATACGTCCACGTTTGTGTTCGCAGAGCCCTGTGTTTTTGTTAAACAGTCGATACCCCCTAGTTTCTGCGACCCATTTCGCCTTCGTCTGTACGACTAGAACTACCATGGGCACACCTTCTTCCGAAGTTACGGTGTTAATTTGCAGAGTTCCTTAAGCGGAGTTCTCTCACGCGCCTGAGATTTCTCATCTCGCCCACCTGTGTCGGTTTCCGGTACGATTTACAATTTGACTCGCTACGTGGATTTTCTTGGAAGCATGGCATCGGCCACTTTATGAGCCTAGGGCTCTCGTCATCAGCTCTCAGTGTTTAAATTAACCCTGCGGATTTGCCAACAGAGTCCACCTACAACCTTAAACCAGCACGTCCAACAGCTGGCTGAACCTAGCCTTCTCCGTCACCACTTCACTTGTAACGCCAAACTATAAGTGCAGGAATATTAACCTGCTTTCCATCGCCTACGCCTTTCGGCCTCAGCTTAGGGATCGACTAACCCTGAGAGGACGAACCTTGCTCAGGAACCCTTGGGCTTACGGCGGAGAGGATTCTCACCTCTCTTATCGCTACTCATGCCAACAGCAGCACTTGTGCCACCTCCAGGTGTGCTCTCGCTCACCCTTCATCAGCATACACAATGTTCTCCTACCCCTACAAAAAAGTTTTCACTCTTTTGCAAGACGCAGCTTCGGTTTATGGCTTTAGCCCCGTTACGTTTTCGGCGCAGATCCACTCGACCAGTGAGCTATTACGCTTTCTTTAAAGGATGGCTGCTTCTAAGCCAACCTCCTGGTTGTCTATGTAGATCCACATCCTTTACCACTTAGCCATAAATTTGGGACCTTAGCTGGCGCTCTGGGTTCTTTCCCTCTCGACGATGAAACTTATCTCCCACCGTCTGTCTTCTACACTGCACTCATCGGCATTCGGAGTTTGATAGGGGTTGGTAACCCGGTAAGGCCCCTAGCCCAGTCAGTGCTCTACCTCCGATGGTGATCATGTAAAGCCATACCTAAATATGTTTCGGAGAAAACCAGCTATCACGGAATTTGATTGGTCTTTCGCCCCTATCCACAGCTCATCCGAGAGCTTTTCAACGCCCATCAGTTCGGTCCTCCACGCTCTGTTACGAACGCTTCAACCTGGCCATGGATAGCTCATCCCGTTTCGGGTCTACCGTATACAACTTAAACGCCCTATTCAGACTCGCTTTCGCTACGGCTCCAGTCCTTAAAGACCTTAACCTTGCTATACACGGTAACTCGTTGGCTCATTATGCAAAAGGTACGCCATCAGGCTTAATTTCCTTACATTGCTGCTCAAAAATCAACGCCCTCTGACTGATTGTAAGCACACTGTTTCAGATTCTTTTCATTCCCCTTACAGGGGTTCTTTTCACCTTTCCCTCGCGGTACTAGTTCACTATCGGTGACTTGTTCGTATTTAGCCTTGGATAATGGTCTACCCGACTTCATACAGGATTTCTCGTGTCCCGTATTACTTGAGAAACAACTCACAGCCTTGTTTTTTTCGCTTACGAGACTTTCACTCTCTATGGTTAGTTTTTCCAAACCCTTCAACTAAAAACAAAGTTTGTAACTGTGCAATGGATACGCAGATCCATCCTGCTGTCCTCATAACCCCATAACCACAACGCCTGCATGCTTTAACATGGTTTTGGTTTAGGCTATTACCCTTTCGCTCGCCACTACTCAGGCAATCTCATTTGATTTCTTTTATCTACAGGTACTAAGATGTTTCAATTCCCTGCGTTGGCTTCCTCTAACTTACTTCACTCAGTTAGGGATCAGAGATGTCACCATCTCTGGGGTTACCCCATTCGGACACCCACGGATCAAAGCTTGTTGGAGAGCTCCCCGTGGCATTTCGCACTCTTACTGCGTCCTTCTTCGCTGACAAGTCCCTAGGCATCCTCAGTGTGCTTTCAGTAGCTTAATCTTTCTCAATACGCGCACTTTTTAGTTTACCCAACAATATAGATTTCTTCTTAAAGAATTGATCTTTACTTTATTCTCTTGTCAAAGACCGCTGCTTTTCAAAAACCTTAAACTCTAAGCACTATTTCAGCTTAGATCAGTTTTTTAAAGCCTAACTTTATTAAGAAAGCACTCAAATGGGCCTGGGAAGACTCGAACTTCCGACCCCACGCTTATCAAGCGTGTGCTCTAACCAACTGAGCTACAAGCCCTTTACGAAAGTCTTACAAGCCCTAATTTTCTTTTTTGCTCTCTCAAAACTAAATAGGAAGGAGGCTTACGCCTGACCTGAAATTTTTAAATCCCATTGCTAAGATTTAATGTTCCTTAGAAAGGAGGTGATCCAGCCGCAGGTTCCCCTACGGCTACCTTGTTACGACTTCACCCCAATCACCAACCCCACCTTCGGCGCCTGTCTCCTTGCGGTTGACATCAGCGACTTCTGGTTGAGTCGGCTCTCATGGTGTGACGGGCGGTGTGTACAAGGCCCGGGAACGTATTCACCGCGGCGTTCTGATCCGCGATTACTAGCGATTCCAGCTTCATGGAGTCGAGTTGCAGACTCCAATCCGAACTGAGAGCGGTTTTTTGGGATTGGCTTCGTGTTGCCACTTCGCTACCCTTTGTACCGCCCATTGTATCACGTGTGTCGCCCTGGGCATAAAGGCCATGAGGACTTGACGTCATCCCCACCTTCCTCCGTCTTAACGACGGCAGTCTCTTTGGAGTGCCCAACTGAATGATGGCAACCAAAGACAGGGGTTGCGCTCGTTGCGGGACTTAACCCAACATTTCACAACACGAGCTGACGACAGCCATGCAGCACCTGTCTCCCTGTCCCTTGCGGGCCTACGATATCTCTATCGTATTCAGAGGATGTCAAGCCCAGGTAAGGTTCTTCGCGTTGCTTCGAATTAAACCACATGATCCACCGCTTGTGCGGGCCCCCGTCAATTCCTTTGAGTTTTAGTCTTGCGACCGTACTCCCCAGGCGGGGTACTTAGTGTGTTAACGTCGACACGGCAGGGGTCAAGACCCACCACGTCTAGTACCCATCGTTTACAGCGTGGACTACCAGGGTATCTAATCCTGTTTGCTACCCACGCTTTCGCAGTTGAGTGTCAGTTACCGTCCAGTGCGCCGCTTTCGCCTCTGGTGTTCCTCCCGATATCTACGCATTTCACCGCTACACCGGGAATTCCACGCACCCCTCCGGCACTCAAGTCTAGCAGTATCCACCGCACTTCCTGGGTTAAGCCCAGGGATTTCACAGTAGACTTACTAGACCACCTACCTGCCCTTTACGCCCAATAATTCCGAACAACGCTTGCACCCTCCGTATTACCGCGGCTGCTGGCACGGAGTTAGCCGGTGCTTCCTCTAGTGGTACCATCAAACACTTAGCTTATTATTCCAAGTGCAATTTTTCCCACTCGACAAGGCTTTACAACCCGAAGGCCTTCTTCACCCACGCGGCGTCGCTGCGTCAGGCTTTCGCCCATTGCGCAAGATTCCCCACTGCTGCCTCCCGTAGGAGTCTGGACCGTGTTTCAGTTCCAGTGTGGCTGATCGTCCTCTTAGACCAGCTACCCATCATAGCCTTGGTGAGCCATTACCTCACCAACTAGCTAATGGGACGCAGGCTCATCTCAATGCGAAAGCTCTGTATTACTACAAAGCCTCCTTTCCCACAAAGTCCTTTACGAACTTTGCGCACTATCTAGTATTAGCCAACCTTTCGGCTGGTTATTCCAGTCACTAAGGTAGATTACCTACGTGTTATTCACCCGTGCGCCACTTTACTCAGGGTTGCCCCCTTTCACGTACGACTTGCATGTGTTAGGCGCGCCGCCAGCGTTCGTTCTGAGCCAGGATCAAACTCTCATGTTTATCTTTTAAATAATTTTCTCAAAAAAATTAACGTAAGCTCTTTTGTTCCTTTCCTATTTAGTTGTCAAAGAGCAAATTTAATTATTCCACACTTCAAAACACTTGACACCAGTAGTTCTCGAGTATTTTGACTCGAATCATTTAATGGCTGAAATGTATCAATATGTGTGTAAAAGTAATCTTATACGGAAAACACTGGTTTGAGTCAACATTTTTTTTAAAAAATTATTTTTATTTCTAAGCTCTGTTTTTTTGTTCAAACTTTTCGAAAAATTTATTAGACTGAGAGGCTTTTAACCGAGATATTGCATTTAAGTTGGTAGCGAGACAAGCAAGATACAAGCTAGTGAAGCGAGCGCAGAAGTTTTTAAGCGAGGCATATCCAGGGCGATATGTTGAGCTTAAAAATCTTCGAGTACGCTGCAAGGGACTGCTGCCGAACGCTTTTCGTAGCGAAAATTGATACTTTTGTAGCGAGACAAGGAAGATGCAGTAAAAGGAGTGAAAACGTAGCAGATTCGCTACGTTGAACGACTTTTACAAAGCTGACGCAGTCG
>Ga0213870_1000796_pt1 | contig 14677 bp, 14 predicted proteins | sample WICALVC2017_Meta_FD_160119 | JGI IMG/M metagenome (GOLD analysis project Ga0213870, IMG submission 160119) | Freshwater microbial communities from subterranean cave lake in Wind Cave National Park, South Dakota, United States - WICALVC2017 | ecosystem: Environmental > Aquatic > Deep subsurface >... | reverse complement strand
ATTAAGGGCTAAGTCTTGTGTGTTTGGGGTTTTTCCAACAGCAAGTAAGATTTCATCTCCTGAGACTTCTTCGGTTTTTCCATCAATACTGTAAGAAATAGTTTTTTTATCTCCTTCTTTTCTCGCATTCTTAACCTGGACATTTGTTTTAATAGTAATACTCTCATTTATTAGTATCTCCGTCAGTCTCGTAATTAATTCTTCTTCACCTCTGAAAATAGAGGATCCTCGATGCAGTATGGTTACTTTTGTTCCGAAGCGAGAATACATTTGGGCAAACTCAAGTCCAACTGGTCCTGCTCCAACTACAATGAGTTCTTTAGGTTGTTGCTTTAATTTCAAAGCTTCGATATGAGTTATATACCGAACTTCTCTGATATTTTCAATTGGCGGAACAGTTGCAGTTGATCCAGCAGCAATAAGGAACTTTTTAGCAGAGTATTTATTTTTATTAACCTTAATCTCATGTGAAGAAACAAAACTAGCTTTTCCTTCAATATGGGTAACGTGTTCTAAGTGTTTTAATACTTTCTCGTATTTTTCCTTTCGCAACTTCTCAACAAGGTCAACTTCATCCTTTACAACTTTCTGAAAATCAAAGTTTTTAACCTCAATATCAATCCCTGGAATATTGTGGTTTTTCGCAAGGTGCATCACTTCCCCTGCCCAAAGTAGAGTTTTTGAAGGAACGCATCCAACGTTGACACAGGTTCCGCCTAAAGGAAGACCTTTGTTTACAAGCAGAGTTTTAGCTTTTAACTCATTCGCTTTAATCGCAGAAGCGAAAGCTCCTGCTCCTCCACCGATAATTATTAAATCAAACTTATTTTTTTCCATAATATACCTTTTCTCTTTCTAATTGGAAAGATTGTAAACTTAATCTAAACTAGAACCCATTTCAAAACCTAACCATTGGCGTCACTCTAGTAATCCGTCAACTGACGGATCATTCAGAATCTCCTAGGATTTAGAGACTCAGCCTTGACAGAGTGACGGGTAGCGAATAAAACAAGCTTATGGATTTCCAGGTGGATGGATACCATCTGGACCAAAATGTGCACCGCAAGTTGGATTTCTTGTCAAAGAATTTCCCGCCTGACCACTATCAACTGCACCAAAAAATCCATCTACCGCACTATCTTGGCTCTGCGATTGTCCACCCAACGGTGTATCAGCCGCTTGATCTGGTGTGGTATGGGCAAAAGCTGGCACTATCATGCTTGCATATATGATCGATGACGCAGCTGTTCCGATTAAAAATCTTTTCATTCTTTCACCTCCTCTCATTTGAATAATTGTTCAAATATATTGCTGTCATCTTTTTATAGATTTGTCAAGTCCACAAGTATCGCAAATTCCATTAGCTTTGCGAGCTGTAAAGTATAAAGAAATAATCAATGCTATTATTGCGCCAACAAGAAAGTATGACTGATTGTTCAAAACAAAAATGATGCTTCCGGCTCCCAACCCAATAAGACCAAAAAAGAATGCAAGACATGATGCGCAAGCTGCAGTCCCAACCACTGCTCCAAAAACTCCTGAAATTCCCGATATTGCTACTTGGCTAGTTGATTTGAGCAAGTCATGTTGTTCCTTTTGCTTTTTGAACGTGTAGACCTGCAGTGAGAAATTAAGCCCTACCAAAGAAGCTAATAAAAACATCAGCGTATAGTCTCTTTGTGAATAAATAGATAGTTGAAACCTTAAATCATTTCCCGGAATAGTCATAACAGGAATAAAAACGAATAACCCAAAAAAGACTATTCCCATAAGAACAAAAATGAAAAAGTAATTTTTTTCTTTAAAAACGTTTATTACTGCCAAGTATATTTGCTTCATATTTAAATTTTTTTAAAGCCATTCATTCTATAAATAGAAAACACCATAATGTTTATCGCAATAACAAGAAACGCCAAACTGATACGGCTTAAAACAATTGTTACTGACAATGGTAGGAAAAAGGCCAGAACAGGAATACATGCAGGACATGCGCCAAGAAGAATGCCTACAGATGATCCAAGAATACCGACTTTTCTATTGTTAATAGAACAGCATCTTGCAACCGTTTTATCATACACATAGATTCCAACATATAACCCCGAAAAAATTGCCATGAGTAAGTAAAGATAGTTTTGCCGAGTATAGTAATAAAAAAACTCAAGCCACTTTGTAATACCTCCCAATGGGATTGATGGCCAGAGAAATACACCAGCCATTGTTACAAGCGCTGCAAGGGCAGATAGTTTATGACGCCAGATTTTCAAAATTATTATATCTTTCATGTATTTCCCTCAACAACTTTTCTTATAGTATTAAGATAACTATCATCAGCCATCTTAAAGTCAATATCTTTAATCACGCCATTTTTATCAAGCAGAAACTTTGAATCTAAAAACTTAAGATTAACTTTAGCTGCCAGTTGAGTCAATTCATTATCAAAAGCCACAATCCAGTCGGGATTTGCAAACTGTTTTCGCCAATTTATCAAATCAGAATCTTTCTCTTTTGGATCAACAAAGACAACTAATACACTAAATGTATCTCCTCCTAATTCATTATCTAATTTCGATACCTCTTGTGCACCAATTTGACAGGGGGTACACCATGAGGCGGTAAACCAAATGATTGTAGGTTTACCTTTTAAGGAATTACTAGAGATAGTCTTTCCGCCAACTTCAGTGAGGGTAAAATCTGGAAGTGTGTCACCCACCTTCAAAGTAGATTGTGTGAATGTAGGAGAAGTTACAGTAGGATTTAAAGATGTATTACTTGAAGAATCAGTTTTTTTATCAGGAGCTCCAAGTTGAATATTACCACTTACAAATAAACCAACAAGTCCTAAAACAACAGCAGCAACAATCAATTTTGCTATGTTTGAGCTATTCATGGCTTCCTCCTTATTAAAAATAACCAAACAAAAATTAGTGCGAGAACGAGTGCTAGAACTAATAGAAAGACACTTCTAGTTAAGAAACTTGCACTCAAGGCAAATACTGATCCCCCACCTGCAAGAAGCAATAAAGGGAGACTACAGCAAACAATCGCAGCAAGTACAACCCACATGCTGAATTTTGAATCATCGTCTTTCATATACTAGGTAATGAAATCTTTTAATGTTTTTGTAAACTCATTTTTCTTCAAAGAGTAATATACCGTTTGGGCTTCTTTTCTTCTTTCAACGAGCTCAAGCTCTAAAAGTTTCTTTACGCTATGGGAGACAACAGAAATAGAAGTATCAATAATTTCTGCCATATCGCTTACATTGAGTTCTGGGTGACAACAGAGAAGGTAACAGATTTTTAAGCGGGTTGCATCGCCAACAACTCCAAGTTGTTCTGCGCAAGCGACAAGCCCTATTTTATTTTTTAGTTCTTTTTTAATCTGCTGATATTTAGACATTGTATTTGAACAACTATTCAAATAATAACCTTACTGTTAGTTTATTGTCAATGGGCAAGTTTGGATAAGGAAAACAAATTTAAATTTTGTATTTCTTAAGAAGTAATGAGTTTGATACTACTGAAATAGATGAAGATGCCATGGCAACTGAAGCAAAAATTGGATTGAGAAGAATATGAAAGAATGGATAGAGGATACCCATTGCGACGGGAATTAAAATAATATTATATCCAAATGCCCAGAACAGGTTTAATTTAATTGTTCTCATAGTTTTCTTGGAAAGTTCTATGGCAGATGCCACAGACCGTAAGTCTTTGTTGATTAAGGTTATGTCCGCTGCTTCAATTGCCACATCAGTTCCTGTGCCCATTGCAATACCAATGTCGGCGGCTGCCAAAGCAGGAGCATCATTTATTCCATCCCCAACCATAGCAACGATTCGTGCCCCGTTGTCATTCTGAACTTGTTTCAGAATCTTTTCTTTTTCTTGAGGCAACACCTCAGCATACACTTTGTTAATACAGACCTGTTTTGCGATTGCTTGCGCTGTTCTCTCATTATCTCCGGTAATCATAACAACCTCTATGCCAAGTTTTTGAAGCGAGACAACTCCTTCTTTTGCTGTTTCTTTGACCGTATCAGCAACAGCAATTAGGCCAACTAAGTTTTCATTAACAGCAAGCAACATAACCGTTTTCCCTTCACTTTCCATTAGTTCGATTATTCGAATAATCGAACTAAATGCTATTCCTTCTTTTTTCATTAGCTTTTGATTGCCTAGTGAAATTTTTAATTTTTTATCTTTCATTTTTAATTCACCTGTTACCCCGTATCCTGCAATAGACTTAAACCCTTCGACACGGCTTAGGACAAGTTTTTCTTTTTCTGCTTTACTGACTATTGCTTCAGCCAAAGAGTGTTCTGATCCTTTTTCAATAGATCCAGCTAGCCAAAGAACAATATCCTCTTTTAATAATTGGGATTTTGAATTTTGCAATTTGATTGGAAATTGAAAATTAGAAATTGAAAATTCTGTTACTGTCATAATGTCAGTAACGGTTGGTTTTCCTTTTGTAAGAGTTCCTGTTTTATCAAAAATAACAGTATTTATCTTATGAGCAGTTTCCAAGCTTTCAGCATCTTTTATTAAAATTCCATGTTCAGCACCAAGTCCTGCACCAACCATAATTGCAGTAGGCGTAGCAAGTCCCATTGCGCAAGGACAGGCAATAATGAGAACTGCAACGGTGTTGAGCAGTGCGAAAAGAAGCGCTGGTTGTGGTCCAAATATGTACCAAACACCGAAAGTTAAAAGTGCAAGCATGAGAACAGCCGGCACAAAGTAGGAAGAAATAAGATCAGCTATTCGTTGTATCGGTGCCTTACTGCCCTGTGCTTCTTGAACAAGTTTTATAATCTGAGCAAGCATGGTATCTTGCCCAACTTTTGTTGCTTTATAAATAAACGTTCCGGATTTATTAAATGTCGCGCCAATAACCGTATCTCCTTTAACTTTGTCAACTGGGATAGATTCTCCTGTGACCATTGACTCGTCAATTGAAGATTCTCCATCGGCAATAACACCATCAACGGGTATTTTTTCACCAGGCCTAACTCGAATGATATCTCCAATTTGTACTTGATCAATTAAAATATCTGTTTCTTTTCCATTTCGAAGGACCCGTGCTGTTTTTGCTTGTAAACCAATGAGCTTTTTAATAGCCTCTGAAGTGCCAGCCTTTGCTCTCGCTTCAAAATAGCGGCCTAAAAGAATAAGACCAATAATAATGGTTGCAACGTCAAAATAAGGGAAAGGCTCCATGCCAATCGCTTTTGGAATGTGTGGGAAAATTGTGACAAAAGCGGAGTATGCATAAGCAACAGTCGTTCCTATCGCAACCAAGGTGTCCATGTTGGCAGTTCTATGTCTCAAAGCTGGAATAGTAGCCCTATAGAATCCTAATCCTGCCCAAAACTGTACTGGAGTAGCAAGCAAGAGTTGTACCCAGAAACTTTGCAACATTACTGGAGCAGTTTCTATTAGTCCCGGAAAACTTCCCCAGAGAATTAATCCTCCAAGCATTAGGCTTACAATGACTTTATTTTTCAATGCCTTCAGCTCTTTTTGCTTTTCCTTGTCCTCCGAAGCTTCAGCGAATGAGGATTTTTTCTCCTCAACAATTGCCTGATAGCCTACTTTTTCAACGGCTGATGAAAGATGGTCATTTGTAACTTTGGCAGAATCATAGGTTACCGTTGCTTTTTCAGTTGCTAAGTTTACATTTGCTTGAGTAACGCCATCAACTTTTTTCAGTGCTTTCTCAAGTATTCGCACACATGATGCACAGTGCATGCCTTTTATCGTAAATGTTTTTTTCACTTCGCTCATACGTTCTAAATTGGGGCTTGTTCAGGTGCTCGATCATGATTTGTTTCAAAAAATTTTTTAATTTGTTTATCATCAATTGTTTGCAACCTCAATACTCTTCCCCATGAACTTACCGCAACTGGTACATCTAAACTTTTTCGTGGTGTCATAATTGATTTTCCTGTTGTTTGACTGAAAATTTTTTTTAGTTTCTCAACATCTTTTTTTTGTAAATCAGGTTTATACCAAAGTATTACTGCTCCATGTTCCAAACTGTGAACAAGATTTCCATCAGCCGGTGCTTTATCATATATTCCTGCATGTGCTGTTTTAGCATAATGTTCTCCGGCCGCCGGTGGATTCGTGTTATATATTATTTCTGTTTCTTCTGGTACATGGTTGCTACTCTCAACTTTAACCTCTTGACCCATAAGAGGCTTATTTAATCGTTCATCTTGTTTTGAGAGAAAGAATACCCCTGCCACCATAATGAAAACTGTTGCAACACCGATACCAATAAATATCTTGTGTTCTGTTGTCATATTAACTTATCCTTCGACTTTGCCGCGTCTGACGCGGCTTCGCTTGGGATCTTCGACAATAATTTTTCCATGAAACATATTCATGCCACAGGCAAAACCATACTTCCCCTCCTTTTGCGGAGTTACTTCAATAGTTACTTTTTTATTGAGCGGTAAAAATTTTCTAATCTTAAAATCGCTTAAAACTACTTCTTCCAAACAACCTGATGGATCTTTACGGATAAAATTAATCTTTGTAGTTTTTCCATAAGGTATAGAAATAACTTCCGGAGAGTATCCGCCTTCAACAATAATATCAACGCTTTCTGAAACACTAACCTCTTTGTCCTTCTTCATCAAAAAGAACCAATAAGTAAAAACTATTCCCGTCAGACCAAAAATTGCTATAAGAACTTTATCTATACTCATTTATATTTTTATATTTTTTGAATGTGAAGCTTTGTATCTATTAAACCAGCAATGCCAAGTAAATTCAACACAATAGCATCACTGTGCCCAAAATTTAGCATTCATGCCTTTCATCTCCTTCCTTTCTTAAAGATCTTCATGATTTCTCCTGTGGAAACTTCGACATTTCCTCTTTTGATGTGGTCAACCACGCACGTTTTAAGGTGGTTTTCTAAAAGAACAGTATCTGCTTCTTCTAAGGCTCGCTGTACTGCTTGAGACTGGTGAATTACATCGATACAATACTGATCGCTCTCAACCATCTTAATAACTTTTTCAAGATGCCCCTTTGCTATTTTGAGCCGGTGAACAATTCTTTCCTGAACATCTTTTGGTCTATATGCCATATATCCCTCCCATAGGGATATATTACATAATTAAAAAGTGATTGTCAAGGGATAATGCAAGCTATACCCTTGCAAGCTACATCCTTGGAGTGGGTCTGTAGCTACATCTGCGGATTTATGTACGATTTGATCTAGTCTGGGGAGATTTTTTTGAGAGTTATAGTTTTTATTTTTTCCATAAGTTTAGGATAGTTTTTTAAATATGGAAATATTTTTTCAGTCGCTTTCCTTGTCTTTTGTATCAAAGTAAAATCCGAAAAACTCGCAATTTTGAGCATTTTTCGACCATGTTGCATGGTCCCATAAATTTCTCCAGGACCTCTGAGTCTTAAATCAAGTTCTGCCAGCTCTGCACCAAAATTATGCTTCTCCATTGCTTTTAGTCGCTCTATGGTTTGAGGATTTTTCGATTCTGTAAAAAGGAGACAATATGATTGTTTGTCTCCCCTACCCACCCTTCCTCTTAACTGATGCAGTTGAGAAAGACCAAAACGTTCAGACGCTTCAATTATAATAATAGTTGCATTTGAGATATCAATTCCTACCTCAACAACAGGAGTCGCAACCAATATGTCTATTTTCCCATCCCTAAATTTGGTTAGGACTTCTTCTTTTTCCTTAGCTTTTAATCTACCATGTAGAAGGCCAAGTTTTAGATTCTTGAACACATCTTCTTTTAAATATTCAAATTCTTTGTTTGCTGCTTTTACAGTTTGCATGGTTTCTGACTCTTCAATAAAAGGACAGACCACAAAAAGTTGAGAGTTGGCCCCACTTCGCCAAGGCTCCGAGGGGCAAGGAGGCAAGAGTTGAGAGTTGATCCATTTATAGGCGTTGTTTCTTTTTTCTGGTGGAACCAGCCATGTTTTTATTTGTTTTCTGCCAATAGGCATCTCATCCAATATAGAAAGGTCTAAATCTCCGTACAAAGTCAGCGCTATAGTTCTGGGTATTGGCGTTGCTGTCATTGTTAGCAAATGAGGGTTTTTGCCTTTACTTCGGATTAGGGCTCTTTGCTCCACTCCAAATCTTTGCTGTTCGTCAATTACAACCAATCCTAAATTATCGAAGATTATCTTCTCAAAAAGTACTGCGTGGGTTCCAACTAATACATCAAACTTAGGTTTCGAATTGTGAATTATGAATTGTGAATTGTGGTTTTTCTTGATTCTTGATTCTTGATTCTTGATTCCCTCTTTTTTGCTTCCAGTTGCTAGACTAACTTTAATTCCAAATGGTGATAGTAATCTGGAGATAGTATTATAGTGTTGTAGTGCGAGTATCTCGGTTGGTGTCATTAGAACAGACTGGAATCCATTTAAAAAACTTAAAAACATTGCAACTGAGGCTACAACTGTTTTTCCACTGCCAACATCTCCTTCTAAAAGCCTGTTCATGGGTTTTTTCAAAGATAAATCTTTAAATATTTCACTTACAGCTCTTTTTTGAGCACCAGTTAGTGTAAATGGAAGTTTTTCCCAGAATTTTTTTATTTTTTCTTTAAACTTATCTATAGAATAAGGATTTCCAACTAAATTTTTATTCCAATTTAATTTTCTTTCCATTGCCGAAAGTTGGAGAAGAAAAAGCTCATCAAAAGATAGTCTTTGTCTTGATTTTTCAGCAGCCTCTAGGCTTTTTGGAAAGTGAATTTGTTCAATAGCGGTATTAACTGTTATTAATGAATGTTCTTGTATAACTGAATCAGGAAGATATTCATTGAAGTTTTCCCTATTGTCATTAATTAATTGATAAACCTGTCTTCTAAGCCATTTTGATGTTACTCCCCTTGTTTCAGGATAGACAGGGACAATTCTGCCGGTATGAATGGTTGGTGAGTTATTAATTATTTCATATTCCGGAGATTGAAGCACTAATTTTCTTAAGAACCAGTCAACCTTACCGGAGAGAGAAATTTTATCGTTTGCGTGAATAACATTTAACAAATAAGGCTGATTAAACCAGACGACTTTGATTGTTCCGGTATCGTCTGCGACTTCTGCTTTTTGCAGTCTTTTAAAATTTTTCGTAAATTCGTTACTTATTTGGGAAACTGTGGCTTGAATAGTCACGACTTCTCCAGGCTGGACTCTATTAATTTTGGAAATTAATGAAAAATCATCGTAACGGGAAGGGATATGGTATAGGAAGTCTTCAAAGGTTTTGATACCCAGCTTCTCAAGCCGTCGGGCATACATTTTAAATATCCTTCCAGTTTTTTCAATGGGTGTCTGAAGATCCATATTTTCCTTAAAGACTTAGGAATGGAAGAAATGATGTTGCAACAAGCGCAATAGTTGCTATAGCTACCACTATTTTCCAAATCCAAGTATGTTTCCTAAACAACTCCATAGAAGTATTTTACCACAGAAGTTTTACTAGTGCCAGAATGCGCGGCGGTGGGTTAAGACCATAGAGATGCCAGCTTTATTTGCTGCATCAATGGATAATTTATCGTTAATAGATCCTCCTTGCTGAATTATCGCAGAGATTCCATATTTGCCAGCTAATTTTACGCTGTCATCAAACGGAAAAAAGCTATCGCTTGCCAAAATTCCGCCTTTTGCAAATTTTCCTGCTTGGCCAAGAGCAATTTTGGTTGAGCGTATACGAGAAGTTTGTCCGGATCCTATACCTCGGGTCATTGGCAAATTTTTATCAACAACAATAATCGCATTAGACCTAACTCTTGAAATAAATTTCCAGGCAATCTTCATCTGCTCCATTTGTTTTTTGGATGGATTTTTCTTTGTAACTATTTCCCACTCTTTGAACCCTTTTTCTATATCATTATCTCCAGTTTGGATTATAAATCCTCCATCAATCCATTTGATGCTCTCGTTATGATTTCGCTTTTTTGGAATGGCTCCAAAAATGTAAATTCCCATACTTTTACGAAGTTTGCTCAAATATTCCAGTGCATTTTTCTCTATTTTGGGAACTGCAACTATATCGATGTTTGCGCGTCTTGTATCTTTAAATTCTCCGATTATTTTTGCTGATTTTAAATCCATTGTTTTGTTTAAAATAACAATTCCACCAAAAGCAGATTCCTGGTCAGAAGCAATAGCCCCTTTAAGAGCTTCTCTTGCATTTTTTCCCAAAGCTAATCCGCACGGACTATTGTGTTTGATAACAGCTGCAGCTGGCTCCTTGAATAACCTGACAGCTTCTAACCCCGCGTTTATATCGGTAAGATTAACATAGGAAAGTTCTCTCCCCCATTCTTTTTTCAGATTCTTTAAGGGTGAGTTTGTGTTTGGGAACATATAAAGACAAGCTTTTTGATGAGGATTCTCTCCGTATCTAAGTAGTATTTTTTTTCTGCCTGCAATAGTTAACTCTTCCGGAAATAAATCTTTTTCCAAAAATCTAGCAATTTGAGAATCATAAAAAGACAAATGAGCAAACGCTTTCGCGGCAAGTCTTTTTCGCATTGTCATTCTGGAGTCGCTCCGCTCCCCAGAATGACGATTTTTCAATATTTGTTTTACTGTTGCATAATCTTTAGGGTCTACCATAACATATACATTTTTATAATTCTTTGCTGCTGCGCGTATCATTGTCGGTCCGCCAACATCTATGTTTTCAACAGCGTCATCAAGTTTTACTTTTGGGTCACTTATTGTTTTTTCGAAAGGATAAAGATTGCAAGCTACAATATCAATAGGGCTGATATTTAATGCTTTTGCTTCTTTTATGTGGAGAGAATTTGTTCGATCATAAAGAATACCCGACTCAATTTGAAAACTGATTGTTTTCATTCTTCCGTCGAAACTCTCGGGGTTTTTTGTTATTTCCTGAATTGGTGTAACCTTGACGTTATTTTCTTGGAGTGCTCTTGCAGTTCCGCTGGTTGAGATTATTTTATATCCAAGCGCAATGATTGATTGGGCAAAATCAACAATTCCGGTTTTGTCATAAACGCTCAAAAGTGCATATTTCGGAGTTTTTTTTGACATTTTTACTTGGGGGCAGTGTTTATCTTTACAAATTTTCTTTTTCCAACCCTAATAATAGAATTATTATTGAAATTCGTTGGTGCGTTCAATTTCACTATTTTTTCATCAACTGTTACTCCATGTTGTTCGATTAATCTTTTTGCATCAGATCTACTTTCGGCAAGCTTTGTTTTTACCAAAATATCAACAATCTCTAGGGGTTGACTACCAATATACTGGTATACTGGTATATCTTCAGGTAGTTCTCGCTTTTGTACGGTTTTCTTAAAGTTTTGTTTCGCATCTTCCGCATTTTTTTGGCTATGCAGTTCTGCTACGACAATCCTTGCTAGTTCTTTTTTTACATCCATCAGATTTTTGCCCGATTTAATTTTTTCTATTTTTTCAAGTCTCTCATTTGTTCCCAGGACAAAATATTGATCAATTAAGTCATCGTTTATCGCCATAATTTTCGCAAACATATCGTTCGGATTATCGTCAAGCCAAATTGCATTGTTCCAGCTTTTGCTCATTTTGCGTCCGTCAGTCCCCATTAAAAATTCAGTGGCTAAAATATATGAATTCTTATTTCTTAATTTTTTTTGTAGAGTACGTCCTGCCTGCATGTTAAACGTTTGATCAGTTCCGCCAATTTGTAAATCAGTATCCAAAAAATAACTGTCATATCCTTGCATAATCGGATACTCTGTCTCATCAAATCGAATTTTTTTTCCCTCATCAAGTCTTTTTTTGATAAGTTCACGGCTTATAAAATCATTAAGGGAAAATTGTTGTTTAAGTTTAAAAACTTGGGCGTAAGTTAATTTAGAAAGCCACTCGCTATTTTTTCGAACTTTTATTTTCGAGAAATCTAAGATTTTTTCTGCTTGTTTTTTGTAAGTTTTGAAATTTTCCTCGATTTCTTCTGGAGTCAAAATTGGACGCTCAGAATCCTTATCAGAAGTATCGCCAACAAGTGCCGTAAAGTCTCCAATTAAAAAAGTAACGTTATGTCCGAGTTTGGCGAATTCATTAATCTTTCTCAGGGCAACTGTATGTCCTAGATGTAGCTTTGTAGAAGTTGGATCAATTCCTAAATAAATGTTTAGTTCTTTCTCCCTCGCTAAAATTTTCTTTAGCTCTTCTTTGTTTGGGATAATATTCGCAACTCCTCTTGTTAACAATTCCTCAACCTTATCCATGGTAAAAGTATAGCATATTGGGCTCTGAAAGTTGTATAATGATTATCATGGCTTTCTTCGGAAGACCAAGCAGGAGGCGAAGATATTTCTCGAACATTTACATCTATAGCAAAATAGCAAAGATTCTTTTCTTCGGGCTCATTGGTTTTTTTGTTTTGACTGTGATATTGTTTATTTGGTTTGGTCGTGATTTGCCAACACCAGGGAAGTTATCAGCGAGCAATTTTCCTCAATCCACAAAAATTTTTGATAGAAATGGAATTCTGCTTTACGATATTTACAGAGACGAAAATCGTACTTATATAACGCTTTCTCAAATCCCCAGAACGCTTCAAGAAGCGACAATTGCTATAGAGGATAAGGATTTTTATCAAAATCAAGGATTTTCTATAATGGGATATTTGAGAGCTTTTAGAAATGTAATTTTGAGTGGAAGAATAGCAGGAGGAGGGTCAACCTTGACTCAGCAACTTGTCAAGAATACTTTACTTTCTTCAGAGCAAACTATTGCAAGAAAAATAAAAGAATTTATTTTGGCAATTCAAGTTGATAGAAAATATACAAAAAATCAAATTTTGGAATTATATCTTAACACAACACCCTATGGAGGAATAACAGTTGGGGTTGAGGCAGCAGCAGAACGATATTTTGGGAAAAAAGCAAAAGATTTAGACTTAACCGAATCAGTAATTTTGGCCGGACTTCCTCAAAGGCCTTCTTACTTTTCTCCCTACGGAAAGAATCCAAAAGCATATGTTGAAAGAAGTAAAGAGGTTCTAAGGCGCATGCAGGAAGATAATTACATAACAAAGAAACAAGAATTGGATACTATAAAAAAACTTCCGAGTGTTGAATTCCTCAAAGAAACGCATGCTATAAAAGCTCCTCATTTTTCTTTTTACGTTAAGGATTTGTTGATAAAGCAATTTGGTGAAAGTGTAGTTGAACAAGGAGGATTGCAAGTTATAACGACCTTAGACTATAAATTAGAAGAAAAAGCAGAGGAAATTGTAAAAGAGGAAGTGGAAAATGCGGAAAGTCTAAAGGTTGGAAATGGAGCAAGCGTTGTACTAAATCCAAAAAATGGCGAAATTCTTGCGCTCATTGGGAGCCGCGATTTTTTTGAAGAGCCAGATAAAAAGGAGAATATTTTGTCAAAGGGTGGACAATTTAATGTAATAACCCAATCACTTCGCCAGCCCGGTTCTTCAATTAAGCCTGTTGCTTATGCTACGGCTTTAGAAAAGGGATACACCGGCTCAACTTTAATAATGGATACACCAACAACTTTTCCAGGTGGAAGAGATGAAAAGGATTATGTCCCCGCAAATTATGATGGAAAATTTCATGGGCCTTTGCAATTGAGATTTGCTTTAGGATCATCAATAAATATTCCAGCAGTAAAATTATTGGCTCTTGTTGGAATCAAAAACATGTTAGCAACAGCCTACGATATGGGAATTAGCACTTTTGCTCCTACAAATGATAACGTAAATCGTTTCGGTTTATCTTTAACACTTGGGGGAGGAGAAGTAAAACCTTTAGAATTGGCAGCAGCATATACTGCATTTGCAAACGGAGGATTCAGAGTAGACCCGATTGCTATTTTAAAAGTTACAGATTCTAAAGGAAAAGTCTTGTACGAACAAAAAAATGTAAACAAGAAAAGAGTTCTGAGCGAAGAGGTGGCTTTTATTATTTCCCACATGCTTTTAGACAATAATGCCCGACTTATCACCTTTGGGGTGAATAGTTATCTGAATATTTCAGGGAGAACGATTTCGGTCAAAACAGGAACGACTGATGATAAACGCGACAACTGGACTATTGGATGGACGCCAAATGTTTTAGTGGCAACGTGGGTTGGAAATAACGACAACTCACCTATGGGGGATGTCGCATCTGGCGTAACTGGCGCAGCGCCAATATGGAGGAGAATAATTTTGGAAGCCTTGAAAAACAAACCATCTTTGGATTTTGTGAAGCCAGACAGTGTTATAACAGTTACGGTAGATTCTTTGGGAGGAGGATTGCCTGTTGATGGCCAGACGACCCGCTCTGAATATTTTATAAAAGGGACAGAGCCGCAAGGACAAAGTCCAATTTACAAATCGATTAAGGTTTCAAAAGCTGACACTAACAAAATCGCAAGCCAAAGCGAGATAGATAAAAATGAATTTGATACTCGTAAATTTATAGTATTTCGTGAGGATGATCCGACATCTGTTGATGGAAAAAATCGCTGGGAGGAAGGAATTGATCAGTGGATAAACGAGAAATATAAAGATGATCCCTTGTATCATCCGCCAACCGAAAAGTCCGACCGGGTTATTTCGGACACTCCAACCTCAATTCCGACTCAATCTATCAGTCCAACGCAAACCATTACTCCAGCCCCTACACTCTAAAGACTTTTTCTTTACAAGGATAC
>Ga0213870_1000795_pt1 | contig 14678 bp, 13 predicted proteins | sample WICALVC2017_Meta_FD_160119 | JGI IMG/M metagenome (GOLD analysis project Ga0213870, IMG submission 160119) | Freshwater microbial communities from subterranean cave lake in Wind Cave National Park, South Dakota, United States - WICALVC2017 | ecosystem: Environmental > Aquatic > Deep subsurface >... | reverse complement strand
GTACAGCAAATGCGTGCTGAAAAACCAAAAAACAATAATCAGAAAGGAATTTCAGACCTGTTGGGGGAAATGGATTATTTGAAGGAACAATTGCGTCGCTTGGAAGGGCGGATTGAGGAAGAGGGTAGGAAATCATCCGAGGCAATGCGGGTTACAGATGATCGCTCTCATGAGATTGAACAGTTGTTAGGTAAAATCTCATCCATAGAAAAACGTCTTCCCCCTGAGAACAATGCGAATCTGCCGGAACCTAGCTTGTCCCCGACTGAGGCTTATACGCTTGCCTACAATGACTACCTGCGGGGGAACTACGATTTATCAATATTGGGCTTTCAAAATTATTTAACCCAGTATCCAAATTCTACGCATATCCCACAAGCCCTCTACTGGATAGGGCAGTCCTATTACAATAAAGCCGCTTATGCAGATGCTGTCTCTTATTTTGAACAAGTGGACAACCGTTTTCCAAAACACGAGCTGACGCCAAATGCGCTTTTGAAAATGGGGCTTTCTCTTGCAGAACTCTCTAAAGTAGATTTGGCAAAAACAACCCTTCAGAAAGTGATTGATCGTTTTCCAGAGTCAAACGAGGCCCAATTGGCAAGAGGTAAATTGGAGACGATGCGGTAGGATTTCTACAGAGCATGTCAAAAATAGTTGTCCTTCCCACACACCTGTCCAACAAAATTGCGGCGGGAGAGGTTGTTGAGAGGCCAGCCTCTGTGGTGAAGGAGCTTGTTGAAAACGCGATTGACGCCCACAGTAACAAGATTCGGATTACCCTTCTGCAAGGAGGTATTGGCCTAATCGAGGTGCAGGATAACGGCGAGGGAATGACAAGGCCAGAAGCCCTGCTTTCTTTCACGCGCCACGCAACCAGTAAGATCACAAAAGAAGACGATCTGTTTGCCATTACCACATTGGGCTTTAGAGGAGAAGCCCTGCCCAGCATTGCATCTGTCTCGAAGGTACGGCTGGTTACCCAAACGGCAGACAGTCTGGAAGGGTCGGAACTTATTCTTGCAGGTGGCGATCTTGAAAAAGAATGCAGTGTTGGCGCGCCGACAGGATCAACCTTTTTTGTGTCCGATCTTTTTTATAATACACCCGCGCGAAGGAAATTTTTAAAATCGCCCGAGACCGAGCTTGGGCATATTAGTCAAATCGTATTTCAACTCGCTCTTGCGCATCCCCATATTGATTTTCAGCTTACCCATCAAGGGCGGCAGATGCTTTCGGTGCCGTCTGTTTCAAAACAAAAAGATAGGCTTATTCAACTTTATGGCGCAGAGGTTATGGATCAATCTACTGAGGCCGAGGGGATATTTTTAGACGGAAAAATAAAATTGCACGCTTTTTTTTCAAAGGCGCCCGTGCTGAAGAACCATCGCAAGGATCAGGTTTTTTTTGTCAATCACCGTCCTGTGAAAAGCCCTTTGCTTTCTCACGCGCTCTATGAGGCATACGGGTCTTTCTTGATGAAAGGGGAACACCCATTTTGCGCGCTTTATCTTTTGATTGATCCTGCCGATGTTGATGTCAATGTCCATCCCACCAAAAAAGAGGTGCGGTTCCAAAGCACGGATACAATCTACAAAATTGTAAAAAATCTGATTCGAGAAAAACTGACAGGTCATGCGTCGGGTTCCTCCATAAAGTATTATGCGCCGCCTCAAATTATCAACAGAGAAAAAATCCCTTTCAGAACGGATCACGCGGAACGGACTGTACAAGCCCCATTATGGGCGGGATGGCCGACCTCTGAGACCCCGTCGCAAGACAATATGCCACCTGCAAACATTGGAAGTCATAGAATCTCAGGCGATGTGCCGATGATCCGTTCGATTGGACAGGTTTATGGGACATTTCTTCTGGCTGAAATAGACGGAGAATTTGTGGTGATTGATCAGCACACCGCCCACGAGAGAATTTTGTATGAATTATTCTTGACCAAAAGACGGATAGAAATTCAGCCGTTTCTGATTCCCAGACAGGTTGATCTTCCGCTCCATATCGCTTCCTTCGTCATGGATGCACTGCCTCTTTTTGCAGACGCGGGGCTAAAGGTAGAACCTTATGGCGCGGGCACATTTCTGATTCGAGAAATGCCGGCAGAACTAATTCGCATGGATGTGGAGTCGTTTCTCGTAGATGTTGCAGAAGAGTTGGCCGAGATGGGCATTGTGAGCGATCAAGAGAAACCGCGACACAAAATTATTGCCTCGATGGCCTGTCATGCGGCTGTTCGCGCCAATCAAGCCCTAAGCCTTGATGAGGTTGCAACATTGATCCATGATTACTTTAGTAAAAATACGCCGCCGACCTGTCCGCACGGGCGGCCTGTGATTATCAAATATCCCCTCCCTGAACTTGAGAAAATGTTTCGGAGAAAATAGCTTCGTATTGACAATGACCCCCAACACCACGCCGATGATGAAGCAGTATTGGGAGTTGAAAAAACAGCACAGCGATGCCATTCTTTTTTTTCGCGTGGGTGATTTTTATGAGATGTTCCACGATGACGCGATGGTGGCCTCTAAAATTTTAGAGATTGTGCTGACCACGCGCGACAAGAACAAAGAAAACGCCATTCCCCTCTGCGGCATTCCTTACCACGCCGCCAATGGATATATTCAGAAATTGATCAAGGCCGGACACGCTGTCGCTGTTTGCGAACAGACAGAAGATGCGGCCTTGACGAAAGGACTTGTGAAACGCGAGGTGTCGCGGGTGATCACCCCGGGAACGATCATTGATCCTGAACTTCTTTCTGCAAAAGAAAATAATTATATCGTGGCCATTGCATGGGATTTTAAAATTCCGATTCAAAAGGCGCACGAGATTGGCGTTGCATTTCTGGATCTTTCCACCGGAGAATTTCAATTTTTTCTTGCGGATAGTTTTGAGGAGGCGGAAAACGAGCTTTCCAAAATTGATCCAAAAGAGGTGATCGTTCCTGCGAACAATGAGGGCGTAGGGCAGTTCTTACAGGCATTTACAATGAGATCCGTTGCGCCATTTTATTTTTCACAAGAGGCAAGCTACAAATTATTAAGACAACATTTTCAAATTCATGCGGTGACATCTCTGGGAAAAGAAGGGCATGATCTCATTTCTGCCGGCGCGCTTTTGGCCTATGTCAAAGAGACACAAAAAGGCGTGATTGGATCTATCACCTCGCTAAAACCGCGTCCTTTGGGCGCGTTTATGCAGGTGCATCCTTTGGCGCAACAACACCTCAATCTCGTTCCGAAAAATAAAAAATCAGAAGGAACGCTTTTACAAGTGTTGGATTATACAACAACGGCAATGGGGGGACGCCTTCTGCGTCAATGGCTTTTGCACCCCCTTCTTTCTTCGGCAAAGATTACAGAGAGGCAAAAAGGCGTCACATTTTTCTATGAGAATATTTCGTTGCGACAGAAGACGATGTCCCTGTTAAAAGAGATGTCTGATATGGAACGATTGATTGGCCGTATTGGCCTCAACACAGCAAGTCCGCGCGATTTGGCCGCGCTTAAAAACGCACTTTTTCTATTTCCGGAAATGATTAAAATTGTGACGCTTGCAACATCGCAAGAGGATACCCCATTCCTGATTGCCGAGCTTCAAATGGAATGGGATAGTCTTGACGATGTTGCGGAAATGATTGATCGCGCGATTGTGACTGCGCCTCCTCATTCGTTAAAAGACGGCGGGGTCATTAAAGAGGGGTATCTTGCAGAATTAGATCATCTGCGGCATTTTCAAAAAACGGGCAAGTTCATGCTGACCGAATTTGAATTGCAAGAGCGGCAGAAGACCTGCATCGAGTCGCTGAAAGTCCGTTACAATTCTGTCTTTGGTTACTATATTGAAGTCAGCGAGAGCCAGATTAAAAAGATTCCGGCAGATTATGTTCGCAAACAAACCCTCACCCATGCAGAACGGTTTACAACCACAGCACTCAAAGAGATTGAGGAGAATCTTTTAGGTGCCAATGAGAAAGTCATTCTATTGGAGCAAAATACGTTTGACACCATTCGGCAGAAAGTCGCAACCCACACGGGACGCATTCAGGCGATGGCAGGGAAAATCAGCCTATTAGACACATTGATTTCTCTGGCCGAAGTAGCCCATCAAAATCGCTATATCTGTCCGACGGTCAATGAGGGTTTGATGGTTCATATTGTCGAAGGGCGGCATCCTGTGTTGGATAAGATGCTGACCCATTTTGTTCCGAATGACACGCGCATTGATCCGCCGACTGAAACGCTTCTGCTTATTACAGGGCCTAACATGGCGGGCAAATCAACCTATATGCAGCAAGTCGCGTTGATTGTTCTGATGGCGCAGATTGGCAGTTTTGTGCCTGCAGAAAGCGCAACGATTGGTGTTTGCGATCAGATTTTTGCACGTATTGGGGCGTCTGATGCGCTGACAAAAGGGATGAGTACGTTTATGGTTGAGATGACCGAGATGTCGCAAATTCTTCGTCATGCTACGGCGAAAAGCCTTATTTTGCTGGACGAGCTAGGACGCGGTACCTCCACGTTTGACGGGATAAGTATTGCGTGGGCCATTGCCGAGCATGTTCAGAAACTGCAAGCGCGAACGCTTTTCGCGACGCACTATCATGAATTGACACAACTTGCAAAGGCGCAAAAAGGGATTAAGAACTACCACGTTCTGATTCGGGAATGGAACGATGAGATTATTTTCTTACGCAAGGTGATCGAAGGGGGGAGTGATAAGAGTTACGGGATTGAAGTCGGACGACTTGCGGGTTTGCCACAAGCCATCATGATGAGGGCCAAGGAGGTATTACAACTATTGGAGATGGCCGATTTAAAATCGCCGCTTGCAGGAACGGCTGATCTTATATCCGATGCGGGGCAGATACTGATGTCTGTCCCTACACCGATTCATCCGATTATAAAGAGGCTTTCTGCAATGGATTCAAATACAATCACGCCGATTCAGGCGATTCAAATTCTGGCTGAACTTTCCGAAGAGGCGAAGAAAATGTCGTAACCCAAAATCCTATTGCGGAATTTTGGAAAAGAATCACCAGTTGACGGAAACTTTAACAGGTTTTTTGGCCGCGTTCAGATAATAAACAAATTTATGCTGACAGCCGAATTGATGTAAGTCGCGCGTGACCACGACATCCTGCCTGCAATAAATTCCAATTTTTGCAAAGTCGCCTTTGTGAAACCAGTCTATCGCCTGTAGGCCGTCCGCACTTTTTGCGGAATTTAGGGTCGCCTGCGCCAAGCTGTTTAACCCAACACGAAAACCCAATTTTGCATGAAGATCGGCCAAAAGATCAAAGGTGTTAATTTTAGAAAAATCAAAATCGGTATAGCCTGTCAGCACCCCATAATCAAAATTGATGATATTAAATCCAATGACCTGATCGGCAGTAGAGAGTTCGTGAATCAGCGCGGGAATATCTTCCTCTTCATAGGGCCGAAAACATTGATCGCGGGTTGAATAGGTGACGCCAAAGGAAAACCCCATCTTATTTTTATTGTTCCATCCCCCGACCTCATCAGCACTTTTTTGCGTTTCAAGATCGAAATAGACAATATTCATTTTCTATCGGGTTAATTTTTTGTACTTAAACTTATGCGGCAAATCGGCGTCTGTGCCCAAACGCTTGTGGCGGTCTAACTCGTATTCCTGATAATTGCCTTCAAACCAAACCACTTTACCTTCCCCCTCAAACGCCATGATATGGGTCGCAACCCGATCCAAAAACCAACGGTCGTGGCTAATCATTAAAGCACAGCCGGGAAAATCAAGCAGGGCATCTTCGAGCGCGCGCAGTGTTTCCACGTCCAGATCGTTGCTCGGTTCATCAAGCAACAGAACATTGCCGCCGGCCTTTAAGACCTTCGCCAAATGAACACGGTTGCGTTCGCCGCCAGAGAGATCCTTGATCCGCTTTTGCTGATCGGTGTTTTTAAAGTTAAACCCGCCGACATAAGCGCGTGCAGGCAGTTCTTTCTTTCCCACCATGATAAAATCGTTCCCGCCGGCAATTTCTTCATAAATGGTTTTGGTGTCATCCAGTGTATCACGCGACTGATTCACATACGCAAATTTAACCGATTCTCCCACACGAAGCGTTCCTTCTTCAGGCTTTAACAATCCCACAATCATGTTAAAGAGCGTTGTTTTTCCCGCGCCATTTGGCCCTAATATTCCCACAATCCCGCCGCGCGGCAGATTAAAATTGAGTCCGTCAATCAAGAGCCTGTCCCCAAATCCCTTTTTAATATCGGTGGCCTCAACCACCAGCGTGCCCAAGCGCGGCCCCGTTGGAATGTTAATATCTTTGGTCTCGTTTCGCGCAACCGATTCCTCCGACGCCATCTCCTCGTAGGCCGAAAGACGCGCCTTACTCTTGGCGTGGCGTCCTTTAGGCGATGTCTTCACCCATTCTAATTCATGCGCCAGCGCGCGGCTTTTGGCACTTTGCTGTTTTTCTTCAATGGCAAGCCGTGCTGATTTTTGCTCTAGCCACGAAGTATAATTCCCCTCCCACGGAATTCCCTTGCCGCGGTCTAGCTCCAATATCCAGCCTGCAACATTGTCGAGAAAATACCGATCGTGCGTGACGGCAATCACCGTGCCTGTAAATTCTTTTAGAAAACGCTCCAGCCACGCAACCGATTCCGCATCCAAATGGTTGGTTGGCTCATCCAATAACAGCATATCGGGCGACGACAGCAGAAGCCTGCAAAGTGCCACACGCCGTTTTTCGCCGCCAGAGAGGGTGGTTACATCGGCTTCCCAAGGGGGCAATCTCAGCGCGTCTGCCGCAACCTCTAGTTGCCGTTCCAATTCCCATGCGTTCACTGCATCAATTTTTTCCTGCAATTGCGCCTGTTTTTCAAGCAACGCCGTCATTGCGGAATCTGTCATTGGTTCGGAAAACTTTGCGCTGACCTTGTTAAAAGCGTCTAGTAGTGCAAGCGCCCCCGCGACCCCTTCCTCCACATTGCCGCGCACATTTTTGGCAGGATCTAATTTGGGTTCTTGGGGCAGATAACCGATACGGACTCCCTTTGCAGGAGATGCCTCCCCTAAAAAATCGGTGTCTTCTCCAGAAAGAATGCGGAGCAAACTTGATTTCCCAGACCCATTTAATCCCAGCACGCCAATTTTTGCGCCGGGCAAAAATGAAAGAGAAATATCCTCTAATATCTTCCGTTTTGGCGGAACGATTTTAGTCACTTTTTGCATGGTATAGATATATTGATAACTTGGCAATGAAACTCCTTACATTTTGCTAGATTTTATAATACAACCTGCATAATACAACCTAATAGGCAGATGTACGCCCTATGTCCCGAATCTGTCTACGGAAGGTCGTTGCGGTGTATATGGCTTTTTGGGGTCGCGTGTGCCTGTGTCTCGAATTTGTTGCTGCACCTCTTCCCAGCTTTCGCTTGTGACTTGCACGCCTTTGTTTCGCAATTCAAAATCGGCAGGGTTACTGCACCATTTCAAGGCTTCCGCAAAGGTAATCAACTCTTTTTTACAAAGATCATGCAAAGATTGATCAAACGTCTGCATCATGTATTGCGACCGTCCAGACTCAATGAGTTCATGGATACGTGTTGTCTTTTCAGGATCAATGATGGCGTCTCGAATGGACGCGGTTGTGAGCATGACTTCCACGGCGGGCACGCGCCCTTTTCCTGTTACGCGCGGCACAAGCCGCATGGAGACAATGCCGGCGATCACAGATGCCAACTGGATACGCACTTGTTTTTGGTGATAAGGAGGAAATACAGAAACAATTCGGCTAATGGTTTCAACGGCGTCTAATGTGTGCAAGGTGCTAAACACCAAATGCCCTGTTTCTGCCGCAATCAGTGCAGTTTGAATCGTCTCAAAATCGCGCATCTCTCCCACTAAAATCACATCAGGATCTTGTCGCATCGCAGAACGCAACGCCACGCTAAACGATTCGGTATCAGGCCCCACCTCACGTTGGCTAATTAAACATTTTTTGTCGTGAAAAAGGTATTCAATGGGATCTTCGATGGTAATGATATTGCACGCCCGAGTCTGGTTAATGGACTCTATCATGGCGGCGAGGGAGGTGGATTTTCCGCTCCCTGTTGTGCCGGTAATGAGAATCAGTCCGCGTGTTTCTTTTGCCAGTTTTTCAATAACGGGAGGAAGCATCAGGGCTTCCATTGATAAAATGGTGGCAGGCACAATTCGGAATGCCAGCCCGGGGGATCCCCTCTGCTGAAAGATGTTGACCCTAAATCGTCCGAGTCCAGATTGGCTATAGGCGAAATCACACTCCATCTTTCCCTTGAACTTTTCTTTTTGATCTGGGGTCATCATCTTATCCACTAAATCCATGATATCGGGTTTGGTGATTTTCGCGTAATGGTCTAATGGGAACAGTTTGCCCCCCACGCGAATGGTGGGATAAGATCCCACCTTGATGTGAAGATCAGATGAATTGGATCCAATAGCTTCTTTTAGCAACGCATTGATATCAATTTCCATGTTAAGGCTTTCCTGCTTTCACGGCGGGGGCAGCGGGTGTTTCCCCGGACTCTTCTTTGCGGATAATTTGCTCTATTATGCCTGCCGTTTTAGGGTTATCTCGCAGGAAGACAACAGACTGATCTCGTCCCTGACCAAGCTTTTCTCCTTTAAAAGAATACCATGCCCCGCTACGGTCCACAATCTTCTTTTCGACGCCTAGATCAAGAATCTCGCCGAGTTTAGAAATCCCGACATTAAATAGAATATCAAATTCTGCCTGTCGAAAAGGAGGGGCCATTTTGTTTTTCACGACTTTCACCCGCACGCGATTTCCGGTCACTTCCTGTCCGTCTTTGATGGATTCAATCCGCCTGACATCGAGTCTGACAGAGGCGTAAAATTTCAGTGCGTTTCCGCCCGGCGTGGTTTCTGGATTGCCAAACATAACCCCGATTTTCATGCGGATTTGGTTAATAAAAATAACAGATGTATGTGATTTTGAAATAGCCGCCGTCAGTTTTCTTAATGCTTGAGACATGAGACGCGCCTGCAATCCCATGTGGCTGTCTCCCATCTCGCCTTCAATTTCCGCCCGAGGTACCAATGCGGCCACGGAGTCAACGACCACAATGTCCAAAGCGCCGCTTCTCACAAGCGTTTCTGTGATTTCCAATGCCTGCTCGCCGGTATCAGGTTGCGAGATGAGAAGATCATCTGTTTTAACCCCTAACTTTCGCGCATAGTTGATGTCCAACGCATGTTCTGCGTCAATGAACGCGGCCGCCCCGCCCCCTTTTTGCGCCTCTGCCACAACGTGTAATGAAAGGGTCGTTTTGCCAGACGATTCAGGCCCAAAAATCTCAATCACGCGGCCGCGCGGAATGCCGCCAATCCCTAAGGCCATATCAAGCCCCAAAGAGCCTGTTGAGATCACGGGGACGTGTACCTTTGTTTGATCGGCCCCCAACTTCATAATGGCTCCTTTGCCAAATTGTTTTTCAATCTGGGATAAAGCCAATTCGAGTGCCTTGCCTCTTGGGTCTTCCTTGCGCGTATCCTTCTCTTTCTCTGCCATGACATTCCTCCTAAACTAGATGATTTCTACTTTATACACGCTTTATCTTTAAATAGTCCAATAGTAAATCACCCAAAGGATGACCAGTGTGTAAAGAGCGGCGACAATGTCATCGGCCATGATCCCCCATCCTCCGGGCAGATGCTCTGCCTCTCGCACACCGATTGGTTTTGTAATGTCAAAGAGGCGAAACAAAAGAAAACCTGCGATCCACCAGATTGGAGAAGTTGAAATCGGAAGCAAAAACAGGACGAAGAGGATGGCCACGATTTCATCAATAACCACCTTGGAGGGGTCTTTTTGGCCAAACAGAGCGAAAGAAAAATTGGTTGTATAGACGCCGATTCCAAACAGCGCGGCCAGTGCGGGAAGGACATACAGCAATGGAGCGGTATGAAATGGAAGAAAGAGGATCAGTCCTAAAATGGTTCCCATCGTTCCGGGAGCGATTGGGCAATACCCCACCCCAAAACCTGTCACAAACCATTTTGATAGTGACCGACTTTCAACTTGTTCCATTAAAAGAAACTACCCTTCAAATGAAAGAATTGTCAAGTAGGGGAGCGATCAATGCGCCCCTGAATAGTCCCCTACGCATGACAAATAACGTCACTTTAAGAATAGTCTGACATTCTATGTCACTATGGATGTCGGTATGTATTTATATAACATTGAAAAATATATATAATTTTTGCTATTTATTTGGCACGGAATCTGCTTGCTTCATAAGCGAGATGAAACCGACAATCGGTGTTATCTGGTGAAACCATTAAAATTTAAGGAGGCAACAATGTTTACAAGGGTGAAAAATTCAAAAGGGTTTACGTTAATTGAACTGATGATTGTGGTGGCCATCGTCGGCATTTTAGCCGCCATCGCCATTCCAAACTTCTTGACCTATCAGGCAAAGGCAAAAACATCTGAGGCAAGGACGAATCTAGGAGCGATTTTTACTTCCATGACTACGTATAAGGCCGAGCAAGCGACTGATACTTTTGTTGGCGGAAATTTTTTTACTGCTAGTTGGCAGCCCGCTGGTAGTTCCATTTATACCTACTATGTTGATACGGTCGGTGGAAACTGTAACGTTGTTGCAGTGCCGATAAATCCAGCGGCTGATTTCTTGGCGGCGTGTGGTGTCGTTAACCCTACTGCGGCGGGGCAGGTCGCTTCCGCTGCGGCTGCGCCGTGTGCGACCGTTGCCAATACTGCAACGGTTGGCGCTGTCCCAGCCACATTTGTTGCCCGTGCAATCGGTAATGTAGATAACGATGTGGTTCTTGATTGTTGGTCAATTAATCAACTTCGTGTATTGGCCCATACGATACCTGATGTCTAAAAAGCGCATGTTACTTTGTTTATAAGGTGGCGGGGGGGCTATTTGTTGGTCTCCCCGCTATTTTTTTATCAATATCCGGCAATAAAAATAGATGAGTAAATCTGTTAAATTTATACCCCTAGGACGGATAACCATCCTTGGGGTTCTTTTTATCAGCCTTTTGGTTGCGATTTTCTGCCTTCAACGGAAACTTGATATAAAAAAGGAGGGCGTTCAATCCATTGTGACAGAGAGTCCACCCCTGTCAGGCAAGGTTTTTCAGATTGCCACTCTGGAATACAAACAGGTTGTGGCTGATGTTCTTTGGGTACGTGCTGTGCAGTTTGTTGCAAAAGAGGAGAAAGACGCTACCACAGACCCTCGTCTTCTTTATGAAATGATTGATCAGATTACCGACCTTGATCCTCAATTTTTACGCCCCTATTGGGTTGCTGGGTTGGCCCTTTCTGTCTTGAGAAACGCTACTGATTTGAGCAATAAGATTATTATAAAAGGAATGAAAACCCATCCTAATGATTGGCATCTTCCTTTTCTCATCGGCTTTAATTATTTATATCATGCTGATAATGCAATAAAAGCGGCACAATATATGGAAATGGCCTCCCAAATAGAGGGTCGCCCTGACTACATCCCCTTGCTTACTGCCCGTCTTTACGCAAAAGGAAAAGACTCTCAAACAGCCATCCTCTTCTTAAAAGGAGTCTACCTGTCTACAAAAGATGAAAAAATGAGAGAAAAAATTGCCGAGAGGATCGCCGAAATTGAAAAAAATTTGAATTTAGGAAAAAAGAATGGAAATAATTAAGACTGCCGGTCTGACGAAAGAATATCCATCCGGTCTATTTCAGAAGGGACCAAGGGCGTTAGACCAACTTGATTTGGCGGTTTCCGCGGGCGAGGTCTTTGGTTTTTTGGGTCCTAATGGGGCGGGAAAGACGACTACGATTAAGATATTGGTCGGTCTTATGAGGCAGACTTCCGGGACTGCCCAACTCTTTGGTCAAGATGGCAACAACACGGAGGCCAGATCGAAGATTGGTTTTTTAGCGGAATCGTCCCACTTCTACGAATATCTTACCGCCTCGGAAATACTTGGCTTCTATGGAAATCTTTTTAGCCTCTCCAAAAGCCTGATAAAAGAAAGGACGATCACCCTCCTAAAACAGGTTGGATTAGAATCGTCCGGGCATCTTCAACTTAGAAAATTTTCCAAGGGGATGCTCCAGCGGATCGGAATTGCCCAAGCCCTGATTAACGATCCCGAACTGGTCATTCTGGATGAACCGATGTCGGGCTTAGACCCGATCGGCCGTAAAGAAATGCGAGAACTGATTCTATCGCTCAAAACAGAAGGCAAAACCATATTTTTTAGTTCTCATATTATGCATGATGTTGAAATGATCTGTGATCGTGTGGGAATTCTAGCGCAGGGCAAGCTTCTTGCCGTCGGGAAAATTGATGAAATCACACAGGGCAAAGAAACATTAGAAGAATCTTTCATTAGAATCGTTCAAGGGGAACAAGTAATATGAAATGGCGAGCCGTTGCTATCAACACATTTAGAGAAGCCAGACGGGATAAAATCTTCTATAACCTGCTCATCTTCGCCTTGATTTTGATTGGCGGCTCAATGTTGCTTGCGACGCTTACCCTTGGAGAGCAGTCCAAGATCATCATGGATTTTGGCTTGGCCAGCATCAATTTTTTTGGCATTCTGATTGCCATATTTTTAGGGGTTAGCTTGGTGAGTAAAGAGATTCAAAAGAGAACCCTCTATACCGTGCTTTCCAAACCGATTGGACGGACAGAATTTCTGCTTGGAAAATATGCTGGATTACTCCTGACATTGCTTATCAATACAGCCATTATGACGATAGGACTTTATCTAACACTGATGCTCAATCAGTTTAGTTGGGGATTGCCCGTGACGGATGTGGAGCCGCATCTTCTCAACGCAGTCTTCATGATCTATCTGGAGCTTTGTCTGATCACTGCGGTCGCGCTTCTTTTTTCAACATTTACGACGACGACACTGTCTGCGATCTTTACGCTTTCAATCTATGTGATTGGCCACATTAGTTCTGATCTGGTTGCGCTTGGAGAGAAACTTCCGGCAAAGTCAACCGCATTCTTACTGAAAGCAATTTATTATATTCTACCGAATCTTTCTAATTTTGATATCAAGGGACAGGTGGTACACAAAGTCGCTATAGAGCCTATCTATTTTCTATTAACCGGCACCTACGCTGTAGTCTATATCACCCTATTGATAGCAACTGCGACGTTTATTTTTAACAAACGGGATTTTTAAACTACAGCCCAGCATTGATGCGTAGTGTGTAAAGTGGCACATCGGAAAAATCAGCTTCCAAAACAAAATTAATCACGGCCAATGAGATTTTAACCCCTACAAATTGTTTTGAAAGACTCTGCTTTTCTTCTGCTAAATTCAATCCTGCTTTTTCTTTTGCAGTGACTTGAACCATTCCCACCCCGGCATAAGGGGTGATAAAAGTAAATCCTTTACTCACCGAAAGATCAGCCGATAGGGTGCTTAAGTCTAGTTCGTCAACCCCTGTTAACTTTGTATAGCCCGCCCGCAAAGCCACTGCCGGCAGGGCAACATTCCCCGAGATAAGCGCATATTTTAATTCTGCGCCTACTAGCGCGATATCAAGGGCAGAAACTTGTGAGTAGACAGCCCCCACATCAAACCCAAAAGGAAGCCCCTTTTGGAGATGGAGTTTCGGAAGAACAAGTGTTGTCTTGGCACCACTTATTTTTTTTATGGAGCCTGTTGTGACCTCTGCCCCAGCGTCAAATCCGATAATGCCAAGCGGTTCGGCTGGAGCAAGAGGAAGGTAGCTGACGGCCAATCCCAGTTCTTTGCTAAATTTTTTAAACGCATCCTGTGTTGCCCCTGAACCAATTAGATCTAATGTGCCTGCCTGCGAAGCGGTTTGAAAAACAACAATAAGAAAAAACAACACCTCTAAAAAAATATTTTTTGTCCTTGACATTATCATCTCCATAAAGTAAAATACCGCCTTTCGTCATTTCAAAAGAGGGTTGTTGTGCTATCTCCCAATAAAATTGATTCACAAGCGAAGGTTTTTTATAGCATAGTTTTTTTAAAATGTAAATATGTTTCTACGTTAATAGGCAGGCGGATTGTCGCTGGCGTAGCTCAGTCGGTAGAGCAGCTGATTTGTAATCAGCAGGTCGGGGGTTCAATTCCCTTCGCCAGCTCTGTATATCTGTATAGTGAGTTGCATCTGTAATATGAAATTCCGCTGTCGCGGAATTTGGGGGAGGTTCCCGAGTGGACAAAGGGAACAGACTGTAAATCTGTCGCTTTAGGGCTTCGGAGGTTCGAATCCTCCCCTCCCCAAAAGGCTGGGGATTGGGGTTGGTTTGTAAAAGGGTAATGCGGGAATAGCTCAGCGGTAGAGCTCTAGCCTTCCAAGCTAGGGGTCGCGGGTTCGAATCCCGTTTCCCGCTCTGACCGCCCTTGTAGCTCAGTTGGCAGAGCACATCCTTGGTAAGGATGAGGTCACCGGTTCAATCCCGGTCAAGGGCTTTGTTATTGGTGAAGTAGGGGGTAGAGGCGGGCTTATCCTGCCGGTATCAGACATTAGGGAGGATTTTAATATGGCGAAGGTAAAGTTTGAGCGAACGAAGCCGCATTTAAATATTGGGACGATAGGGCACGTGGATCACGGGAAGACGACATTGACATCCGCGATTACGAAGGTTTTGTCT
>Ga0213870_1000794_pt1 | contig 14680 bp, 14 predicted proteins | sample WICALVC2017_Meta_FD_160119 | JGI IMG/M metagenome (GOLD analysis project Ga0213870, IMG submission 160119) | Freshwater microbial communities from subterranean cave lake in Wind Cave National Park, South Dakota, United States - WICALVC2017 | ecosystem: Environmental > Aquatic > Deep subsurface >... | reverse complement strand
TCTTTAAAGCGGCCACATTGGTTGATGTCGAAATATCTAACAGAACTTTTGTAACGATAAAACCAAACACAGGAACAAGTTATGTTGTTATAGATTGTAATGATAAAGAATTTGGGGTTAAATGTAACCCAAAGAATGGTTACTGTAAAGATGGGAAGAGATTTGTACCGATACAGTTGTGGGATATAGCGGGATTAGTTCCAGGAGCACATGAAGGCAGAGGCTTGGGACTCCGGTTTTTAGATGACATCCGACAAGCTTCTGTTCTATTGCATGTGGTAGATTTTTCTGGCATGACAGATTCCGAAGGCAAACCAACCGAAAATCACAACCCGGAAGAAGACATACTGTTTGTAGAGAATGAGATCAATCTGTGGTTTATTGATGTGATAAAACGAAATGTGGAAAAAATAAAAAAATTGCCAACAGGGAAAGCCGAGCTTTTAGACGCATTGCAGCAACAGTTAAGCGGGTTAGGAGTAACGAAGGAGCAGATATCACAAACTCTAGATGAATATCCTATATCTGAAATAGAATCGTTTGCAAAGAGATTACGAGAAGTATCAAAACCTATTCTGATCGTCAGTAATAAAATCGATTTAAAACAATCGCAAGAAAATTTCGAAAGATCAAAAAATAAATACAAAATGATTCCTACAAGCGCAGAATCTGAAATAGCATTGAAAAAGGCAGAAGAGAAGAAACTAGTCAATTACAAAGTTGGTAATGGATTCGAAATAATTGGGAACTTAGACATAGCACAGCAGAAAGCACTGGAATTCATTAAAAGAGAGGTTATTGATAAATTTGGTTCTACTGGCATACAGGAATGCTTGAACAAAGCTGTTTTTGAAATTCTGAATTATATTGCAGTGTATCCAGTTGCTGATGCTAACAAACTGACTGATAAAGATGGAAATATTTTACCAGATGTTTTTCTTGTACCCAATGGAACTACAATGAAAGAGTTTGCTTTCAAAGTTCACACGCAGTTGGGAGAGAAATTCATTACTGGGGTAGACGCGAAAATGAAAATGAGATTGTCTGCAGACTACAAGTTGAAGAATAAAGACGTTGTTTCGATAGTCTTCGGTAGATAAAAGCTTATAAGTTTTAGAAACGTATTTTGCTGTGTCACTCTCTATATTAACTTATCAATTATATAAGTTACTTAATGTTACTGGCGACCGACTTAATCGACCGTTGCTTATGGAAGGTGGTTACAAAATTTATAATTATCGGTATTTTGAACGCAATGGCACGATTCCGACTATCTCAGTAACAAAAGCACTATCACTAGAGCAGCTGGCTTTTTTTGGTCAACGTCAAGGTATTGAACCAGAAGGAATAGCTTTTAAAGAATGTGCTGCAACTTCATTTGAACTAATGAGACGACACGGTTATCAAGAAGCTGTAGTAACCGACTTCTATAGGGATGGTCCTATGTTTTTCTTGAAGGTTGTTCCTCACCAAGTTCGATAGGTCAAAACTACACTATGTTATGTTTTTAAAAATCTAAATAACATCATGGTAATCCTCAAAGAAAGATTTCGCAAAGTAAGGCAGAACTTAAAGAGATTTAGAGCTATCTGGGAAAAAGCGAACATTCACAAATACTGGAAAAATTACAAAAAATAATTAAGCAGTTACACCTCAGCTGTAGCTGATTTTCTTGCGGCTCTCCTAGCTTTTCTCCTTGCCAAGCGCTCACCTCCGTTACCTAATTCGTTATTAAGCGAGCTGTCATAAATATTTATGCGTGGTGGAGTGTATAGGAAGGTCTTTTTGACAGGCGGGACAGGCTTCGTAGGAACGGAAATTCTGAAGGAGCTGGTGGAAAACAGGTACAAGGTGAAGGTTTTAACCCATAACCAAAAGCCAAGTGTCCATTCTAAGCTGATAGAAATTGTTAAGGGAAGCGTGTCAGACATTGAATCTTTGATTAGTTCTGCCAAGGGATGTGATGTGGTGATTCATCTCGTTGGGATAATAAGGGAGAATCCTTGGAAAGGAGTGACTTTTAAAAGACTGCACATGGAAGCCACGAAAAACATGATTGAAGCTGCGAAGGAAAACAACATAAAAAGATTCATTCATATGAGCGCTAATGGGGCCAAGCCAAGGGGAACCAGATACCAGACAACAAAATATCGTGCAGAGCAGCTGGTAAAGGATTCAGGGTTAACTTACACGATCTTCAGACCTTCAATAATCTTTGGTGAGCATGATAACTTTATCAACCGATTAGCTAGACAAATGCGATTTGGTATTGTACCATACATAGGAGATGGTAATTATCAACTACAACCTGTATCGGTTAAAACGGCAGCAGAAGCTTTTGTGAAATCAATAAACAACAAGAAAGCTTTTAATAAGATATACCACCTAGGAGGGCCTGAGACATATAGCTACAAAGAACTGTTGGATGTGGCAGCTGATAAAACAGGTAAAAGGATAATCAAATTCCCTATCCCTGTATGGTTTGTTAAAGTTTTCGCTACTTTATTTGGCCGGGTACCACAATTCCCGATAACTAACGACCAATTAAACATGTTATTGCAGGGCAATGTTTGTGACTTTACCAAAGTAAAAAAAGATCTAAAACTAGAAAACATGAGTCTGGGATAATCTATCATCACTAGCATGTAGTGAAGAATAGAAAAGCTTAAATATAAGTTTTTGGTGGTTTGTTCAGTCGAGTACCAAGTAATTTTAGTTATTGTTACTTTTCCTCACAGTAGGTTTTAAAAAAATCATGGAGTGAAGTGTTATTTGCCATAACATCATAACTGAAAAATCTAACAATTTTGCATTTCCCCTTTCATCAGACCCAAATCCCGAACCACCCAAAACATCTTCTATTGCTACCATTACATCAGCCGAATTATCGTCTCTATCAAAAATTGGTGAACCACCAAATCCTCTTACAGTTTTTGGAATTTTCTTTTTTAATTCGGGAAAACTAAATTTAATTTATGAAATCCCAAGCAGGCTTAGAATATCTGATTATCGCTTCATTTGCACTTTTTGTTATTGGAGTAATCTTCTACTATTCCTTTACATCCTCTTCTGAGACAATAAGCTATAATCAAGCACGAGAATCTGTTGACCAGATTGCGAAAGCTGTCGATCATGTTTATGCTCTTGGACCAGGTAGCAGAACCACTGTATCCATAACAATTCCATCGAATGTTGTTAATACATCAGTTTCAGGGAATATAATTACCGTATCAATCTCCATCAGAGGAAAAGAAATAGATTTGATTGCTATACCAAAAGCGAATGTCACAGGCGGCATACCAAATGCAACTGGCTCTTATCAAATCAACATCTCAAGAATAAACGGTAATGTTAAAATTGGTTAAAATGAAAGGACAACTTGGTTTAGAAACTTTAATTACCTTGTCTATTCTAGCATTCTTTTTACTTATCATACTTGTTTTTCAGGCAGCTAGAACAGAAGATGTGGACTATGCGAACAGCTATCTAGAAGCCAGAAAGATTTGTTTTAATTTAAGGAATACTGCAGATGATGTTTTTTCCAGTGGTAATGGAACAAGAACTAACTTTACCTTACCAGAAAGGCTTAACAACCAAAAAGACTACCAAATAACAGTTGATTCTTCAGAAAACATAGCCAGACTCACATGGGAAAACAAAACCTATTCTTGTTTAATTCTTGTGAATGTTACTAATAAAACACATCTTTATTTTGAAATCTCGAAAGGTGAAAATTCTGCTTACAACCAAGAGGGGAGTGTTGTAATTGAACACTAAAGGACAATTGGCCACAACCGATTTAATGCTTGGGATTACAATTCTCATACTCCTGTTTACAATCTCTATAACCGTGTGGAACACAAGCATGACTAGAGCAAGGGAAATAGAAGAGATACAAGATTTGGAGTCAACAGCTATAACCTTGTCTGACTTGCTGGTCAAAACTGGAGGATTGCCAGAAAATTGGGAGGAGGGAATGCCCAGGGAATATACATCTGATAGAAATACTATCGGCTTATGGCATTTGAACGAAGGAGATGGAAATTATGCAAATGATAATTCAACCACTAACCCCACTCCAGGAGACTTGGAACCGGGTCCCCAAACAGGACCTTTATGGGAATTTGGAAGAAGTTGCAAATTTAGGAATTGTTTGAAATTTGACGGGAATAATGATTGGGTGAAAATTGACGAAATACCTGCATACAATACTGTAAATTATACAATCGAACTCTGGTACTACATGATTAGCGGCTCAACCCCTTCAAACCCGGATCAAAAGATAGTTTATAAAGAAGGTCAATTCTATATCAAGCTAGTGTCAAGTAATGACATAAGTTTCTTAGTGGCAGGTGTGGGGGAATTTAGAACCCTTCAACCTCCTTCTGGATTGAGGAGATGGACGCATATCGCACTTTCAGTAAGAAATTTTCCAGCCCAATTTCAAACAGAGGTTAGATTTTATGTTGATGGTAGATTAACTGCGATTAGTGGGCCGGGTGGTCCTGCTTGTACAATAGGTCTTGCACTCAACTGCTCTGGAACACCACTAACCGCATCAAACAACATTGCTTTAGGAAGTCAAGATGGATCACAAAATTTCTTTAACGGAAGATTAGATGAATTTAGGTTTTCTAACACAGCCAGAACAGCATTTAAAACAGGGGATATTTATGCACCAGGTTTAGCAAATGACTCGTACATACTAGACCCCAATAAACTGGCAGAATTTACTAGGCTCAACTATTTAGAAATAAAAAACACCTTAGTAAGCAATTCGGAATTTTATTTCAGGTTAGTCGGCCGGGACGGTTATACTTCTAGGACAAATGGGGTTATAAAAGAGCCAGTTGCTTTGGTTGGAGATAGAGATGATGAGATAGAAGTTGCAAAGCTTTTGAACGGTTCTGGTGTAATTTGGGACCTCTATTGGGAAGGAACTAGTCTCCCACCACAAATTATAAGGAATGATGCGAGAAATGTGTATATCAATGCTATAGAAGATCGAGTTTTTAGATGGATGATAGGCAATCTATCAAGCTACAATACTGTAATTTCAGAAGATTCGCATGTTAGAGACACGAGTCTTAGCTCTAGTGAGCAAGAGACCTTGAGAAACTGGGTGCATAGCGGAAAAACATTTGTCCAAATTCAACATCATGAAGAAATATTAAGGGTATTTGGTCTTACAGAATCTGGTGGGGATGGATCAGGTACAGTAGTAGCTACAGATGAAATTTTACCATATGCGGCAACAGGAACTGCTATAACCTTCCAAGAAGGCACAGAAACTTTCATAATACCCTCGCCGTTACCATTAAAAGTTATAATGGAAGTAACTGGTAATTCTGCCAGATGTATTTTTTGCAAATGGACTTATGGGAATGGTTCCCTATATTACTTCCCAGACATGAACGTTACTTCCCCCAACCGCCATATACCAGGGTTGGATATAACAGGCTCGCCTACAGAAATTGGGCAAAGACCACTTACACTGCCCTCAACAGCAATTAACGCGAGACGAGCTGTCATATTAAACGGTTCGATTTTGCATATAGATTTGGTAACCTGGAGGTGAAAGGTGAGAGGAATATTTTTCAGTCTGGATGTGTTATTTGCAGTCATAGTAGCTGGGGTATTGATTACAGGTTTTTACTTTTATCTGCCCCGTTCACAAGAAGACATATATCCTAAGCTTTATTTATCAAAAATTGCAAACGATGCGTTGAGTGTGTTAGATAAGAATGGAACCCTTCAAACCCTAAATCAGAGTGTTATAAATAATTCTTTGATAGGACTCCTCCCGTCTAACATAGCTTGGAGGCTGAATATAACATCTTTAAGCTCTCCGTACCCGCCTGTCTATTGTTCAGTTCCTACAGGTTCTATGATTTCAAGATATCCTGCCGATGCTGTAGAGCAGGATTATGTTACCGGAAGAAGGATTGTCATAAATATAACTAGTGCAACGCTTACAAACTGCTCTTTAGCTGAACTAAGGGTGTGGCTGAGATGAAATCTTTAACAACAACTTTATCAGTTCTATTACTTTTTGGCATAGCCTTGTCACTTTCTTTGGTTTTTTCATCAAAAACTTCTGAGTTTAATGAAATTTTAAATACAAAATTTGTTTCTGACAGAGTTTATTATAAGTTTGATTCTATTGCTTCTGGGCTATTAAAAATTATAAGAGGAATTTATGGCTTAAATGTTGGCATACAAGAAAAAGATTTTAACACAGTAACCTTTCAAGAAACCCCCAAAGACACGGCAGGATATGCCAATTATCTGATACAATTATCTTCATTTAAAAGTTTTGTAGAGGAAACGGCAAGAGAAGAGACGCTAAATTCAAGTTTAAATATAACTGCCATAAGCGAAAGGCTACCTTTTAATATTCTGCCTTATGGAATTTCTTATGTACACCCAAGTCCTTTTCTTCCTCTCCCACTGCCAGAAGGGGGGATAGAATTTTTGAATATATTGCATAGCACCTCCCCACCTGCATACCTTAAAAATTATAATATTGTTATTAGAGTAGGGTGGGAAATAAAGGATATCACGACAATCTGTTCGGGTGAATGTGATTGTATACCTCCATTAGAAGCGAGAAATTTTACATGGAACATCACAACAATAGCTTCTGACGGAATTTACGGTAGTAACATCACTGCCCTTAATTATGATGACACATGTGCATTTATAATCAGGAGAACTCCATCAAAATGGCTAAATTTCACTCAAGATGAAAACAGGCAAGGAAGCTTAATCTATAGATTAAGGCTCCAGCCCGGGGACCCTATACCAGAATCTACAGTTTCTTTAAACTTGACAGATATACAAGGAAAGTTGAAGGTTAGCCTGCCTTCAAATATAATAAGTGTAAAAGAACTTCTGTATCAAATAGAAAGGAACGATACAACATACTTTTATTGAAGCTAAAAACTAATTGACCAAAAAATATAATTAAAAGAGATTCTAGATATTATTTAATGGAAACAATTAAACCTGCCCCTTTGTTTATTAAAGTTAGTCGTTACAAGCAGACTTTGGATACAATTGATTATCTCAAATCTGAAATAACAACGATAAAAAATTCACTTGCAGCTTTAAGGGAACTACGGGAAGTAGAAGAAGATACGAAGAAGATTGTGCAAGATGTTTTTGAAAAGGTGGGAGAAGATATAAGACACCTTGATTCCGAATTGCTTAGACCTACAGGATTTAAATTACAAGAAGGTATTTCTAAGTTTGAACCAAAAGGTGTACCAGTAGGAGCCAAAGAGAAAATTACCCCGCCCGTCACAGAAATTCAAGAGGAACAAACCCCTGCATTAGCCGAAGAGAAAAAAATTGAAAAGGCGCCAGAAGTTCAAGAGCAATTACCACTTTTACCTACAGAATTACCAAAAGAAGAAGTTCCATTTCAAGCATTCGAAGAAGCATTACCTAAGCTTACAGAACCTGAAGAGAAAATTCCAGTCGAATTAACCGAAGAAAAAAAATATGTGGCAAAAGAAACTTTTGTATCACCTGCCAAAATAGTTAAAGGGTCTAAAAAAGAGAAGGGAAAAATTTTCGTGAGGCCTGTAGAAAAAGCTAAAAAACCAAAAATCAAAAAAATCCTTGCAAAGGAAAAAGAGTTGCCTAAACCTAAGGTTAAACCAGCAGAAGAAACTAAACCAGAAAATTTAGAAATCGAAACTGAAGCACTTGAAACCGCAAAAACATTGAAAGTTTCTGAAACAGAAGTAAAGGAGGCTATTCAAAAAATCAGTGAGCTAGAAAGAAAAATTCCAGAAAAGGTAACAGATGTCAGACAAGTCGAAGAGCTTAAACAAATGATATCCCAATTGGAAGGTAGTATAACTAAGGAAAGGCTTATTATCATCCCCCAGTTAGTAGATAGATTAATTACAACACGAGAAAGGATTTCCCAACTTGAGTTTTCAACTGGGGCACAAAGGCCTTCTAGAGCTTCAGCTTTAAAAAGGAAGATGGCAGAACTAGAGCTGAAAAAACAACAACTTACCGAAGCAAAAGAAATTGTCAAGAAGAAATACTATGAAGGTGAGATAGACGAGGATACTTTAAGAAACATTGTCCAAAGTTATGAAGAAAAAATTGTTGAGGCAGAGGTTGAACTGAAGCACGCAAAGAAAGAACTAGAAAAGAAAGGGAAAGAACCTGAACCACTTGAAGAAATGATTCCTCCCCAACCTATAGCAGAACCTGTTATAATGGTTCAACCTCAGACGCCAGAAATAAAACCTGTTATAGTAAAGCAACCTGGCGTCCCTTTAACGAGACCAATTAAGCTACCGACAACAGAGTTTCCAGAAAAAGATGGAACATCATTCAGGAAAAGCATTCTACCATCACTACCAAAGATTGGAGAGTCACCAGAAGAAGTAAGAAAGATTAAAACTGATTTAGATAAGATAGTCCAAATAGTAAATGAAAATGGCTCGGTATCAATTGGTGAAATCGCAAAGTTGCTAGGTTTGAAAGAAAACCAGGTTGAGGAATGGGGTACAATTTTAGAAGACCATGAATTGCTCAAGCTACACTACCCACCTATAGGCAAACCAGTTTTAAGGAAGATTAAATGAGTGAAGCCGAAAATAGATACTGGATAGAGGCAGACAATGTAAAGGCAGAGGTAGAAATAAGAATATTCCCTAAAGAATTTGCTGCTTTATATCTCCTAAAAATTCCTGAAGTGGAAGCAGGTACTTCTGCGCTCTTGGAAAAAATAAGGGAGACGTTGATTGGAAAAGTAGCGATAAAAACTATAGAAACCTTTGAGCCTAGACAGTATGAAGAAATGAAAACAAAGTTTTTGAATACAGCAAGTGAATTTATCAGATCAGAACTTAAAGATGTGTCAGAAGATGTTATCAAATTGCTATCTGGTATACTAGTTCATGACATGCTTGGTATAGGTAAAATAGAATTTTTGATTGCTGATCCCAACCTAGAAGAAATAGTTATAAACAACTCCCAAGAGCCTGTTTGGGTGTACCATAAAAAATACGGTTGGTTAAAAACGAATATAAAAATTCCTCGTGAGGTTGATGTAGAAAACTACGCTTCAATTGCTGCAAGAAGGGTAGGGAAAGAGATTACTAACCTGCATCCTTTGCTTGATGCGCATTTAATAACTGGTGACAGGGTTAACGCGACTTTGTTTCCCATTAGCACAAAGGGTAACACACTAACCATAAGAAAATTCAGGAGAAACCCGTGGGTCATGCCCGAGTTGATATCCGGTAAAACTATTAGCTTAGACGTCGCCGCTCTTTTATGGACTGCAATGGAATATGAAATTAATATCTTAATCTCAGGTGGTACAGCATCTGGTAAAACAACTTTTCTAAATGTTCTGACTACTTTCATTCCTCCTAACCAAAGAATTATTTCATTGGAAGACACCCGCGAGATCAAGTTGCCCTCATTTCTGCATTGGGTACCCTTAACTACCCGCACACCAAACCCAGAAGGTTTGGGTGGTATTGATATGCTCGAACTATTGATAAACAGCTTAAGGATGCGTCCAGATAGAATAATTGTAGGTGAGATAAGAAGGCACGATCAAGCTGAGGTTTTGTTTGAAGCAATGCACATGGGTCATTCTGTGTATGCTACTCTGCATGCTGACACAGCTGAGCAAACTTATCGACGTCTTACTAGCCCACCCATCAATCTTCCAGACTCTATGCTAGAATCTTTACAACTAATAGTTGCAATGTTTAGGGATAGGAGGAGGGGTATAAGAAGAATATTTCAAGTGGCTGAGATTGTTCCAGTTGAAGGTGCAGAAACAAAGGTTATGCTCAACACACTTTATAGATGGAGTCCCGTAAAAGACGAAATTGAGAAACAAGAAAAAAGTCTAAGAGTCGTAGACGAGTTGAAATTACGCGCTGGGATGAGCGAAAAGGAATTTGAAGCTGATTTGGAAGACAAGAAAAATATTCTTGCATGGATGGTTGATCATAAGATTGGTACTGTGGATGGGGTAGGAAAAGTGGTGTATGAGTATTACTATGACCCAGAAAATGTCATAAAGATAGTAAATAAAAACAAGTCACCGGAAGAAATTATACCTAAAGAACTTTTGGACGGCGCTACATGATAGAAAGACTACCTTTTATTCCTATTAGGGTGAAGAGTGGGTTAGAACTCTCAAAGAAGTTAGATTTATTGCCCATGAGTTACAGGGTCGGCAAACTTTTCCCAGATTTAGAGGCTAGCCTGTTACAAGCAGGGGTAGGGTTAAGAAGTATTGAATATATTTCTGTAGCACTGTTTGCTGCCTTTTTTTATTTTATTTTAATTAATGTGCTGTCTGTAATTGCATTCTTATTTCAGTTAGTGCCCTCAACAATATTTTTTACTTCATTAATAACGTCTTCTATCGTTTCGCTTGTTGTATTTCTTTATCTGACTTTTTACCCCCACTTGATAATTATAAGAAAGGTTAAGAATCTGGAAAAAAACCTGTTATTTGCCCTGAGGCATTTGTTGATTCAAATAAGATCTGGGGTCAGCCTATTCGATTCCATGGCTTCTATTTCAAAAGCCAACTATGGCACTATATCTGAGGAATTTAGGGAAGTGGTTAAAAAGGTTGCTACAGGTGAGTTTGCGGTTGATGTTTTGGAAGAACTTGCTTTTAGAAACCCTTCCTTATATTTCCGTCGTACTATTTGGCAAGTTACCAATGCGTTAAGATCCGGAGGAGATGTGGGGAAGAGTTTGGAATCTTTGATTTCCCATCTAGAAAGCGAACAAAGGGTAATGATAAGAAGATACGGCTCTCAACTAAACCCCTTAGCTTTTTTATACATGATGTTCGGTGTTATTTTACCTAGTCTTGGAATAACCTTTTTGATAGTTTTATCCTCATTTTCAGGGTTGCCGATAAAAGAGTTTTATTTTTGGGTGCTGCTAGCGTTTCTTGCCTTCTTTCAGTTTTTCTTCATAGGTTTCGTTAAATCCAGAAGACCATCGGTTGAGGCTTATGTTTAGGTTGCAAGTTTTATTGCCTAAAAGATACAGAAAATGGGTAGAGGATTTCATACGATATTCAAGCATGGAGATTGCTCCTGCTACCTATATTAATTTTATTTTATTGCTGGGGGTGGTATTACCTATAAGCGTAACTGCACTCGTGACATTTCTAGGCATATTTCCTTTTAAATTCGCTCTATTGTTTATCTGGTTACCTACCTTCATTGGATTTTTCATTACCTTCCACTTAATCCTAGTTTTTACTGCAGACAAGCGGGCGAATTTTTCTGAAGAAATACTACCAGACGTCCTGCAACTATTTTCATTAAATGTAAGGTCAGGATTAACGTTGGAGCGAGCGATATTAACATCTGCAAGACCAGAGTTTGGTCCCCTTGAACAGGAATTAAAGAGGGTAGCGAATGAGACCCTTGCGGGAACGTCTTTGGGAGAAAGTTTAAAGGGTATATCAAAAAGGATAAAGTCGAAGCTGATAGATAGAACAATTAGCTTGCTGGTTGAAGGGATGGAAAAGGGGGGTAACATTGCAGACTTACTGGACAACCTTGCAGAACATGTTAGACAAGCTAAAATCCTGAGAAGAGAGATGAAATCCTATGTGGTGAGTTATGTGATTTTCATTTTCATTGCAGTTGGCATAGGTGCTCCTTTGCTTTATGCAATTTCAACATTTTTAGTTCAAACCATGATAAAATTTGGTTCGGTAGACCTGCCCAAAGCGCCCACACTACAAACAGGTTTACCATTGATAAGATTTGAAAAGGTAGATATCACACCTAAGTTCTTGCGTAACTATTCTATTTTAGCTTTGCTTGTTTCAGCCTTGTTTGGAAGTTTGTTAATAGGTCTGATAAGTGAGGGAACGGAAAGGGCGGGGATAAAATTCATTCCCATACTGGCTATGGTAAGCTTAGGTATATTATTTATTGCACGTGTTGCTATTAGCTCAATGTTTGGTGCATTTGTTGGATAGAAAATTTTATTCTCGTATCATCTATTCAAGCTACAACGTATATAAACCGGAAAACCCAAATTGTGATAGGTACAAGATGAAAGCGCAAACAGCCTTAGAGTATCTGATGACTTATGGATGGGCGATTCTAGTAATTGTTATAGTAATCGGGGCGCTGTATGCCGCAGGCTTGACTAGACCTTGTAGATGGCTTGGTACCCAGGTTAGAGAATTTCCTGACTTTTCAGTTGAAAATGTTAAAACAAACACGACTTACTTATCCATAGATGTTAACTACATTAGAACTGGAAGAGTTGGTTTAGAGAGGGTAACAGTCGAAAGAGATGCAACAGGAACGGCAACAACTGTTCCAAACTTACCACCTGCCACACGTGTGAATGTCCCTCTAACATGGGCTGCAGGTATAGGATCAAGAGGCGATTGTTATTCTTTCGATGCATATCTCACTTATAACATCTCAGTAGCAGGCGGGTTTGAAAGATTGAATACAACAGGTAGGATTTCAGGTGTTGTAAGCTAAGTCCAATTTCTTTTACACCAATGTTACATTTTCATTATTTATTTAGTACAAATACCGAATAAAATTTGTTGATATGAAAGGTGTATCATTGGTTGCAGCAGCACTTCTAGTTTCGATAAATTAAATTACCAGAAACATACCAGTAAAACTATCGAATAACAAAATCTCAAAACGGATTCTTCAAGCAAAACACTCGAGAAAATTTAATGGCGGTGTGCATCTAAATAAATATGGGCAAACTATACTGTCAAATGTACTTTATAAAGAAAGGATGAATAAAGTGGATAAGTTGATTGCGAGAGAAGTCGTTTTTTTTTGATTCGAGGTATAGCAAACTGAGATTATTTAGTCAAAAATATGTCTTAAAACCCATAATTTTATATTCTAGAAACATAATTAGATAGTGGGAAAATCTTGTATTCTCATGAGATAGAGTCACTACTTAAGAGTAAAAAGATAAGAATCGGGGACAAGGTTCTGATAACCAGAGGTAAAAGTGAGTATGCAGGTATACTCATGCCGAGGATAAAGCTAGGCGATATGTCCTCGCTTGTAATAAAGTTGCCTAACGGCTACAACATCGGCATAAAACACGAGAAAGACACAAAAATAAGGCGGTTAGAGCCTGGTAGACCCATAAGATTCAAGCCTGCTGAGGATGCTCCAAGAAAAGACCCTGAAAAACATACTGTTTCCATTTTAGGCTGCGGAGGGACGATAGCATCCAGAGTAGAATACACTACAGGTGCGGTATATCCGGCCTTTTCGCCAGCCGACTTGCTACTGTCCTTCCCCGAACTCGCAGATATAGCCAACATTAAAAGCAGAAAGTTATTCGACCTGCTTTCCGAAGACATGGCTCCTGAACACTGGAAATCTATTGCACAAGAGGTCGTCAAAGAGATGCAGTCCGGTGTTGACGGCATCGTTCTCATGCATGGTACAGATACACTCCATTATACTGCAGCAGCCCTGAGCTTCATGTTAAGAGACTTGCCAGTTCCTGTGGTTTTGGTAGGCGCGCAGAGAAGCAGCGACAGAGGAAGCAGCGACAATCTTGTCAACCTTGTGTCAGCTGTGGTCGCGGCAGCGCAATCGAGTGTTGCAGAGGTTACCGTATGCATGCATGGCAGCATGAGCGATGATTTCTGTTATCTTCACCAGGCAACCAAGGTAAGGAAACTCCATTCATCCAGAAGAGACGCATTCCAGAGCGTGAATGTAAAGCCGTATGCAAAAATCTTCTATCCTGACAAAAAAATCGAATACCTGCGAAATGATTATAGGATAAGAGAAAAGAGAACTGTAAAACTTGATGACAAATTGGATACAAATGTAGCACTAGTTTACGCATATCCTGGAATAAAACCAGAGTTCATACAATCATTAAGAAATTTTGATGGTATTGTTATTGCAGGTACAGGATTAGGGCACGTTCCTACGAATCCAACAGGAGACAAATTCACACAGAGCCTGTTGCCAGCGATAAGGAATTTAATTCACTCTAATATCCCGGTTGTAGTGGCGCCTCAGACGATATACGGCAGGTTGGATTTGAATGTTTACGAAAGTGGAAGGATGCTGAATGAAATTGGCGTGATTGGTGACGGTTGCGACTGGACACCTGAGACTTGTCTTGTGAAATTGATGCTTGCCCTCGCCAAATCAAAAGATATGGGAAAAATCAGGGAATTTATGTTAACAAATATTGCTGGGGAGATTAGTGATAGAACGGTGATATAGTGGACAGACAAACAATATGGTGGTTTGTAAGTATCTTGATTTTTGGATTTGCCACATACCTTTTTATTGCATTTAAACCGGTTTTTACACCTAGTTTTTCGGCTTTTGTTTTTGGTTTTCTCGCTGGATCATTATCATATATTATCGGAAAAACACTACAACTCACTCACAAACAGTTGATAAATGTACCCGTAATTTTTGTGAATTCCGTCCTACTAATACCTTTACCCGAAGAAATTTTATTTAGATTCGCTATTATCACGCTCCTGTTCAATAACTCCTTTCTTGGGGTTTTTGTTTCTATAATAATATGGGTAATTTTACATGTTGTGTATGAGAGCTTAGGATCTCCGGTAAAAGTTAGATATTACAGGGCAACTCCAGGATTAATCGATATAACATTATCT
>Ga0213870_1000793_pt1 | contig 14694 bp, 17 predicted proteins | sample WICALVC2017_Meta_FD_160119 | JGI IMG/M metagenome (GOLD analysis project Ga0213870, IMG submission 160119) | Freshwater microbial communities from subterranean cave lake in Wind Cave National Park, South Dakota, United States - WICALVC2017 | ecosystem: Environmental > Aquatic > Deep subsurface >... | reverse complement strand
GATATAATAAAGATATCAAAAGAATTTGCGATAAATAGCAAACTTTTAAAATACAAAAAAACAATTGAAACAATAAAGAATATTGAAAAAAATAATGGCAATGCTTCAATGATAATGCTTGGCAATGCTGTATTTAGCGACAAACCATTTGAAAATTCATTAAAATTTAAAATTACAGACAAAGGTGCTCATTTGCTATGATACCTAAATCGCATCCAAGGTATAAATCTTTAAGGACAAGGGAATTAATAGTTAAAGGAGTAGAAAAAGGAATAACATCAATTCACGGTCTCATAGCTCATGGCAGAGGAGAGGCATTTGATTATTTATTGAGAGAAAAAACTAATGAATTTGCAAAAAAATCCATTGAAGCTGCAGCTGCATTATTATCATTAGCCAAATATCCTGTCATTTCTGTGAATGGCAATGCTGCTGCATTAGTTCCAAAGGAATTAATCAAATTATCAAAATTGATAAATGCTCAGTTGGAAATCAATATATTCCATTTTTCAAGACAAAGAGAAATAAAAATAAAAAAATATTTAGAAAAATATGGAGCAAAAAATGTTCTTCTGCCTGATAAAAAACATAAAATAAAACATTTAGAATCAAATAGGAGATATGTTAACAAAAATGGAATTCTAAAAGCAGATGTTGTTTTTGTTCCTTTGGAAGACGGCGACAGAACAGAAGCGCTAATAAAAAACAATAAAAAAATCATAACTATTGATTTAAATCCTTTATCGAGAACAGCACAAAAAGCGACAATAACGATAGTTGATAATATAGTAAGAGCAGTTCCATTATTGATTAAAAAAGTAAAACAATATAAAAAATACAATAAGAATAGATTAAAAACAATAATTAAAAGACACAATAATAATAAAAATCTAAAAAATACCTTAAATTATATGCTTAAGAATCTCTCTTAAATCCTTTTTGTCGATAACAACATCAGCGGCTTTCTTTAATTCATCATGCTCGCAGTTGAATGCAATTCCCAAGCCAGCTTCCTGCATTATTTTGTAATCATTTAGATAATCACCTATGAAAACACATTCCTTCAGGCTTATGCCTTCTCTTTCTGCTATTTTCCTTAAAGCCAATGCCTTTCCATCCATATCATATTCTGTTGCCTCTATTTTTGAAATATCTCCATCGTCGTCAAAATAGATTCTGCTTAAGAAAACATCATCAAAGATTTCCTCATAATTTGGAAGAAATTTTTCAAGCATTATGTTTAATGAGCCAGAAATCACAGCAAGCTTTAAGCCTCTTTTTTTTAATTCTGTTAGAGTATCGATTGCGCCATCCATCAGCCTAAGATGACCGATTGCCCTGAAAAAATCCTCTTTTTTTGCATTTTTTTCTCTCCATAAAGCAATGTCATGCTCTGCCCACTCCTTATAGGTTATCTGGCCATTGAAAAACCTGTTTTTTGCGTCTTCCCTTCTGTGCCTGTCTGTCTGGAAATAGTCGTGGAAAATCTGCCAGGAGAATGTGACATTGTCTATTAAAGTGCCATCAACGTCAAAGCAAACAAGCTTATATTTTCCCATATTTTAATAGAATTAAATTTGAAATATAAATCTTGTTAAATTATTTCAAACATTTACCAAATTCATCTTTCAAATCATAGAACATAACACAAAATTTCCTTATTGCTATTTCAATTTCCTTCCTGCCTTTGTTCGTTATGGTGTATTTTTTCATCTTACTTCTATTTCTCACTTCCTTAATGAAGCCCTTTTTCTTGAGGGATTTGAGAACAGGATAAATCGTGCCAGGGCTTGGCTTATGACCTTTTCTTTCCTTTAGCTCTTGGGAGATTTCCTCTCCAGACATATTTTTCTGGCTGATAATCTTTAATACTAAAAAAGTCAAAAAGCCCTTCATTTCACAGCATTCTTTCATAATGAAACAAAAACACAAGTAGTATAAATAATTATCGTTAGATATCGTATAACCGATAAATTTAAATATAAGGTATGATTCTCATATCGCATAACCGATATTAACCGAGGTGAAATAAGATGGAAACATGCGGATGCGGGTATGGTGGAGCGCGAGGCTTCTTCACAAAGGAAGAGAAAGTTGAGATGCTTAAAGAATACAAGGAATCTCTGGAAAAAGAAGCTAAAGGCGTAGGCGAAAGGATAAAAGAGCTGGAAAGGAAGAGCTAAAATCTTTTCCTTTTATGCTAATAAAATGCATGCAGGTCGGAGTTTTACAACCCCTCTTTTTCCGGCCTTGCATTGCTCATTTAATTAGAAAAATATGGATCATAAAAAACAACTGGAAAGGGCAAAAACAATTTCTGATGTATTTGAAATTGTAAAAGAATTAGTAAGGGATTCCATTGGATTGGACCAATCCGGGCTTATTGTTGGTGTTTCAGACTTAGGAAGCCATGGCAGGGGATTTGTAGGCGCATTTTATTCTTTGAACGCAAACATGATAATAATCAACAAGAGGCCTTTGGCAAGAATTCTGCAGACAAATCCTGATTTGTACAAATATTACCTTTTCCACATACTATTACATGAATACATCCATTCAACAGGCTCTTATGATGAAGCGCAAACAAGACAGATTGTGTATGAAATAAGTGAAAGCTATTTTGGTAGACAGCATATAGTTTCAGAATTAGCTTCAAATATGGAAAAATTCATTCATAGTCTGACTGAAGATGGTTTTCAGCCGCCCCAAGATACAAATATAGAGTTTGTTAAAGGGATAGACAAGAAGAATATTAATTATATAAATTGAGTAAGAGGGATAAAATGAAATACGAAAACATACCATCAAATGACATTATTTCGAAGACAGCAAAAGCTTTAGAAGCAAATAACATTAAAGTTTTTATCGCTGAAAACAGCAAAGATGCCAAGAAAAAGATTTTAGAGCTTATACCAGAAGGCGCTGAAGTAATGAATATGACTTCTATGACATTGGATGCAATAAATTTATCAAAAGAGATTGAGGAATCTGGAAAATTTAATTCTGTAAGAAAAAAGCTCATGAGCATGGACAGGAAAACCCAAAACAAAGAGATGCAAAAGCTTGGCACTGCTCCTGACTTTGTAATTGGAAGCGTTCATGCTGTAACCCAAGACGGAAAAGTGATGATTGCTTCTGCATCAGGAAGCCAGCTGCCAGCTTATGCTTATGGCTCTGAAAAAGTCATATGGGTTGTTGGTGCGCAGAAGATAGTAAAGAACTTTGATGAAGGCTTGAAAAGAATTTACGAGCATTCACTGCCATTGGAAAGCGAAAGGGCAAAGATAGCTTATGGAGTTCCAGGAAGCGCTGTGAACAAATTATTGATAGTAAATAATGAGATAAAGCCTGGAAGGATAACAATGATAATAGTAAAGGAAAAGCTTGGGTTTTAGTCCAATTAATTAATTTAATTATTATTAAAAATCAATCTTCCCATCCATTCGCTTTAATATATTCTCCAAATCCGGGAGTCGATGTTGACAAAGGAGGCAGCCATTGTCCAATGTATTCTCTTTCCCAAATTTTTCTATCTTCATTTCCAAGCTTTGCAAACTTATACCTGTAAAATTCTACCCTGATGTATTTTGGTGAATTATCAGGGAATGGATTATAGGCAATCAAGCTTAACGCATTTTCGTCATTGCGCAAAAATTTCCAAATCATATGCAAAAGCCATGGATTGTGCTCTGGCCTTTGCATTGCAGCAAACCAAATCTGCCAGTCTATTCTTGGCTGGTATGGCGCTATGATACTTGGTGTTTTGTAAATATTGCCTGGCTTTCCGATAAACTCATATTCCTTCCATTCTGTTTTTGAAGTTATTATTTCGTCAGTTGTGCCTTCTATTATCAGTTCATACCTTTCTTTTCCAACAGAGCCAAATGCTCCATAGGTATTAACAAAGTCCCATCTATCAAAGGATGTATTCATGTATTGATGTGATGAAAGCAGGTTTTGCACAACTGGAATGCTGAGCCAACCAACAATTACCAAAAGTATCACAGAAGCTATTGAATAGAATTTGCCCAAGTCTTTGTGCACTGCTATTTCAGATTTTTTAACAATCCATTTAGGCAGTATTTTTTTGAAAAAATTATCATCAAAGCATGCAATGCAAGGCACAATTGTAATCCAATTAAGGAAAGAAAGATTGCCGCTTAATATCAATATGAATTGAAATGAAATCAATAAGATTCCCGCTGTATATCTTAAGAATTTTGGATAAAAAACAAAAAATGGCACAATCAACTCTATAAAATGGTTCCAAAGAACTCCAAGGTTATGGATAAATTTAGGCATGAAATGAAAATACCTGCTTAATGGATTTGGGATCGGCTGTGTTTCATAGTGATAATACAAGCATGTTAAGTCCTTCCAACAATCATCTCCTCTAATTTTAATCAATCCTGCTCCGAGATAGATCCTGAAGGCAAGCCATCTGTAAAGCCATATTACCAATTTTGGCGGCTTTGCAAAAGGCCTTGGATCAAGAAAAGGGCATAGAAACACAGCCAAAAATCCTGTCTCAAGTAATTGGATTTCCCAGCCATATCCATAAAATACCTGGCCTATATGGACAAATGACATGTAAATAAACCATAATGAAAGCATTAAGATACCATTAGCATATCCTATAAGAAGAATTAAAGACAAAATAACTCCAAGCCAAGCCAAAATCAGCATAAAGTTGTCTGACAAGTAAAACCAGAATATTGAAGGTAAATTCCAAAAAGCTTCTGGCTTGGTTTCAAACCTGAAAGTTGAAAGAAAATTTTTAGCAGGCAATAATCCATTTTCTCCAAGCAAAGGAATTACTTGAATTGCTAATGACAAAAATGCAAAGAAATAAACAAAGCCGAGAAAACGCAGAAGAATGAAGGAGGTTAGTATATATTCTGTTTTATCTGCCTTAAGTTTGTTCCACCACTTTTTTATGGATGCTGTCATTGTACTTCGCTAGTACATTCCTTTCTTGAAGAAATTTGCACTTTCAAAATCTGCTTTTGTTTTATTTTCTATTTCTGCAAGCTTTTCTGGACTTAATTGCTTAAACTCCTCGGCCAATTTTGCATTTTCCTGTACTTCTTTTGGTGTTTTACAGCCAATTATAGCAAGGTCCACATCCTGGGTTAATGAATAATATAATGCTTCTTTCATTGTAAGAGATGACAAAGCATAACCTTGCGCTGTTACTTTCATCGCTATTACACCCATGCCTTTTTTTCTAGCTTGCGGGATTACAGAATTAATGAATGGCAGATAATGCTTATCTCCTGCATTAACGCAAAGGAGAATAGTATCAAAATTGTATTTATTGATTGCCTCTATGAGTATGCTTGGATCATGATGTCCTGTAATGCCGATAAATCGTATTTTTCCTTCTTTTTTTAATTCCTCAAGGCCGTGAATTGCACCATTTGTTGAAAATATTTCATCAATATCCTCTTGAGTTCTTAAATCATGAAGCTGCAGTAAATCTAGATAATTTGTGTTTAATCTTTTAAGAGAATCTTCCACCAGAAACATTGTCCCTTCATAGCTTCTATCATGTGTTTTTGAAGCAAGAAAAACACTTTCTCTTTTTGCGTATTTCCACAAAAATTTTCCTAGATAATCCCTGCTTTGCTGGTAAGCTGGCGCTGTGTCAAAGTAATTTACTCCGACTTCAACTGCTTTTTTAATAACCTGCTCGGCTTCTTTGAAATAGCCTGTTGTCCTTAAAATTCCCTCTCCACCAAGCCCTAAAATTGTTGCCTGATACTTGGTTTTTCCCAGTATTCTTGTCGGAAGCATAAAAATATTAAGAGGTTATAGTACTTAAAGATTATGAATGCCCCTGCGGGGAATTACATGCGATAGCATGCTCGCTTTCCGCAAATTGAACCCCGACCTCAAGGTAAATGCCTGCACGAAAATCAATGCAAACCGCAACCTTACGTTCTAATCCGTTATACTACAGGGGCGCAAGATTAAGATTTGAAATATTGTTTATAAAGGTTTGTTGAAACTTGATTTACTACTTTTATATAGTAACAAAATAGAAAGGTTTATAAATGATAAAACTTGATTTAGTCTCATGTCGGAAAACCATCTTGATGATATGATCAGAGACCACGAAAGATTAGTACATTTGATAACTACCTCCCCAGGTTTGGAAAGTTGGGAAAGACAAGGTATGTTGGCTTTATCGGAAAGAATAGGAATGTACGATCCTCTAACGCGGCTTCTAAACAAGGCTTATGTTGAAAAAAGATTGCGCGAAGAGGTTTCTAGAGCAAAAAGGCATGGCGCTCCTTTAACAGTTATAATGCTGGATATTGACAACTTCAAACTATACAATGGTGGTTTTGGGCAACAGCAAGGCGATATTGCATTAGCGCATGTTGGGAGAGTCCTTAATGAAAGGCATAGCCTTGGAAGAAGTGAAGATATCATGGGAAGATATGGAGGGGAAGAATTTTTAGTTATATTGCCTGCAACAGATCTAAATGGAGCCGTTAAAGTAGCTGAAGATTTATGCACAGCAGTTAAATCTACACCAATCGAAAAGTATGTAGGTATAGAAGATAGAAGGCATGTAAAATATGAGGGTGATAAAGGCTTTCAAAATTTATCTGTAAGTGCCGGTATAGCGGCTTACTCGCCATCAATTAACACTCCAGAACTCCTTTTGAATAAGGCAAATGAAACTATGCAGAAGGCTAAAGAATTAAATAGGGGAAGTTTTTCAATTCATTCTTAATTAATTTTTTCACTCCTCCCAATCCCTTAAACTAATCTGTCCTTTTCTTTTGTTTTCTGGAACCTCTAATTTCTCTTGCCCCAATTGTTTTTTAATGCCTAATGCAGTTTTTTCTCCGAGCAATTGTGTTAAAGTTGTTAAATCTGCGCTTTTGACATCTTTCAAGTCTTTTAGCCTGTTCCTGAACAATATTCTGGCTCTTACCCTTCCGATATTTTCCAATCTGACCAAAGGCAATAATTCTTCTTTTACGCCATATCTCATCCTTAATCTCAACTTTACAATTTCCTTTATCAATGATTGGTAATGAAGCATTTTGCAGATTTCCTCTGTTGCATAGAGCAGCCAGTCTGCAATTTCAAGCTTTGCCCTTAACTCGCCTGGCCTTATATTGTATTCCTCAAGCAGAAACTCTTCATCCTGCTCATTTATCCATTGCTCAAACATCATTGCAGTCTTTACAGAATTCAGAAAATCCTCATATTCTGGCTCATACATAGACGGCTCTTCTTCCAGAAGCAAGTCCATATATTCAAGCATTGATTCTTGTATTTTGTCATGCTCCCTAATTCCAACTTTAAGCATAGGCCTTATCTCCAAAGTATGTGAAATCATCTGCAGAAATGAAAATGCATCAATTTTTTTATCAGAAGCATTTCTTAAGCAAGTTATAATAAAATAAGCAGTCAATGGATCCAGATAAAGCTCTGCAGCTCTTTTGCCAATTATTGTTGGCTTGAATTTTTCATCTTCAAGTTCGTTTGCGCTTGAAAATTCATCCCCAGAGCGCATTATGAATTCCCAATCTTCAAGCAAGTCAATTACCTTGCTGATTATGGAATGCAATCTTCTCAAGTCTTTGAATTGATAAGCGTAAAAAGTTCTGTCAAAAAAATCAAAAAGCTGCTTTTTTGTTGAAATGAAATTTGCAGCTATCAAAGACAAAACATATGTCCTCAATACAGGCTCTACTGCAAGCTTTGAATAAATTTCTTCTGGCGAGCCATCAAGATATTTTTCTTTTATTTTTTCCCTTTCTGCTTCGCTCAATGCTATTGTTATAGCTTGTCCTTCATTGTCATAATTTGGACGACCAGCTCTGCCAGACATCTGCATATAATCCAGCACTGGAATCCATGTCAATCCATGCACAGTATACCTTTTCAAGTCTTTTATTATTGCCCTGTATGCAGGCAAATCCATACCATATGCCAGAGTTGGCGTAGCGCATATTATTTTTATTATGCCTTTTCTAAAATTTTGCTCTATAATGTCCTTCTGCCTGTGAATCAAGCCAGCATGATGGAAAGCGATTCCTTTTCTCAGGCAGAAAGCAAGTCTTTCGCATTGCTTTGTTGGTCTGGATAAAGAATTCAAAGCCTCTTCAGATAACGTCTTTAGCGTTTCATTTTCGCTTGTAAGCTTCTTGGAAATTTCCTCTGCAGTTTTCTCGGCAGATTTTTTTGTATTGACAAATATCAAAGCTTGTTTTCCTATTTTAATAGTATCCAGTGCAATATTCAGCACTGCGCTGTCAAATTCATCATCAAGCTCTATAGATTTTGGCATGGGGCTGCAGAAGAAAAGGTTGTTTATAAAGATTGTTGAAATGTGTTAATAACATTACCTGGACTTAAACAAAGAAATAGGAGACTCATGCTCCCATCCGAGAATAATGGGTACCCCTCATATTAATTGTTGAGTATCATAAACGGGTCACCTTCTTCGCGATGACTTATAAAGGTCGTTACAGTTTTTTATTTTTGATATTTTAGTTAATTGATAGTTATTGAAACGTTAATGAGTTAAAAAATATTATGAATTAAACCACATTAACATTTATTGTCTGTTTTACTTTATATTGGCCGTCGCTTACTGTAACAACAGCTGTTTTTAGTCCTTTGCTTGTAAAAGTCCTTAAATTATTTGGCGTAGTAGCTTTATATTTGTCAAAAAATCCAAAGTCCCAAGTATAAGTTAATGGATCGTTATCTGGATCAACAGCTCTGACAAAAAGCAAAACTGGCTGATTCACTTTGGCAACAACATTCTTGCTGTAAGCTGTTATTTTAGGAGCTCTGTTCACAGAAGACTGTGTAGGAACTTGCACTTCCTCGCTCTGGACAAGATTTGACTGGTAAACTTGAGTTTCATTAATAATTGTGATTTTAATTTTTTTTATCGCAATGGTAATGCTTCCATTAATTGCTTTTGAATCATCTTCAACAAAAACATTGATTACATGTTCAACAGAGTCAATTCCGTCGCTGACTATAACTTTTATAACTTTATTGCCTGGAGTTGTGAAGACTCTCTGATGATTTTCTGTTGCTTCATATTTCTCCAATAATCCAAAGTCCCAAGTATAAGTTAAAGAATCACCATCTGGATCAACAGCTCTGACAAAAAGCAAAACTGGCTCGTTTACTTTTGCCACAATATTGCTGCTTGCATTTACTATTTTGGGTGCTCTATTCTTGCCAGTAACATCTATTATTGCGTTTTTTCTTGCCTCTAAACTGCCATCAGTTGCAACAAACACCAAATCAAATCTTTTTGTATCTAACTTGTTTACTGTATCAAAGCTTGGCGTCCAAATAAACACATTGCCATCAATTGAAGAGCCTTCTGGAGGATTTGAAGCATAATAGCTCAGCCGGTCTCCGTCAGGGTCGTAGCCATTAAGAGAAATTGATATAGCATCTCCTTCCTGCACTTTTATTTCTTTTATAGGGTTAAATATTGGAGCCCTATTTGTTTGCTTTATGTTTATATCTGCTAATTTTGAGGTTGAAAGTGTGCCGTCTGTTACAGTTACCTTGACAAAATACGTTCCTGCGTCATCATATGTTGTTTTGTAAGTGTCAAATATCATAAATCCTGAATAGCTTAATTTAACTTTATCTCCATCTAAGTCGTAAGCATCAGGCTCAATTTTTATTGTGTCGCCTTCATTTACAGTTATGTTAGGCACGTCCTCTATGACTGGCGCTCTATTGACATCCTTAACTGTTACAACGACATTCTGGACAACTTTTTTGTCTTTTGAGGATGCTGAAAATTGTATGTAAAAATTCTTATTCAGAACGGTGAATTTATCAGCAATGTAGTCTATAAAATCCTCTTTTTTGACAGTGTCAAAACCAGGTGTCCAAGTGAAAATATTACTTTCCAGCTTAGCTCCTTCCGGCAGTTTATCTGCAGAATAAGTTATTTCGTCGCCATCAGGATCATTAGCACTTAAATTTATTACAAGTGTTTGATTCTCATTTATTACTTTGCTCCCAATTTCATCAAATATTGGTGGCCTGTCAACATCATTTACAGTTACTTTCAAAATGGTATTGCCACTAAAGTCATTTCCTTCTGCGTGCACTATAGCATCATAAGTGCCTGCATCATCATAAGTAGTCTGCCATTCATTATCATCCCCAATAGGCTGAGTTATTGTATAAGCCAATCCATATTTGGCAAAGTCTGGAAGATCCAGCTTTGCAATATCATTTTCATTCACTGTAACATCTGGAATATCATCAAGCAGTTTTTGAATATCAACATCCTCTACATAAACATCCCATGTCTTGCTGACTTTATAGATGCCGTCAGAAACTATAATAAAAACAGTATGCTTTCCAGAATCACTGTAAGAAGGCCTGTATGCAAACTCTTTTCCATCCTTTGCTTTTTTGCTGTCTATATACCATTCGTAGCTTAATTCATCATTGTTTAAGTCGCTGGCTTCTACTTTAAATTGAACTGATTCCATTTCCTTCATGTAGACGGGGCTTTCTGGGGCGTATAAGTCAATTGTTGGCATTTCTTCTTTTCTTTTGACAATAATCAATATCTCTTGAGAAGTATTGGCGATTCCGTCAGAGGCAGTTACTTGTGCTTTATATTCGCCTGCATCGCCATAAGTGGTTTGCCATTCACCGTTTTCGTCCAGAGGCGGGCTGTATGTTATTGTAAGCTTGTCCCTGTCAGGATCAGTAGCATTTGTCTTCAAGCTAATTTTTTCAGTCTCTTGTATTACAAATGTAGTTACAGAATATGCAAAATAGGGAAAAACCAAGAATATAATTAAAAGTAATGCAATGTTTCTATTCATTTATTTTTCCCCCAACAAAAAGAATCTAGCAGAAACTGAGTTCTGCGGAATTAATAAAAAAAGCAAAAGCTTATTGCTGTTGCTGCTGCACATCCACTATCACTGGCGGCCTATTGACATTCTCCACATTGATATTGACTAATTGTTCAGTTGTGTCCTGGCCATCGCTTACGCTTACAGTGACTTCATATGTGCCTGCGCTGTCATAGTCTGTTTCCCAAGTGAAAACATTGTCGCTTTGCGTGAATTTCTTGTCGTCTATTGCATATGTAAGAGTATCTTTGTCATCATCTGTAGCCAATGCTGTTATAACAATCTTGTCGGTTTCCTTTGTATCTATGTCCTCTATCTTTTCTAATGCTGGCTTTCTGTTTACGTTCCTAACTTGTACAGACCATATTCTGCTAGTTGTAGACATTCCATCAGTAACATCAATCTTTACAGTATGCGTGCCTGCGCTGTCATAGTCTGTCTGATAAGTGTAATCTGCATTGTTTCCAACATCATTGCCATCAAGCTTCCATGTATAAGTCAATGGATCATTATTCAAATCACTTGCTTTTACGCTGAATTCTAGAGCTTGCGTTTCATCTATAGTCAAGCCGCTTTCAATTGGCTTTACATTGTCTATTGTTGGAGCTTCTTCTTTCTTATTGACTATTATTAAAACATCTCTGCTGTCAGTTGCCTTGCTGTCTGAAACAGTGACTGTAACAGTGTATTCGCCTGCATCGCCATAATTAGTCTGCCATTCACCTCTTTCATCAATAGGCGAGGTAAATGTAAATGCCAATATATCTTTATCTGGGTCTTCTGCTTTTGGAAGCAAGCTGACCAAATCTGTTTCTTGAACTACCAAAACAATTGGCTTGCCTTTCGGCTTTTCTACAACTGGTGCAACGACTTCTTCCTCTTTCTTTTCTTCCATGGTTACATTTACTACTTGCTCTACAGGCTTCTCTTCCATCTTTTCCTCAGGAGGAGCAACTACTTGTCCTGTAACATTTGTGCCACCATAAAGAGTCTGATAAACTTCACAGCTACTTAACAAGAATACAGAAACTATCAACATTGCAATAAGCGATTTTGTTTTAAAATCCATTATAAACACCCCTCCTGTGTATTTTTGTTCGAAATGAAAGTGTTGCTATTTAAAAATAATAACTTGTATTTAAACTTTTTGGTAGTTAAAAGATTTTCTGCAGATAATAATTTCGGGCTGGGACTTATAAAATAAGTTTGTATTGAAAAGAATGGGCCTGCTCAGATTTGAACTGAGGACTTTGAGAGCTTTTTTGAGCTTCACTCGATATCCGCCAATCCGGTTATCAGTTCTGCCGCCTCTTTTGGAGGCTCGAGCATTCTAACCAGACTGAACTACAGGCCCAATTAATAATTGAAAAATTAGTTGATTTATAAAGTTTTATCATTTAATTGATTCCAGAATAGAGTCTTTTATTTTCTGAATTTCTTCTTTTTTAACTTCCTTAAACCACAATTCATCTGGATAAATAACGATGGTTGCCCCTACATTGTTGCAGAAACCCAAGCAGCCAGTTCTTGTAACCCATATCGATGAAGCTAAGCCATTCGCTTTAACCCAGTCTTTCAATTCCCTAAATATCTCATACCCCTGAACATTGGAACAGCATTCTTTGTCCTGCGGCCTTTCATTTGTGCAGACAAGAATATGCTTCAATGGCTTGTAAGGAATTTGTTGCATTTTAAAATAAGCGCCCTTGACCAGACTTGAACTGGTGACCTATACCGGATTTCTCTTACGGTGTCTAACCCTGTAGGATAACAGCTTCGTAGTTTCTACCAAGAACTCGTACGCTCCACCTATTGCTCCATGCTTCTGCATGTCTGAGCTACAAGGGCGTCAAAAATTTTTTAAGTTCTGGTAGATTAGAAACAATTGAACCTTCAAATTCTTTATAAAACTTTCTAGTTAATGATGGGATAAAAAATACAACTTTATAACCAAGTTTGTTATAGTCTTTGAGTTTCTTCTTTATATGACTAATTCTATCTTTATCGGGATGCTTCCATTCTGTTACTTCAATAATTTTATCATCAATTTTAAAGTCAGGAAAATAAACTTTTCCATCTACATTAATATAAGGCTCATACTCAAAGCCTATGCTTTCTTGAATTAAAAAATCCCCTATTTTCTTTTCTAATAAATTTCTTACAGGAATTTCATTATCTAGGCAATATAGATAGCCCCTACCAACTTTCTTGAATCTTTCGTACTGCCAAACATGATATTGCTTTGGATGATTTTCTTTCATATCTTTATGCCATTTCTTCATTCGCTTGGAGCTAATTTTTCTTAGTCTTTCAATCTCGTACTGTAGTTTTCCTTCTCGTATCTTCTTAAGCACACAGTTTTTTCCACCTTTGATTTTACCCCAATTTTCAGGAAGTTGTTCTAAAATGTCATCTTTGTATTTTGATATATTTTCATCAACAAATTTCAATATTTTTTCTAGTCTATCAGTTCTTACGCATGTCAACTCGAATTTATACTTATAAACTGAACCCTTTGACAGAGTCAATATTTTGCATAATTTCCTTTCAGAACCAGCTTTATTTATTGCTCTGCAAATTATTTCTTTTTGCACTCCTTTTTTAAATTTTAAAACCATAATCTTGGTAGTGTTAACTTATATTTAAGCATTACTGAGCTACAAGGGCATAAAAAGAAGATAAAAAAGTTCATTTAAAAACCTTTAGGTAATTTAATTTACTGCAACAACCTTGACTTTAAAATTCAATTCCTTTCCAGCCAAAGGATGGTTTAAATCAACTACAACAGAATCGTCAGTGATTTCCTTAACTGACGCTGGAATTCTCTCTCCCTGAGGGCCTTTAAGCAGAAGCATTCCTCCAACTTCTATATTAGGCGGAAACTTATTCTTAGGCACGCTAACAATTAATTGATCACTTTTCTCGCCATAAGCATCTTTGGGATTTATCTTGATAATTTTTTCATCATTCAATTTCATGTCTTTGACTCCATTTTCAAATCCAGGAATGACTTGATTATTTCCAATTGTAAATTCCAATGGCTGTTTGCCTTCACTAGAATCAAAAACAGTTCCATCATTTAACGTACCTGTGTAATGGACTTTGACTTTCGAGCCTGGTTTCATAAAAAAATCACCTATAGAAAATTATTAAGAGATATTATTTAAGGGTTTTGAATTTATTTTACGAACTCCACATTTTCAAAATCCTTAAATGCGTAATCGCCTGTTACAAATTTTAAATTTAGTTTTAATGCTGCCACATATCCAATGCAATCAGTAAAACTCAATCTTTTTTTATTATTTGCGAGTTTGAACTTATTTGCGTCTTTGATTATATCATCATCTGTGCTCATGATTAATGGTAATACAAGATTGTAAATTCTTTCTGCCTCTTCATTTCCAAAATTCTTCAAGTAATAGAAATGGATTTCCATAAGATTAAAGATTGTAGTCCCAGCATCTATTGGACTTAAAGTATAATCTTGATAATCCGGATTTTGTTTGGCTATTTCTATAAGTGCATAGGTATCAAGAAAGTACTGCATTTTTATTCATTCCACTCTTTTCTTAATTCATTTTTTGCCTTTTGAGCGTCTATATTTAGATGCTTGCTTGCGCCCCACAATTTGCTTAAATCTACTCTTGGAATGATTTCAATATTCACTTCTTGCCCAATTCTTAATTTTCTCTCCTTAACATAATGCGGAGGCAGAACCACAACAGTGCTGTTTCCTGATTTCCTTACTTTGGCAGTTACCATTTTGAATCACCTATGTAATACATATGTAATACGGAGTATTTAAAGG
>Ga0213870_1000792_pt1 | contig 14694 bp, 12 predicted proteins | sample WICALVC2017_Meta_FD_160119 | JGI IMG/M metagenome (GOLD analysis project Ga0213870, IMG submission 160119) | Freshwater microbial communities from subterranean cave lake in Wind Cave National Park, South Dakota, United States - WICALVC2017 | ecosystem: Environmental > Aquatic > Deep subsurface >... | reverse complement strand
ATGGATAAACTTTTTAAGTCCGTTCTTGTTAGGTGCAAATCAGCCGGGAACCCGGATTTCTTTTAAGATTCGTGATTTTCTCTCGGTGATCGATTGGTGTCTAAGAGATAGAAATACTCAATACGATTACTTTATTGGTTTGGAGTGCATCAATGCCCTGGCAGGAATTTTTTTAAGAAAAATTAGTTTTATCAAGAAGGTGATTTATTATGTTTCTGATTATTCGCCGCAGCGATATCCTAATAAATTATTTAACAGTCTGTACTTAAGGCTAGATAGGTGGGCGGCAATGCATGCTGATTATATTTGGGATGTCTCGAAGGCAATTCAACCGGCAAGAATAAAAGCCGGGTTGAATCCGAAACGATCGGCTCCCTGCATCCATGTACCCAATGCGCTTTTTCCTTCACAGATTAAATATCGATCATTAGATGAAATTAATCGTTTCAGTATAGTCTTTGCCGGATCTTTAGGGCAAGAAAACGGTCCGGATGTCGTAATAGAAGCTTTACCGGCAGTCATAAGAAAATACCCTCAAACTAAACTACATATAGTAGGTGGAGACAGGACAAATATTGAGAGGCTTAAAACAAAGGTGCAAGAGTTGAGTTTGAGCCGTAATGTAAAATTTTATGGCGTCATTTTAGATCCGGTGGAAATGTCTAAGCTTATCGGAAGTTGTTACTTAGCTGTAGCCCCATACCGTGCATTTCCCGGATCACCACGCTACTTCGGAGATGCCGGTAAGATTCGCGTTTATGCAGCAGCGGGTTTACCGATAATTACCACATATGTTCCGCCATTGGGTGTGGAAGTTAAAAAGAAAGGAGCTGCTTTATTAGTAAATGATACTGCTAAGGAATATGCTAAAGCTATAAGTAAAATATTTTCCGATAAAAAAATTTATTTAAAATTAAGAAAACAAGCTATATTATTTGCCAAAGATAATATATGGGAGAACACGTTTATTCAAGCTTTTAAAAAGATGCAAATGCATAATTAATTATGAGTGAGGTCTTTGATTATGAGAAGGTCTTTATGGGTTTATCTACCGGTACCTCAGTTAAACCCGAGCATCTTTTTAAAAACGATTACCGGTTTCGAAATTTGATTGAAACGGTCAAATTACAAAAAGGGCGTTTGTTAGATATTGGTTGTGGAGGAGGCTCTCTCACCGAGAATATAAAATATTACTATCCAAGGGTGGAACTTTACGGTTGTGATGTTAGTCACAAAGCCATTTCACTGGCAAAGAAATATGGAAGTGGTAATGTTAAATACTCAGTAAATGGAAATAATTTTCCTTATAGAAGCAATTATTTTGATATCTGTCTATGTCTTGATGTATTGGAACATGTACCTAAGGTTGATCTTTTTTTAAGTGAAGTTAAACGAATATTAAAACAAAAGGGACTATTTTATCTAGTTGTCCCTTGCGAAGGTCAATCATTTACTTTAACGTCTTTTTTCCAAAGAATAAAAATTGGAAATTCGCTAACCTATAAACATCTAGGTCATATTCATCCGGAATTCACACATCAATATGTCTTATATTTGTTGCGAAATTACAAGTTCACCATACTCGATATTAAATACAGTGATCATTTGCTGTCCCAGACAGTCCAATTTTTTATGTATTTTTTAGCCAAAGAGATTCTTGAAAATACGCTTGGTGAAAAACGAGCAGAAGCTTACTATGATCGTTCAATTATAAAATCGATAAATAATAAAAAAATTACTGATCCTATTATGATTATTCGAAAGAGTTGGTTATCGATTAGTCAAATTATCAGTTTTATTACCAAGTGGGAAACAAGACTATTTAATAGAATGTATTTTAGCGCTAGTAAGTTAGTGGTATTAGCGAAAAATAATGATTAACATTATTAAGAAGATTAAAAAAAAGGGTTTATTTGATTTTATTTATCATGGAGGAAATTATTGTATACATACTAGTCTTTCTACAATAAATATTATTATATTACGCTTAAGAGGCTACAATATTGATTTATCTGTACATTTGCGAGGGAGGCATTATATTTTCCAAGATACGCGAGATTCGATAAATATAGACAAAGATTGTGAAATCGGTCTTGGAAATATTATTAGGGCAGGATTGGGTGGGAAAATAATATTAGAATCTGGTGTAGCACTATACGATTATACAATTGTTGACATCCAAAAAAAATTAGTAATTGGTAAGGATACATTAATTTCTCCATTTTGTTACATTACAGATTACGATCATATCTTTCAAGATAATACTTTACCTATTCAAAAACAAGGTTATCGTGCAATACCAATTACTATTGGAAGAAATGTTTGGGTTGGCGCACATTGCATAATACTTAAGGGAGTAACTATTGGTAACAATACAGTTTTAGGTGCTGGTTCAGTAGTTACTCATGATATTCCAAGCAATTGCCTCGCAGTAGGAGTCCCAGCAAAAGTTATAAGGAAAATATGATTATTCTGAAGAAGTTTTTATATAAATACAAAGATATGTTTCTCCTCATAATTATAAGTGTTATTGTGGTCCAGTTATGGTATGGTTTCAATCCTAATATGTTATTGACCAGCCATGATACTGGAGCTGCTCTGGATCCAATTGGATTAGTAAAAACTAGGTTATATGCATGGCACAGTGGTATCAATTTAGGTGTTTCACAGATTCATCTTTCTGGAGGAATCATTTATTACGGTATTGAAGCATTGGCAACATATTTCACCAATTCAGTTTTTTGGGGGCAAAGAATTGTTGTAACACTATGGTTTTTTCTACCGATGTTTGTTTTATATATTGTACTTCGAAAGATTACTGTATTTGCAAATAAGCCATTTATGGCTTTAATTGCATCACTGCTTTTTCAATTTAACCATTATCAGCAGCATGGTTGGCGAGTTTTATGGAGGACTAGATTTGCAACTTACATGTTACTTCCAGTGATCTGGTTATTAATGATGGATTACTTTGAGGGCAGACGTACCTTGTTAAAAACCTCTATCTATGTGGCCTTATCGGTTTTTCTATTAAACGGAGGTGGTTCTCCTCCGGTATTTGGTGCGGTTATACTACTTGTTTTAGTAACTACTTCATATTATTTATTGATAAATCTACATCATAATATAACTTCTTATATTAGAAGAAGCGTTCTTTTTATTTTATTTAGTGGAATTTTCTCATTCATTCTATCATCGCACTGGATTGTTCCCTTTTTATATTTTACTTTTGCGACGTATTCACAAACTGTGGCAGCATATGGAGGTTTATTATCGATAATCGCTTGGACAGATGTTGTTAGTCTGGACACAAGTATTCTTAACTTACTCAGAAATGTTGGCATCCCATTTTGGGACACATCTCGTGGCGACCCATTACTTTTTCGTACAATCCCGTTGCTAATTATCTTAAGTTTCCTTTGGCCGATCTTAGCTCTTTCTTCCATGTTTTTTGTTAAGGTGAAAGTTGAGAGAAAACTCATAATACTTTTTTTGATTCTTATGGCTGTTGGCTTGGTCTTTACTGCTGGTACACACAAACCATTTAGAGATTTTTATATTTTTCTTTACACACGCATTCCTGGTTATGTGATGTTTCGTTCTCCCTTATATAAATTCGGTAATCTATTATGGTTTGCGTATTCCATCCTCATTGCTTTTACCATAAGCTCGATAATTTCACGTGTGAAAATAGCGCGAGTACCCAAGATTGTTATTCCAGTAATTTTTATAACGACTATCTTCTTATGGGATTATTCTGTATTTAATAATAAATTTTTTTCTTGGCATCCACCACTCACAACTATGGAGAATATTCCACCATACGTCTTCTCGTATAAGAATTGGGTTGACAAAAACTCTGACTATAATAGCCGAACCTTATTACTGCCTGGTATGCAAAAAGAATGGTCTTGGGAAGTTTATCGATGGGGATATGCAAGTTTTGGGTCACAGCTTTTTCCGCTTCTCACTGATAAAAATACACTTACCAATGATACTGCCAGTTATGAGGGTCCAAGTACCCGTGAAGCTATAGATACACTATATGAAATGATAAAAAATGGTGTACCTTCTTGGGTAGAGGTGGCTAACGATCTAAATATTCGGTATCTGTTGTTAAGAAAAGATTACTATTACAATTCTGATTTGGCACGCACTGTGCGGCCTGATATTTATGAGAAAATATTATCTCAGGAGAATAAAGTTGAAAAAATTCAGAATTTTGGTCAATGGGATCTGTACCAAATTAAATTAAGTAAGAGCAATGAAAAAATATTTTTAGAAACTACGCCAACGGTTTACTTTGATTTAGATAGCAATGTTGAAATTTCAAAACATTTGACTCTTGTGCATGAGAGGGGGGTCGATCTTCAAAATAAACCTATCCTTATCTCAAATGAAGCGATAAAAGATAATATCGAAAGTGATAGAAATTTACTGATAATACCACATCCAGAAGATATGTTTATTCCACCACAGCAGTTTACACTGCCTACGACTAATTTTATACCGGGTCATCCGCTCTATTTTTTAACTGAAAAACGAGAAAAGCAGCTTTTTGAAAGAGAAAGTTTAAACCATGAAGATACACTTAATATTTATCTGGACCTAAGCGTTCTAAGGCTTACTGAAATTAACAGAGTTATTGAAGAAAATGGTGACATTGAAATAATTGAAAGAGTTTTAGATAAATATGCTCTTCACTTAGGTGACATCAGAAAAATAGTTGAGGAATTAATAAAAAATGAAAAATCGTTCAATCTTATACTTGCAAAAACAAAGTGGTATCTAATACAAGAGAAAAAGATTATTGAAAATTTCATTAATAATCCAAAGATGACATCGTTGAAAATTTCGTCGGCAGTACATTTAGGTAATATAAATGATTTAATTGAGATTATTCCACTATCTCAAGATCAAGAATCAATTCTATATAGTAAGAAATTAACAGACTTTGAATCTGATGCTATTTTTTTGGATGATGAATATAAATTGGGGATACCAGAGAACGGACTCTATGAGATTTATATAAAAAATAACAGCCTGCTGCGAAACTTTGGCAAATTATATATCCAGATTGGAAATCAATCATCTGAAAAAGTATTGGATATCCACAAAAGTGTATTTTCCTGGCAAAAAGTTGAAGATGTAGTCCTGGATAAGGGAAGTTGGAGATTAAATATAAAGGGAGATGAAACGCAACTTTCTTCCATCAGAAGATATGATGTAGCTTTATATAAGCAGGCCAACAAAACAATAACTGCACAAAGCGAAATAATTTCATACCGCAGAATAAATCCAACCAGATTTTGGGCTAAGATAACTTCTGTTAATCCCGTTATATTGATGTTTGATGAAAAGTTTGAAACTGGTTGGAAACTATACTTGAAGGAAAAGTTTGAAATGCAGGGAGTATTAAATGAACAGATCTTTAACACTATTGGATTAAGACCGATAACAGAGGATAAGCACATGAAAGTAAATGGTTACGCAAACGGCTGGCTTATAAATCCCAAGACAGACCTGGTTGGTGAAGAGACGGAAGTAATTATTGAATACGAGCCGCAGCGTGTATTTTATGCAGGCTTTTTGATAAACGGAGTTGCCTTGGCTGGTGCTACTGTATATTTGATATTTACGAAAAGATCAATAATACTAAATTTGTTTTCACAACTGAAGGCTCATTTTGATTGACTTTTCGCAATTAGCAGAGTATATTTAATTTATATGGGCGATCACAACCCACTGCAGAAGTTTTTCCCTTATATTCTTATTGCTGGTACGCTAGTCCTTGGAGCATATATTTTGGCTCAGAAAGGAATTGTGAGCTTGCCTAGCTTTGGGAAAAAACAAAATGTCGTGGAGCTGTCTAAAAAATTAGTGGTGGATATCCTTTTCACCGGCGATGAATACAAACTTTCCTATACAGCGCTTGATCCGGCGAGTCTTGTAAATATAGCCAAGTTTGATAAAAGCGAACAATGGCAGGGCGAGGGAAGTATCGATGAAGATGAGCAAATTGGTGGTAATGTGATATCTTTAATTGCCCGTGACGGCAAAAAAATTAGCGCTTTCCTCTTCAAGCCGCTCCATCTTGCAACAGCTGATAACATTAAATTTGCCGTCAACCTCAAAAGTGATCCCGAAGATATAGAAGGTTTAAACGTGATTTTTGGTGATAAAGATCTGACTAACTACTTCCGCTTTCCTCTCACTAATCTTGTACCTGGTATTAACTATCTAAGTGTTCCCAAATACCGTTTTTCCCTGACTGAGGAAACTGTTAAAAATGGAGCTACTTCTTCTGTTACAGGAACAGCCGCCAAATCTACATTGACCTGGGATAAAATTGAGCGTATTCAGTTGGAACTTGCTTCAAGACCGGGTAGCAAAGCCAATGTCGAAGTAGGTTGGCTCAGAGGAGAAAAGGAGGATGTTTTTGAAGCAGATTGGAATTTTGACGGTACCGCTCACTTCTTAAATTTGGATACTGACAAAGACGGTAAGCTTGTACTTCTTGTTAATCACGTTGGCAAAGGAACAGCTACTCTTCGCAAATTGGGAAGTGTCAGTGATTTTACCTATAGCGCCAGGATAACAAGTCTGATTAAGGGAAATGTTGGCTTATTCTTCCGTGGCGATTATAAAAGCGCCTTCGGTTATTACCTTGCAGTAGGCGGAGTGGACACCAATGACTGGTCTTTAAGTAAATTGCACTTAGATCAGGATCAAGCGAAGAATTCTGTTCTAGCCAGCGGACAGATAGGTAATTTTGAGTTTAGTGTTGACCAACCTTTTTATCTTAAAATAACAGCAAAAGGGAGCAAAATCACAGGGTATTTTTCGCTCGACGGAAAAGAATATACAAAACTTGAGGAAGTAGTGGATAATACTTTTTCAGCTGGCGGAGTTGGAATCGCTATTGCCGGAGGAGCATCAGCATACGTTGACGACTTTAATCTGATCCAGAAATGATCCCAAATAAATCCTCTCGTATTTTTACTGTATGTGTAGTATTTCTAGTTCTACTTTTAATCACTTCTTCTTTTGATTTAGCTCTTACATCAGCTATTATTTTATTTTTAATAAATTCCACAATTGATTACAGGTACGTTTTCATCTCATCAATAGTCCTTTTTGTTTTGGACTGGCTGCTAGGAAAAACAGAACTAAGAATACTTTTTTTAAGCGAACTATCAGCAGATGCTTATATGCTATTTCTTACCGGAGTAGTTTTGTATCTTAAAACAAGAAAAGATGTGGTACACCTTTTGGAAAGAATTACCCAAAGGGAGAAAAAGATACTTTCTCGAACGATAATCTTAAAATTAGCCTTATGTACAATTTTTGGCATACTTCTTCTTCCGATTCTAGGTATGTATATTTCATCTCTGGTTAGTTACGCAACTTTTTCGTATCTTATCAAACAATTTAACGGGAAAATTGCCGTTTTTTTGGCCATTCTCATTCTTCCAGTTACCGCAATTAGTCTTTTACTGAATAATCAAAAGTTTGCTGAAGAACTTGGTAACTTTATATTTTTCTTTTTTTCTTTAGGAACAATACAAGAGGTTATTAATCTTTCTCGCAGTACTAAAGACAGGCGAATTGTATCTGAAGTTGAGCGCGGCTTCCGCAGACTTAGCTTACCCAACACCACTTAATGAAAGATATCCGCAGTTTTCTGCCTATTATCCTATTTGCCTTTCTTGCATTTATCATCGTTCTTCCTCTTTTACCGTCCGGATATATTATGACTTTAGACAATATCTCAACAACTATCCCCATTGCTCCTACTTTGGGATCTCCCTATTTTCTATTTGTTTCCGTTTTCTGGATATTGGGTAAGATCATCCCTTTATTCTGGCTGCAAAAGGCAATGCTTTTTCTGGTATTTTTTTTGGCCGGCTGGGGCATGTATCACCTTATTCCTTTAGAGAAACAAATTCCTAGAATGTTTGCCGGATTTTTTTATACAGTAAATCCTTTTGTATATTCAAGAGTTATGGCCGGTCAATGGCATCTTCTTTTGGGATATGCCCTTTTCCCTTTTTTTGTGAAATGGATAACTGAATTTATCCGTAAGCCCTCTCTTATAAAAGCGCTTTTGGGTGCGGTACTTGTAACCGTCATTACCAGTACATCCATCCATTATTTGCCGGTTATGAGCTTTTTTATTTTGGTCCTGGCAATTTCCTACTATAGCCTCCATCCTCAAGAGTTCTTATCATCTATAAGATATTTAATATTATTTATTGCAGTTATCCTCATTCTTAATACCAATTGGATCATACCGACATTGTTTGGTTCGTCGGATGTTGCCGTATCACTAGCCGTATTTGAGAGAGGCGATCTGGAGACTTTCCAGAGCGTCCCTGATTCCACCTTTGGGCTTATTTTCAACCTTTTATCGGGATTCGGTTTCTGGTCAGAAGCGCATAATTACTTTCAAAGCATCAAAAATATAATATTTTTCTGGCCAATTGTGTCTTTGACTATTATTTTTACTACTCTATTAGGCATTTATCACCATGTGAAGTATAAACAAACCAGTAATCTTCCTTTTTTTCTAACATTAGCCGTATTATTTCTTGTTTCACTTGATCTTTCTGCAGGTGTGGCACTACCGTCTTTTTCACAGACCACCTATGCGCTATATGAAAAGTTTCCCTTGCTAAGGGCCTTTCGGGAACCGCATAAGCTGGTGGGAAATCTGATGTTTGTTTATGCATATTTAGGTGCATACGGTGTAAGCTTATTATCAGGAAAAGTAAAGGAATTGAGATACGCAATTTTGTCCGTATTTTTTTTGGCATTACCCTTTATTTATACGCCCCTTGTCTTTGGCGGGTTTTGGGGACAGCTCAAACCTGCGAATTATCCAGAATCGTGGCGTACAGCCGATAATCTTTTAAAGTCTGATAAAGATTCATTTTTGAGCGTATTTTTTCCCTGGCATTTTTATATGAGATTTAAATTTGCCAACAATCGCGTTATTGCTAATCCAGCCCCATTTTATTTCTCCAAACCAGTCATTTCATCACAAAATTATGAGACAGTATCCTTGTATACGCATGATACTCGCTTGGAAGCCTTGCATGTGGATGGGTTAGTGACAATTGCTCAAGAAGGTGTGAATCTGCTAGGTGATAAGGTCTATGAAAAGCCCAAGTGGGCGCAGGATTTGGCGGTGATTGAAGTAAAGTACGTAATTTTAGCCAAAGAGGATGATTGGAGGAAGTATTTTCAGTGGTTTGGAGATAGCAATGAATTTGAAAATGTTTTTGAAGATAATTATCTGGTCGTATATAAAAATCTTCTTTTTGGTAAAGAATTACCATTGCCATCCGACATAATTATACCTGAGGTTTAGATTGTCCGGATAAGCTAAAATATATTGAGCCGCTTGTGAGGATCGAACTCACGACCTACGCTTTACGAAAGCGCCGCTCTACCAACTGAGCTATGGCGGCAAGACAAACTTGCCTATTGGCAATATATTATTGTAGCGCCGTTTGAACTGCTTGGCAATCTTGAGTAATCTGTTGTTTAAGTGAAGCGATACTTGGGAATCTTATGGGTGGTCGAATGAACGAAACTACATGAAATAAGATTGTGTCATCATACAGATCACCAGAAAAATCAAACAGGAAAATTTCGATGACCAGTTTTGGTTTATCTAAAATGTACTTAGGTCCAAAATATAATGCAGTTTTATATATTTTATTATTATTTATTATTTATCTTCACTTTTGCCGCATAGACGCCTTTTTTAAATTCTTTCATTACATTAGGATTTTCCAGATTTACTGTGGGATATCCAAGGGTTCTGCCAAGCTTGGCTCCGTAGATGACTTTGCCGGTTAACCAATTTACTTGTTTTTTCATAAATACCCTTCGGTTAATATATCATTTCCAAGAATTTTTCTTTTGACGTTTTTCAGTCTGATCGCATTTTTAATCGTTGGGATCCCTACCCAACCAACAGCGCCGAGTGCGATTATGCCGCCGATCAGAAGCGGTGAGGCGACGTGAGCTTGTACCTTAATCTTTACGTTCCTATCTTACACTGTTACCCAACCGAAACAAGATCTTGGCCTGACTTCATCCCTGGGCTGGAAGCCAGCAGGGAATTAAGTCCGGTATTATTAAAAAAAATAAAGCAAAAGAAGTGCTTAAAAATTTGGTGCACGCTGATTTTTATTTTAATAACGTCTTGGTTAACGATGATCTAGAAATATCTGCAGTGCTGGATTTCAGTATGCATGCGCTCGTTGGTGATAAAAGACTTGATGCAGCAAGTATATGTTTTTTTACAGGAAGGACACCGGTAACGGATTAACCCTCTTCTGCTTTTTTCCCCACTTTTGCAATTTAATACTACAGGTTATGCAGGAATACCTGCTTTTGATAAAAGTATTCATATGAGGAGAATGTAACAGAGGATTTAGAAGATAACAATAGATTAAATGACCGTTTTTACCAACACTTTTTGCTAATTAGACCTCGGAGAGCATGAATAGGTGGCTAAGCGAAAGCTTCCCCCGATTAAATCGGGAGTTTAGGCTGACTGAATAATCAAAATGCGCCGGAGAAAACTGGTACTTGACAGGCTTCTTCATAGGTGAGCGCGATTTTTGCTCGGCGGAGCCGAGCATTACAAAGTAATGAATTCTACAAATCTCTTACCCATTTCTGAAAGTTGATTAAAATTAGACATGTTGCGTAATTAGCACTTTAACAACCCAATAATACCCATAAGGTTAAATTTTTGTTTTCAGATGGCAAAGGATAATCGGAAATTGGTTAGAGCGGCAATGTTTCTGAAATCTGTTCCATAATGGGTAATCCTGTTTCTGAAAACAGAGCCAAGTAAGGCATACTTCTTAAGCCTGGAAATGACATGCTCAACCCTGATGCGTTTCCTGGCCAGTTTGGTATTGAATATCTTTTCGGATCTGGTCAGCTTCCGCTTCCAGCGGTTACACTTATTAGGTATAAACCAGTGAAGGGAAGGAGAGTCTTTCTTCACTCCCTGGAATCCACGGTCAAGATAAGCATGAGATTGTTTCGGAATGACATCAGCTGTTTTCTCCCTCTTGAATATGTCGTAATCGTGATGTTTACCTGAGTATGTTTTTGAAAGAAGAAGGATTTTTCCTGTTTTGCCGACCACGAGTTGCGTCTTTAAGGTGTGCCGTTTCTTTTTGCCCGAATAATACTTCTTCTGTATCTGTTTTTTGGGTTGAAGCCGCTGCTGTTCAGTTGTGTCAATGAAGATCTCGGCAATCTCGGGAAATTCACGCTGTAAATCCTCAAAGGAAGAGATTTTCTTTCTGCCTTTCTGGATGTTTCTGTATACGCGCTTAAAATATATGCCTAAATCAGGATCGGCAGCCTTTTCAATTAACGGCCGTAACCTGTTAACCAGTTTACAGGCGTTACCGGCGTCAAAACCAAGAAGCAGACCCAATAACCAGAATGCAGGATACGTCTTGTACCAGAGTAAAATACAAAGCAGTTTCTCTTCCATGGTTTTCAGGTGGTAAGGATGACCAGCGCCAATTGCCCGTTTCCTGGTTTTTCCTGACAATCGTTCTGTCTCTGACTGATTCCAGAGTGGTGTAATACGGAAGACCAATTCATCAAACTGAAACTGATTTAATCCTGTGCACCTTTTGAGTAATATTGGATTGTTAAAGAACTTATTAACATTTATCATGGATACCTTTATCTGCCTGTATCCATGATAGCGCTAATTACGCAACATGTCTATTGTTGGACAAAGAGCCGTCGTAAAGTGCTCCTTTTTGATTAACAAGCCCCTTGTTTCTCAAATCATCCATAATGTAAAAAATACTTTCCTGGTCGTAATCAGGAAAAGAAGTTTTTACTACCTGTGTCAATTCACCTGAATTATTTTTTCTTAATATTGACATTATTTTTATATGGCGAACTGTTAAATCGTTAGCAAGGTTTAAAAATATCTCCTTTTCTTCATCATTGAGACTCAATTTGTCGATAAGAGAATTATTAATAAATATTGCCTTGTATAAATCAATTTTCTCTTTTTGATAATTTTCTATAGCTCCTCTGAAAGTTCGCTCAAAAATGAAAGCAAAATTATCGGTATTAATTACGTCTTCTTTTATTTGATCTTTTACTTTATCTATTTCTACTGATAGTTCTTCACAAAAGCTACAAGTCTTTTCTCTTTTTGCTTTGGAATATAGCTATCAAAAAGAGAAGCCAAAGTACCACCGACGCAGGGTATGGCATTCAAGCCAGCAACAACAAGGTTTCTTACATGATCTAGTGCTGGTGTTTTACTGAGGTTTATTTGCCGAGATACTTTGTTTATTTCTTGGAGAGCTTTTTTCATATTTGGAATTTATCGAAGAATTTTACTCTTTGGAAGTTTGTCTTTTTTCCATCATAACGTGTCCAGTATAGTTCTTATCATATATTTCAATCGTTTCAATGATATCTTCGATATTTTTCGGATAATAGTCCTCTGTTTTAAATTTACTTTTTCCAACCATATCGTTAAAATAGTCTTCCCAGACACCTGCCCCGATTACTGCAGAATTGGTTTTATACATATCGGCGATAAATATTACTGTGTTAGGACTAATTCTTCCATGTTTTGTGTATCCGATTGGTTGTATATTACCGTTGTACCTCGTTCTGGTAGAAAAGAAATTATATATCCCGACCCACTTATTGTTTAAGTCACTCACTTTGAGATTTTGCATATCTTGGACATATTGGATAAGGAAAGCATATTGATGTTTCTTATCCTCGAGGCCTTTATGAATTTGTAGTTTTTTCTCTATATAAGCAACTGCTTCCAACAAATTAACGATATTTAGATCGTTATCTGAATTTCTTTTTGATTGCCACAAATAGTAGAAAGCGAAAGAAACAATTATTAGTAAAGTAAAAATACTAAAATACATAGCCAATAATTTTAATAATTATGATGCAATTATATCATTTTCTGCCGGAAATAGTTACAAGAAAATGACTAGTGAAATTGTTTGGGAACTTTGCTATATTGTAACTGTACTCAACTTGTTCGGATTGCTTTTTTAAATGGTACCATGAAAAAGCTTCACGCTTTCCGGTAAGATATATTTGTTGGAATATATCCGGAAAGGAGGTGAAGCTTTTATGAATATTGACTATGTAGGTGTAGATTACCACACCAAATTTGCGGTGGCAACCCGCATGAACAGAGACGGCAACATCATCTCCACGGACAAAATTGACAACACGAAAGAAGATATAAGAGGCTATTTATCAACACTCCCTTCCGGAACCAAAGTAGCCCTTGAGTCAACGGGCAACTGGTATGCATTTGTCGAATGGGCACACGATTTGCCCTTGGATATCGTACTCTCCCATCCGCAAAAAACCAGAGTTATTGCCGAATCTAGAATCAAAACAGACACCATTAACTCAAAGGTGTTGGCCGATTTACTGCGCACGAATTATTTACCCCAGAGTTATCTGGCTCCCGCAGACGTTCGGGACATCCGGGAGCTGATCCGGTTCCGAACGACGATCGTTCGCATGAAAGCATTGTTTGAAACCAAAATCTACAATGCGGTATACAAAAACGGTGAAAAGATTATGGCAACCAGATCTGACGGAAGAAAAGCACGAGCGGAAATTGCCAAGATGAATCTCCGTCCAGTCTATCAGGATGAGATCAACAGTTGCCTTGCGATCTGTGACTATTTCAAAACCCAGATTAAACAGTATGACGAGGAAGTGGAGCGGAAAGCAACCATGGATGATGACTGCAAACTTTTGATGACGATTCCGGGTATTTCTTTCTTTGGGGCGCTCCTGATTACCTCAGAACTTGGGGACTGGAGGAGATTTGCCTCATCAAGGAAACTCGCAAGTTACGCAGGACTCGTACCGTCAACCTATTCATCAGGTGGGAGAACACGGCATGGAGCAATTACCAAACAGGGATCAAAGAATCTGCGTTTTATTCTCTTGCAGGCTATTACGCATTTGGCAAGACGGGATGCGAGATTTGGCAAAATGTATACCAGAATCAAAATCAAACACGGAGCAAAAACAGCACGGATTGCCGTGTCAAGAAAATTGCTCTGTGTGATTTTTGCAATGCTCAGAAGCAGACAACCATTTCAGATTACAAAAGATCGCCAGCATCTGAAGGCGGCTCAATCCGTCCCGACGAAACGTCGGGAATGAGATTGCGTTTAGTGGTTATGCGGCAGATCTTGCATGGGATTGTGTGCTATTCTTAAAGCACGGATAGATGGCTAAGCATTTGCTTCTCCGCAAACGGCGGAGTTGACTGTCGTATTGAAAGGAAAACATTATGACTATTGACAAGCTTTTTCATAGATGGCCTATTCGGATAGCTTGAGCAATCGGGCTAACTCCACCGGATACGCCATTTGAAATTTATAAAAAGTTCTTTAAGATTTTTTGCGTTTTTTAAATCCCGATTTCATCAGGATTGTTCAAGCCGACAGTTAAGGAGGCGCGGCGGCTGTCCGCAAATTTCAAAAAAGGTGGATTTGACGCGCTTGCCGCTCAGGCGCGAGCGCCAAGCGCTACCTCCCGACGGCTTTCTTTTCTTTACTGGCTGCGGGACTTGGATTCGAACCAAGATAAGCAGATTCAGAGTCTGCTGTACTACCATTATAC
>Ga0213870_1000791_pt1 | contig 14695 bp, 19 predicted proteins | sample WICALVC2017_Meta_FD_160119 | JGI IMG/M metagenome (GOLD analysis project Ga0213870, IMG submission 160119) | Freshwater microbial communities from subterranean cave lake in Wind Cave National Park, South Dakota, United States - WICALVC2017 | ecosystem: Environmental > Aquatic > Deep subsurface >... | reverse complement strand
TGGCATCTAGTCCTAATATCGGTCGACCATCAGAATGCAAATTGCCAATTTTGGACAAGCGATCATTTAGTTTTTGCGCGATGGCCAAGGTTTTTACAACCACAATTAAGTGAATGCGTCGCACTTTGCCATTCTTGGAGTAGATACAGCTGATTTCAGCTGTTGGTATAAAGTATGTTCTGGCTTGATCACGATCGTCCGCACGTAGTGTGTAGAACCCATTTTCCATTAATGTAAGTTTGGCTTTCAATTCCGCCATCCAGCTCGGATGCGTGAAATCTCCAGTTCCGATCAAATCAATACCTTTAAGTTGACACCACTTATCAATGTTTTCCGGCACAAGTTCAGGCGAACAAGCGCGAGAATATTTAGAATGTACATGCAAATCAGCAACGAATCGCATAAGTTTAAAAGTTGTTATTAATTTAGTAGTCTATGTTCTACAGCTCGCCAAATAAATCATAATTCTTAAATCGCAAATCGTAAAGTTAAATCGTGCTTCGCGTTGAGTTCTGGCATGGAATCGTTTATGATGTGTTCATGAAATTAGTTATAATAGGCTCGAAAGGGATGTTGGGGCAGTATCTATTATCCGTATTTAGTCATCAAGATAGGTATGATGTATTTGGCTTAGACAAGACAGAGATAGACATAACCCAGAAAGAGGATGTTATACAGGTATTGTCAAAAATAAGACCAGACATGGTTATTAACGCCGCCGCCTATAACAATGTTGACCAGTGCGAAGAAGACGATGGATATCGTATAGCCTTAGCCGTTAATGGAGATGGAGTTAAGAATTTAAGCGAGGCGTGCAGATTGATTGACGCCACTCTTGTGCATTATAGTACAGATTATGTTTTTGATGGTGAAAATCAGATAGGATATGTTGAAGATGATAAAACCAACCCTGTGAGTCAGTATGGAATGTCAAAGCTCGCAGGAGAACGCGCCTTACTCTCGGCGAATTTACCTAAATATTATTTAATTAGAACCTCTCGCCTGTTTGGCAAGTGTGGGGTGTCGGAAGAGGTCAAAAAAAGTTTTGTGGATCTAATGTTGGATTTGAACAAAAAAGTAAGTACAATCAATGGGATCAATGAAGAAATAAGTAATCCAACTTACGCCCAAGATCTGGCGCAGGCAACAAAAAAACTTATAGAAGGTAAACATGCTTTTGGCATTTATCATATAACCAATAGCGGTGGTTGCACTTGGCATGATCTGGCTACAGAAATTTTTAAAATAAAAAATATAGATGTGAAGGTTGTGCCAGTAACAAGAGATTTTTTTGGGGGATTGGCAAAGAGGCCAAAATCATCTATGCTAATTAATACAAAACTATCACAGTTACGGACTTGGCAAGAAGCGCTTGGGGAGTACTTAAAGGACTGAATTAAGAATTAATGCGTAATTTATATCCGTAACTTTATAACTTATTTATGAAAGCAATTATTACTGCTGGCGGGCGCGGTACTAGGCTTAGACCGATAACGCATAATGTTAATAAGCATTTGATACCGTTGGCTAATAAGCCGATGATATATTATGCGATTGAAAAAACAGTTGAGAGTGGTATTGTTGATATTGGAATCGTCATTAATGTTGGAGATACTGAAATAAGCGCAAATTTGGGAGATGGGTCTCGGTTTGGCGCAAAGTTCACTTATATAGAACAGGTCGGCGGTCCGCTTGGATTAGCGCACGTTATCAAGGTGTGTAAGAATTTTTTGCAAGACGATGCATTCCTGTATTATTTGGGGGACAACATTGTTTTGAAAAACATGAAACATATTATTGATAAATTTCAAAAAGAAAAATGTAACGCTCTCGTGTGCTTGGTAAAGGCTAAAAATCTTTTACAATTTGGTGTTCCAGAAATTAAAGATGGAAAAATTATTCGCATAGAAGAAAAGCCACAAATACCTAAAAGCGAATATGCAGTTTCTGGAGTCTATTTTTTCGATCATCATATTTTTGAGGCAGTGGAAAACATTAAACCATCAGCCAGAGGAGAATTAGAAATCAGTGACGCCAATACTTATTTGATTGATCATGGTTATACGGTTGGATACGACATCGTTGATGGTTGGTGGAAAGATACTGGCACAATAGAAGATTTATTAGAAGGCAATCAGTTGATTTTAGATGAGTTTAATAGTGGTGATATTAAGACCGACAAAAGCAATATTGGTTCAACGGTTGTTATGCAGGGCAAGGTTACCATTTTAGAGAATACAGTTATAGAGGGGCAAGTATTGATTAGAGGGCCTGTTACCATTGGCAGAGACTGTAGAATTGTTAATAGTTATATTGGGCCATATACATCTATCGGCAACGATGTTGAAGTCGAAAATTGCGAGATTGAAAACTCAATTGTTTTAGATTATGTGGATATTAATTGTTCCGCCAGAATCATAGATAGTGTTATAGGCTATAACGCTACCATAAGATCTGCCAAAGCCACTCTGCCAAGCGGTCATAAAGTTATTATAGGTGATAACTGCATTATTGAGCTTTAGTTAAGTTACATATATAATATTAATAAATATAGTGGGCATGGTCGAACCATTACTATGTAAATCTAATTGTTTTGTTTAAAATTATTATTTTTTAAATTTCAAATATATGTTTAGAGCAAAAAATATTTACGTAATAGGTTTGTCAGTCTTGGCTTTACTGTCTGTGACAAATGTATATGCAGTATCGCATCCTGAATCAGGCACAGGTGTTGTTGTGCCTCAGCCAGTTGTTGAGTCAGCGCCTGTTGTGCCAAGCTCTTCAGCAACTTCACCAGACACCATGACCACTAAAGACGTCATGACGCAGAAGCGACCAGCACAAAAACCAAAGCGACAAATTGATGTTGCTTGTATGCAAAACGCAGTTGAGAAGAGAGATAGTGCTGTAATTGCCGGTCTTGATAAATATGTGCTAGGATTAAAAGCAGAATTAGAAAAGCGTAAAACTGCGTTGAAAACAGCTTGGGCTATTACAGATCACAAAGCGCGACGAGAAGCATTGCGCGAGGTTTGGAAATCGTTTAAAGAAGCCAAAAAAACTATCATGGTTGCTACGAAAAAAGATCATAAGATGGCATGGAAACAGTTCGAAACTGATAGTAAAGTGTGCCATGGTAGCGCTGCGGAGTTACAAAAAATAGATCCAATAACATTAAAAGTTGATTTGTAAACGCGTTGTCAAGTATAGCGTGTTAATAAAGCCGGAACCGACTTGATCGTTCCGGCTTTATGATTCTCTAGTAATTTCAGAAAGTTGTTGATGCGACTGTATTATGCAGGATTTTGACAAAATTTAGTGATTATGTATAATTAAAGTAATACTTGGAAATTACAATTATGAACAATATATTTATAACAATACAAAACCGCAGAAGGACAATCTCAAAATTTGAGGTTGTTTTAGAGCGTTTGTAATTATCTCTATAAAAATATAATAACAAAACGAACTTTCAAAAACGGCCTCAAAAAAGAGGTCGTTTTTTTGTTCTTTAGTTAAAGAACGGTTCTTTGACAATAAAATAAGGAGGGAAAATGTTTGATCTAAAGATCTTTGTGGCAAAATTTATGAACCTTATGTTTTCATTCAAAAACTCTAAGGTAAGAAAAAATTGTCTTGTAAAAATCTCTGGTGATGCGTTAGGTAATAAAACGCTCGCTTTGGTTAAAAAGTTGAATCGTGATCATTTCGTGGTTGTATGTGTTGGTGGCGGAACACAAATTAACGAAGCATTTGCAATGGCAGGTTTTTTAGTGGAAGAATTTGGTCCGCTTGGGCGCGAAACACAAATATTTGCAGAGCGACAACTTGCTCGCGACATATTGGAAAAAAATCAAGCTATTGTTCAGGACGAGCTCGCAATACAAGGAGTCTATGTTAGTGTCATAATTCCTGTGTTAGATATTGGTACTGTGCTTTGTCATGTGAATGGTGATCAATTTGTGTTGACCGCCTATCATGGGTTTGATGTACTTTATGTAGTCACTAAGCCAGAGAGAGTTGAGGTAAAAGAGAAATTTTTTAAGCCTTATCAAAAGATTCATGTTGTTGGATCTTAACAATAGGAAGAAAAATTTAGTCGTGGGCAGGAATTGATTTCTGCCCACTTTCCATTTTATGTACTGTATAGCATAGTCGGGGTATCTATGGTGTATATACCAACCGCGTTCGGAATAAATACAAGACGTACCTTGTATTATGTCCTCGCTTGTTGGTATAATATACGTCATGTCTGATAATAACAAACCCATATTTGTAATTTTTTCTTTGTTAATATTTGCTAGTTTTATTTTAGTATTACTATTCGGGGCGCGTTTGTTCAGGGCGCAGTCAGAACTTAATGTGGATTATAAAATTAAAGAAGAATCTGGGCAAAAATATTTACAAAGAGATCAATTTATAACAGAGAGTATATCGCAGACAATATCTCAGCCAACCGTAACCAGCAATGATCCTATTAGGGGCAATGCCGGCGCCAAAATTACTATAGTGGAATTTTCTGATTTTAGTTGTCCTTTTTGCGCAAAGGTACAAACAACATTACACGAACTCGGCGCTATTTACAAAAATAATATTCGGTTTGTTTGGAAAGATTTTCCAAATACAAGTTTGCACAAAAATGCTAAATCTCTTCATATAGCAGCTAGGTGTGCGGAAGATCAGGGTAAATTTTGGGAATATCAAGAATTATTATTTGCTAATCAGGGCAAATTTTCTAAAGCTTTTTATAACGATCTAGCTTTACAGTTAAAGCTTGACTTGTTAGAATTTAATACGTGCCTAGGTGACAAGCGTCAAGAAATTAAAATTGATAAAGACATAGAGGAAGGGGCCGCATTGCAGATTAGTGCCACGCCGACATTTTATATAAACAATATAAAGATAGAAGGTCTTACCGGGTTGGAAGAATTTAAAAGCATAATTGACGAACAGTTACCTAAATAAAAAGCTGTTAGCTTATAGCTTATAGAATTTAGAAATTAATTTATTAAAAGATTTCTCTCTTCGTTCGAAATGACAAGATTCTACAACTTTATAAACTTGATGGACTTTAAAACTTTATAAACTCTTTGACTATGATTATTTACGATTTAATAATTGTTGGTGGTGGGGCGGCTGGACTGTCTGCTGGAATTTACTCGGCTAGATATAAGCTAAAGACATTGATCGTACAAGGTGATGAGCCAGGTGGTGACACGGCCATTGCTGCTTTGGTTGAGAACTATCCAGGATTTGAATCTATTGACGGTTTTGAGTTAACTCAAAAAATGGAAAATCATGCCAAAAATACTGGTGTTGAATTTGCACAAGGTGAAGTAAGCATCGTGCAGAATCAGTCTCACTGTTTTATTTTAAAAATTGGTGAGAACACCTACCAGTCAAAAACCATTATTTTAGCTAATGGATCAGAGCGAAGACGTTTAGGTCTTTCTAATGAAAAGGAGCTGGTCGGGAAAGGTGTTGCTTATTGCACAACTTGTGACTCGCCAGTGTTTAAAGACAAAATAGTCGGCATCGTTGGTGGTGGAGATGCATCTATTAAGGGTGCGAACTTAGCTGCCAGTTACGCCAAGCATTTATATTTAATTGCAAAAGGAGACTCATTGATAGCAGAGCCAGTCAATTTGGCAAGATTTAATGAGCTGAAAAACACTACTGTATTATATGGAACAGAGGTTAAAGAAATAGTTGGTAAAGATCGCCTAGAGAAAGTTATCTTAAGTAAGGCTATAAATGGTAATGTTGATTTAAAACTAGATGGTTTGTTTATTGAGATTGGTGCCATGCCTAACAATAATTTAGCTAAAGACCTAGGGGTAAAATTAGACGAAAGAGGATATATTGATGTAGATAAATTTATGCAAACAAGCGTTGACGGAATATTTGCAGCTGGAGATATTAGTAATGCTTCAGGATACTTTAAACAAACAATAATGGCGGCTGCTCAAGGCGCGATGGCTGCAACTTCAGCCTATAAAGATGTTGGCATCCATGGTAAGAATTTGTGCGAATTGCACGCCAAAGCTTATGAGTAGTAGAATATAGAATATAGAATGTTGAATATAGAATTTAGTCATTAAACGCCTTTTATTTTAATTTTGTCTATATTCTATATTCAATATTCTTAATGTTTGAGCCATTGGTATGCGTATTCTTTTTTTAACTCTTGACTTCCCGCCAATTGTAGGCGGCGTAGCAAATTACTATTATAATTTTTGTAAACACTTAGGAGTTAAGAACGACATTATTATTTTAGCGCCACTCGCGACCAATCGGGCAGATTCAATATATGGCGACTCGGAATTGGGCTCAAGGGTTACTGTTTTGCGCCAACAAATGTTATATAGCAAAATATTTCCGAAATGGTTGAAAGCTATTTTTTGCACATTTTCTATCCTGCGAAATAAACACATAGATCTTGTAATTGTTGGTCAGGTTTTACCTCTAGGATATATTTCTTTGTTAAGTAAGTTTATCTTCGGCGTTCCATATTTTGTTTGCACACACGGATTAGATATTTTAACTCCCCAGCAAAATCAGTTTAAATTTTTTTGGTTAAAAAAGATTCTGTCTTTGGCGAAACATGTAATTTCTAATAGTGATTTCGTAAAGAAAGAGTTAATAAAAATTGGTGTCCATACTGATAAAACAACTGTTATACATCCATGTTTAGATGTAGCATTGGTTCAGAGAGCAACAATAGACGCAGGGCACGAAGTCGACATTCTTACACAGAAATATCAGTTGGCTGGTAAGAAAATCATTCTTAGCGTTGGGCGTTTAGTTGAACGTAAGGGTTTTGATGTTGTTATTAATGCTATGCAACATGTTTGGAAGACATGTCCAGACGTTGTGTATATAATTGCGGGTTCTGGTTCGCATAAATTGATTTTACAGCAATTAGCTCAAGGCGTTATGAGCAAGCATTCAGATGGTCGTGGGCGTATAATCTTTACTGATTATGTGTCATTTCAAGAATTATATTTATATTATGCTATGTGCGATATCTTTATTATGGTACCAAAAGATATCATCTATGATCGTGAAGGATTTGGATTGGTATATCTTGAAGCTAATTATTTTGAGAAACCAGTTATTGGTTCGCGATCCGGCGGTGTTCCAGAAGCTATAGAGCACGAAGTCAGTGGTTTGCTTGTTGAACCAGACAATGTTCAAGATACGATATCAGCACTGTTGAGACTGTTAAACGATAAAGATTTACGGCAAAAATTAGGACAGCAAGGCAAAGCTAGGGCACTTGCTCAGTTTCAATGGTCAGTTGAAATGCGGAAACTAGATATTAGCTTGTAGCTTTTTAGGATTGTTTATCATAGCTCCTCTAATAAGCTACCAGCTAAGAAGCTGTCTATTAGTGGGGATAACTTACCATTGTTTAAAACGATTATATAATATAGAATGAACATTGTTCTTGACAGGGCTATCCTGTTAAGGTATATATATTTATGGCACAAAAGCATACAAATGCTTCTAATAATACAATTATTGACTCTAAGGCTTTTTTTTCAATAAATGGGGAGGTTATCGAATTGTTGCCAGCTGCTCAGTTTAAAATTAAGCTTGAGAGCGGGCAAGACATAATAGGACATTTGTCTGGCAAAATGAGATTGAATAGAATTAAATTATTACCAGGCGATAAGGTTGTTGTGCAGATGACACCATATGATTTAAAAAGAGGAAGAATTGTATATCGAAGCTAATAAATTTTAGTATATATGAAAGTCAGAGCGTCTATTAAAAAAATTTGTAATAATTGCAAGGTGGTTAAGCGTCAAAAAACGCGTATAGTTATTTGTAAAAATTTAAAACATAAACAGAGACAAGGTTAAATATGGCACGAGTAGGTGGAGTAACAATACCGCAAAATAAAAGGGTTGAAATAGCTTTAACGTATATCTATGGCATTGGCAGAAAACTGTCCAATGATATTTTAATACAGGCAAAAATTGATCCAAATAAGCGAACGGTTCAATTAGGTGAGGCGGAGGTTAACGAGCTGAACCGAATAATTAATGAAAAATATCGCGTTGAAGGCTTCTTACACAGAGAGGTTTTGTCGCATATTAAAAGGTTAAAAGATATTAATTGTTACAGGGGAACAAGACATATGAAGCATTTGCCTGTTAGAGGTCAGAGAACAAAGACCAATTCAAGAACTGTGAGAGGTAATATGCGTAGGACCGTAGGTAGTGGTCGTAAGTCAGCAAATCAAAAGACATAAGATTTACGATATTCCAGAGTGCAAGAATCAGACTTGACACTTATCTATAAATAAGTTATCTTTAATATATTATTTTATTATGGTAAAAAGTGATCATAAACAGACTCAAGGCGGCGGCGCTGGTAAAGTTAAGCGTTCAAAGCCCAAACAGGAGATTAAAAAAGGAAAGGCGTATGTTCACGCTTCATATAATAATACTATTATTAGCTTAACAGATGTGCAGGGTAATGTTTTGGCTTCATCTAGCGCCGGAATGATTGGTTTTAAGGGTTCGAAAAAAAGTACACCATATGCAGCTCTAGAAGTTGTGAAGGACGTTATTGCCAAAATAAAGGCTTATAATATGACAGAAGTAGAAGTTTTGGTACGTGGCATTGGGGCTGGTCGTGAATCAGCAATCAGAGCGTTAAACGCGAACGGTTTATTTGTTTCCAAAATAAAGGATTGTACACCTGTGCCGCATAATGGATGTAGACCACCAAGAGTGAGAAGGGTTTGAGCCATATTCCTAAAATATCTGCGTTGCTCGTCGCTCACGTCGAAGATACTGCGTAGCATGTATACCCATCAGGGTACGCATCGCTCCTCGACGCCTTGATCTTTTAGGAATATGACCCAAACATTACCTAAAGGCTACTGTAACTAAAGATTAAATTTATAAATCATAAATTATTAACATGGAATCAGCATCTAAAACTACTACCACTACCACTGTTGCCAAAACAGGTTGCAGTACTTGTAGCACATGCAGGCGAGCAGGGACCAAGCTTTTTTTAAAAGGCTCAAAGTGTTTTACCTCCAAATGTCCTATAACCAGAAGAAACTATGCGCCAGGAGCCCATGGTGTCAGTAAGCGCGCGCCTAGACTGACTGAATTTGGAATAAGGCTTAGAGAAAAGCAAAAAGTAAAAGCAATGTATGGTGTTTTAGAAAAACAATTTAAAAATTATTATAAAAAGGCACAAGGTTGTGTTGGTGATACTGGTGATATATTACTACAAAAACTAGAAAAAAGGCTTGATAATGTTGTTTTTCGGCTTGGTTTAGCAAAGTCAAGAGCTGAGGCCAGACAGCTTGTTAATCACGGACATTTTTTGGTGAATGCTATAAACGTTAATATTCCATCCTATGAAGTGTCTCCGGATTCGCTTATTTCCATACGTCCAAAGAGTAAGGATAAGGTTGTTTTTGCTGCACGATTAAAAGAGTTAGATAAATACGAAGCTCCGTCTTGGCTTTTTCTAGATAAAGAAAAATTAGAAGGAAAGGTTTTGACAATACCTAACATAGACCAGGTCAAAACAGAAGTAGATCCGTCTTTGATTATTGAATATTATTCCCGATAAGTAGTTTTATTTTTTAATAATAGTAAATTTTACTATGACACTCCCAACAAAAATAGAATTTATACCAGGAGATTTGCCAAACAACGGCAAGGTTATTATTGAGCCATGTTATACTGGGTATGGTATAACTATGGGAAATGCGATTAGGCGTGTTATGCTATCCTCTTTGGTCGGCGCCGCCATAACTGCTGTAAAAATTAGTGGTGCGTTACACGAATTGTCAACAATACCGCATGTTAAAGAAGATGTGCTCAATCTTATTTTAAATTTAAAATTATTATGTTTAAAGTCTTATTCAGCAGAAGAGGCTAAATTATTTATTAAAGCATCAGGCATAAAAAAAATAACAGCTAAAAATATTACAGTTCCCACAGGCGTTATTATAGCCAATCAGGATTTATATATCGCAACCCTAACACACAAAGATGCAAAATTGGATATAGAGATCACAGTGAGTCAGGGTAGAGGATATGTTCCTGTTGAGGTTCGTGTCGCGGAGAGATTGGATATAGGCACGATAGCAGTTGATGCTGTTTTTACTCCTGTGCGCAACGTAGGATTTACAGTTGAGTCTGTAATGGTTGGAGAAACATCCAATTATGATAGATTAATCATAGACATAACAACAAACGGTACCATTACACCCAAAGAAGCATTTTGTGAAGCGAGTCAAATTTTAGTTAACCATTTTAATCTTTGTTTAAATGCGTTTTCTGACAAGGGTGGTGCAGATGTAGTTTCTAAACAATCTGTACAAAAAAGCGTTGATGATGCTGACGCGTCTGACGAAACAGAGACAGAATTAGCACCAACGAAGAAAAAGAGTGAAAAGGCTAAGAAAGTTAAAAAATAAAAGAGAGGTTTGTTTTTATATTAAATATGCGCCATCAAAAAAAAACTATAAAATTAGATCGTCACAAATCGGTGCGAGAATTGATGTTAAGAAACTTAGCGTCTAGCTTGATTATACATGAAAAGATTCAAACCACGGTTGCCAAAGCAAAAGCCGTACAGCCAATAATGGAAAAATTAATATATATAGCTAAAAAAAATGATTTAATTAGTAGGCGTTTATTATTGAGATATTTATTTACAGAAGGGGTTATTGTTAAAATTTTAAATATTTTGGGACCACGTTATTCTTCAAGAGTTGGTGGATATACCAGAATAATTAACATTGGGTCGCGAGAGGGAGATAGGGCGCAAATTGCTCAGATTGAATTTGTATAAGGAAACCATAATTTATGATTCATACAATTGATGCAACAGACAAAACAATAGGCAGACTATCAACTGCTATCGTGCACATTTTAAGAGGAAAGCACAATGTTGATTTTGTGCCATATCTTATTACTGGTGATCAGGTTGAGGTGACCAATTTAACCAAGGCAAAGTTTACAGGTAAAAAATTTACGCAGAAAGAGTATTATCATTTTAGTGGTTATCCTGGTGGTTTAAAAACAAAAAAATTGAGCGACGTATGGGTAAAGGATCCAGGATTTGTTTTAAGAAATGCTGTCTCGCACATGTTACCTAATAACAAGCTCAGAAATGAGATTATGAAAAATTTGATAATTAAGTAAAGTTATGGCACAAAATAAAATCGCAAAAACAAAATTAAGTAAAGTTATGGCACAAAATAAAATCGCAAAAACAAAAATAGGTGTAGTTGTTGATAACGAATTATTAGAAACGATGAAAGTTAAAAAGGTTGTAGCTACTAGAAAAAGAAAAACAGTTCAGGATAAAACATTGGCCACGACTGCGGGAGCAGAACAAATCACAGAGGGGAAAAGACAGTACATATATTCTGTTGGTAAACGTAAGGCAGCTATTGCCACTATTCGTCTATTTGAAAATGGACAAGGACAGATTATAATTAATAATAAAGATTATAAGAGTTATTTCCCGTTACTTAAGCATCAGAATGCGATATTGTCACCATTGGTTCTGTGCGCAAAAAAAGATATAGTTGATTTATCTATCATGGTTAAAGGCGGTGGCACAACTGGGCAAGTTGATGGTATCAAGCACGGAATTGCAAAAGGATTGCTGAAGTTAAATCTTGACGCAAGAAAATCATTAAAGAGTGCTGGACTTTTAACAAGAGACTCTCGCATTAAGGAAAGAAAGAAATATGGGTTGAAGGGGGCTAGGCGCGCGCCACAGTGGCAAAAGAGATAGGGCTTGGATTAATTTTAGGCAATCTTCTGTGTTGCTCGTCGTTCACGTCGAAGATACTGCGTAGCATGTATACCCATCATGGTACGCATCACTCCTTGCGCCTTGAATCTTACCTAAAATTAATCCAAGGGTGATAGCAATCTCGCAAACATAACGTTCAAACGAAGTCCAGTTATTTTTATAAAATTAAAGACATGTTTGATATTACACTTCTTTTTATTATAGCGTTTTTTGTTTTGTTTGGTTTTATGTTTGGCGCCATTCAGACTTTTGGTGCCGTGGTTGGGATTGGTGCAGGTGCATATATTGCTAATAATTATTACGCAATAGGCATACCTTTCGTAAGTGGTTTTGTGTCTCAGCCAATGATTGCAAAAATAGTTTCGTATATTTTAGTTTTTGTTGTTGTTAATAGACTAATTGGTTTGGTGTTTATGGTGCTAGATAAAATATTTGATTTGTTGAAGATTATTCCATTTTTGTCAACTATTAATAGATTAGGAGGGGCTGTTTTAGGGCTTATTGAGGGTGTTACAGTTGTGGCTGTCGTATTGTTTTTTATTAGCGGTTTCGTTTCTAAAATACCAGCTCTTAATTCCGCATTAAATGCATCAGCTGTCGCGCCAGTATTGATAACAATCGGAAAAGTTGTATCACAATTGTTTTAAGGGCTCTTCATATGTATGTTTATAAAATTGCTCGACAACCAGGAGCTATACAATACTTTTATTTTATCTTGCAACAAGGCTTCGTTTTTACAATCTTATGAATGGGGAAAATTTCAAGAAAGTTTAGGTAGAAAAATTTGGCGATTAGGGCTATACCAAAACGATTCTAATAGCGCGCCCTTGCTTGGCACAATGTTGATAATAAAGCATTCTTTGCTAGGTGGTTTTTCATACTTATATTGCCCGAGGGGCCCTGTGTTTAAAGATGTGCCCAATCAAGACATGATAACATCTTTATTTTTGTATCTTAAAAATATAGTCGCGACTGATTGTATAATTTTTAGTAAAGTCGATCCGTCAATCTTTTGGACAAATATCTCAGTTTTTGAAATTCGGAATAGTATTAATCATGTCAAATCTGTTCAACCGTTAGCAGAGTTATTATTAAAATTAAATTTTACAGAAGAAGAATTGCTAGATAAAATGCACGCAAAGACTAGATATAATATTCGGCTAGCTCAAAAAAATAATTTAGACATTAGAGTAAGTGCAGGTAACAAAGAAGATTGTGATATATTTTATAGTTTGATAGCAGAGACAGCTGGCAGGCATAAGATCCGCGCTTATAGTAGAGAGTACTATGCGAATATTATGAATGTATTTGGTAAACGAGCTAAAATTTATACAACCTTTAGTGATAACAATGCTCTGGCGTCGCACATGGTAATATATTGTGGTGATACTGCAGTCTATATGCATGGCGGATCCAGTCTACAAGCACGTAATTTAATGGCGCCATATCTATTGCATTGGCAAGCAATTAAAGATGCCAAGGCAGATGGTTATAAATATTATAATTTTGGAGGAATTGATTCTGTCGGTAGTAATACATTGGTTGAATTAACAAAATTTAAAACAAGATTTGTTACAACTGGCCATGATTTGTTAGAGGATACTGGTATTGTGGTTAATTATGAAAAATCGTTCGATATAATATATAATAAATGGTGGTATTCTGTTTATAAAGTTGCAAAGTTATTAAACAGATTTATAAAAAGTTATCGTGCGTTGAATTAGTTCTAGCAAAATTGTGATATAATAAATCAAGAGCTGTTAGCCATTCGCTTGTGCTCACGACCTTCGGCTTTTAGCTGATAGTTGTTAGAATATTATGGAAAAAATAAAAATATATACTACTAGCCTTCTAAAGGCTAAAAGCTATAAGCTAAAAGCTGAGCAGGGTTTTACTCTGATCGAGCTTGCGTTAAGTGTTGGAATTGTTGCTATTATAGGAGCGATTATTATTATAGGTGTTAACAGGGTGCAAAAGACTGCCAGAGACGTGGCGAGGTTGTCTGATATTAAATTTATACAATCAGCCCTGGCTTCTTATTATTCGGTTAATAAGTTGTATCCACCTACTCCAACCACGGCGCCTTGTAATAGCACAGCGCTCACCACTGACGGGCTTGGCAATAGCAATTGTAGTGTACTGTCAGATGCAAGTAACGGCTTTACCAGCACTGCTTCATCAACAGGTTCTATCTATATGCAACCTGTGCCAAAAAATCCACAACCCAATGGTTATTTAGGTGGTTATAATTATAGTAGAAGCGCTGATGATAAATATAGTCTTAAATTTCAACTTGAGGTTGGCACTGGCCATGTGAACATAGGTTGTCATACCGCCACCCCAGATAGTATCACGCCAGGCTGCTAGACGGTGAGTTTTTAGCTTTTAGCTTATAGCTGTTAGGTAGGGTTTGATAGTTTTGAATTTTGAATCAAATTCGAATTCTTCAATTTTAAAATACTACAGATTGCAATTTGAGTCAAAATCCAAAATGCAAAAGTCAAAAGTACAAGTTAAAAGTCAAAATTTATTATTTTTTATCACTTTTAACTTTTGAATTGAAATTTAGTCATTTAAAATTCTTGAGCGCCATTATGACTATTGGTATAGATGCTAGACTATATGCGCAAGCTGGTATTGGTAGATACACTAGAGAGTTAATACAGCACCTAGAGCTGATTGATACAAAAAATAATTATGTTATTTTTTTATATAAAGACTCTTTTGACTTATATCAGCCGCAAAATCCATATTTTAAAAAAGTACTAGTAAAATCTCGCTGGTATACTTTGTCTGAACAGATTTTTTTCCCATTGGTTTTGTATAGATATAAGCTTGATCTTGTGCATTTTTTACATTTTTCTATACCTGTTTTATATAATAG
>Ga0213870_1000790_pt1 | contig 14714 bp, 13 predicted proteins | sample WICALVC2017_Meta_FD_160119 | JGI IMG/M metagenome (GOLD analysis project Ga0213870, IMG submission 160119) | Freshwater microbial communities from subterranean cave lake in Wind Cave National Park, South Dakota, United States - WICALVC2017 | ecosystem: Environmental > Aquatic > Deep subsurface >... | reverse complement strand
CCACCCATCCCCCCAAGCGCCGCCACCAGAGCGCGCAGGCCCCCAGCAAGAGGTAGAAAAGCAGCATCTGCCAGACGACGGGAGACGGCACGCGAAGTTCTGCCCCAGGCACAGATGCAAATCCCTGCGCCAGCCAGACCAGCGCATGCAGCAACGGCTGGACAATCGCGGCTCCTGCCAAGGCGTCCGATCCGCCGAGGAGCGTCCCCAGACAGGCCAGCAGGCTTGCAGGCAGCACCAGGATACCGACGAACGGTACCACCAGCATGTTTGACAAGACCCCCACCCACGCCAGTTGATTGAAAGACGCCGCCACAAGCGGCGCACTCGCCACCGTCACCAGGGCGCTCACGAGCAGGGTCTCCACCATGCCGGCCTTGATCCGCCCTGTGATCCCATGCGCGTCGGAACCTCCGCCCAGGGCCGCCTCCGCGTCAGCCTGCGCGCGAGCGCGTAGGACCAGGACGATCACCAGCACCGAGAGAAAGGATAGTTGGAAGGAGATGTCGAAGGGCGCCTGCGGATCCCATCCCACGATCAGCAGCAATGCCAACGCGAGACCGGTCCCCATGCAGTGCGCGCGGCCCAGAAGCGTGGCGGCGAGCACGATGAGGATCATCACCAGCGACCGCACCGTGGCCGTTTCCGCGCCGCCCAGCAGAGCATACAGCGCCACGGGGAGGATCGTCGCGCCGGCGGCGACGCGCGTGGCCGTGGTCCGCGCACTCACCCGCAATAGCACCCGCGAGGGAAGCGCCAGCACGATCCGCCTGACCGACCAGAAGACCACCAGGCCGATCAATCCGAGATGCGAGCCGGAAATGGACAGAAGGTGCATGGTCCCCGACGCCATAAAGCTATCCCGAATCTCCTGCGTCAGATACCCAGTCTCCCCCGTCACCAGGGCTAGGTACAGTCCGGCAAGCGGAGGCGGCAAGGTCTGGAGCGCCGTGTCACGAGTCCGGCCCCGCCACCGGTCCACGCGAGACAGCAGCGGGAACGTCCCCTGCGCCAGCACCCGAAAGGCCGATCCGTCCTGACGCACCGTCACGCTCCCGACCGCCTGAATGCCCGACCGCCGGAGATGGCCGGCCGCATCATAACCTCCCGGATTTACCAGCCCTCCGGGCGGCCGGAGTCGTGATTCAAACTCGATCAGATCGCCGACCACCAGAGGAGGAACCGCCCCCCGTAGCGACAGCCTGATCCGGCCCTCCATGGGACGAGTCCCGCCCTCCGCCCTCACCAGTTGTCGGACGGCCACCACCGCCACGGCTCGGTCCGGCCCGAACCGGACCGGTTCTGCAATGACGCCGATCACGCCTGTTTTCCCCGGTCCGACCGCTCGCAGCAGAGACGACGAGTCCGCCTGCGCATGGGCCAGCGCGGCGCCGACCGTGCCCAGAAGAAAGACCCCGAACACCGCGCATCCGGACGCGGGCGCGCAACGGCCGATGCGGGACCACAGCACGACCCCGCCCAGGACAAGGATCAGGAGACAGAGGATGGATAGGGGAAAGAAGGCACAGGCGGAACCGGCGAGGGAGCCCAGCAACAGACTCACCGCCCACACGACCAATGGCCGCACAGCTTGGGGCCGCACAGCTTGGAGCCGCAGGGACGGACTCACACTTCTCCCACCTCCGCTCGAAGCACGTCGGCCAGATGCTGGGCGACGTCCTGAACCGTCCCCTGATCCTGGGCCTCCACCATGATGCGAACCACCGGCTCCGTCCCTGAATACCGGACCAGGATCCGTCCGGTGCCGTTCAAGGCCTGTTCATGCGTACGCAACGCCTGCTGGAAGGGCGCGATGTCGGCCAGATCCTTCCGCGCGCGAACCCGGACGTTCACCAGGACTTGCGGGTACAGCAGGGTCCGCTCCACCAACTGCGACAGGGTCTTCCCTGAACGGCAGACCAGGGCCATCAGTTGCAGCGCGGAGATGAGCCCGTCTCCGGTGGTATTGTGGTCGAGGAAGATGAGATGGCCCGACGGCTCTCCGCCGAAATTGTAATCCTCGGCGAACATGCGCTCCAAAAGATAGCGATCGCCCACGGCCGTCCGAACCAGCGTGATGCCGGCCCGCGCCATCGCCTGCTCTAGACCCAGATTGCTCATCACCGTCGTCACCAGGGTCCGGCGCGACAGCCGGTCTCGGTATTTGAGATCCACGGCCAGCGCCCCTAAAATCTGGTCGCCGTCCACGAGACGGCCGTCCTCGGACACAAAGATGGACCGGTCCGCATCCCCATCATGGGCGATGCCGAGCGCGGCGCCCGCCGCCGTGACCGCGTCTTGAAGAGCGCGGGGATGAACCGCTCCGCAGTCCCGGTTGATATTCGTGCCGTCCGGCTGGTCGCCCAGAACCGTCACCTCCGCCCCCAGTTCACGATAGACACGCGGCGCGACCTTGTAGGCCGCTCCGTGGGCGCAGTCCACGACCACCTTGAGCCCCTCCAGGTCAAACCCCTTCGGCAGCGACTGCTTCACGAACTCAATGTAGCGTCCTTCGGCGTCATCAATACGAAACGCCTTCCCGACCTCGGACGCCGTCGGGCGCAGGGCATCAATGCGTCCGGACACCATCAGGGCTTCGATCTGATCCTCGTCCTCGTCCGGGAGCTTGAGACCCGCGCGGGAAAAAAATTTGATGCCGTTATCCTCGTAGGGATTGTGGGAGGCCGAAATCATGACCCCCGCATCGGCTCTAAGACTCCGGGCCAAAAATGCAATGGCGGGCGTCGGCAGGGGGCCGACCAGGAGGACGTCCACACCCATGGAGCAGATCCCGGAGATCAGCGCCGATTCGATCATGTAGCCGGACAGTCGGGTATCCTTCCCGATGACAATGCGATGCCGCCCTGGTCTGGTCTTGAACACGTGGGCCGCCGCCCGCCCCAGCTTCAACGCCGTCTCGCTGGTCATGGGCTCGACGTTCGCCACGCCCCGAATCCCGTCCGTTCCGAATAATCGCCCCATCTCTCGTGCCTCCTTACACGGGGCCTGTCGTGGCGAACAGCCCCGCCGTGCTCACTCCATCCATCCCCCAGTGGGGCCCTTCCGTTGCGCGCGTCGGGGCGCCCCGCTCGCCACGCCATCCACGGGCATATGATCCCGGATGGCCTGCGCCACGCGCGCCACATCTCGCATCTGCGCGACGGCATGGACCCGGACCACATGCGCGCCCTGCAACACCCCGGCCGCCACCGCCGCCGCCGTGCCCCATTCCCGTTCATACACCGGGCGTTGCAGCACGGCGCCCACAAAAGACTTCCGTGACGGGCCGATAACAATCGGACACCCCAGCGTCAGCAAGGCGGCAAGCCCCCCCATTAATGCCAGGCTGTGTTCGCCGGTTTTCCCGAATCCGATGCCAGGGTCCACGGCAATCCGCTCACGCTCGATCCCGGCGGCGACCGCGGCGTCCAGGCGCGTCTGCAGGAAGGCCCCGACCTCCTCGACGACGGCCCCATACGCCGGCTGATCCTGCATCGTCGCCGGGGTCCCCTGCCTGTGCATCAGGATCAGGCCGGCCCGGCTGCGCGCCACCACGTCGGCCATTCCGGGATCGCCGCGAAGCGCGCTGATGTCGTTGATGACGGACGCGCCCGCGTCGAGCGCTCGCCGCGCCACGTCCGCCTTGGTCGTATCCACGGAAATGGGAATCCGGATCCGGCCCGCCAGCGCCGACACCACCGGGATGACACGGGCCAACTCCTCTTCCAGGGACACCGGCCACGCCCCCGGACGAGACGATTCCCCGCCGATGTCCAACAGATCGGCGCCGTCGGCTTCCATCGCCTCCGCGCGGGCCACCGCCGCGTCCACACCCGGATAGCGCCCCCCATCCGAGAACGAATCCGGGGTGACATTCAGCACGCCCATGATGAGGACGCGCTCGTGGATCGGAAGGACGTGCTCCCTCGCCGTCCACTGCATGGGTTTCATTTGGAGCGTCATGGAACATGTCCCCATGGCGTATGGGACACCCGAAACAGAAAAAGGTTGCATGGGGCGGGAATTTAGGAGAAACAGGGGCCAGGCATACCGGGACAACTCAGGCGGAAGCCCCTTGGGCTTGCGCCCCCTGGATGATGAGGTCCACCTCGAACCCCTCCAGGACTTCCTTTTCCAGCAGCGCCTCGGCCAACGCCTTCAAGGAGGCGATGTTGTCGTGCATCAAGCGTTTGGCGCGGTCATAATTTTCTGTGACGAGTCGTTTGACTTCGGAGTCAATTTTTTTGGCGATGTCCTCGCTGTAATCGCGCCGCGTGGCGATCTCGCGGCCCAAAAAGATTTCTTCGTCCTTCTTCCCGAACGTGAGGGGACCCAGGTCTTCACTCATGCCCCATTCGCAGACCATCTTCCTGGCGAGGTCGGTGGCCCGCTCGATATCGTTGCCGGCGCCGGTGGTGATCTGTTTGAAGACCAGTTCTTCGGCCACCCGCCCGCCCATGAGAATGGCCAGGGTATTGTAGAGAAACTCCTTCGAATAGCTGTGCCGGTCGTCCACCGGCAATTGCATCGTCAAGCCCAGCGCCCGCCCTCGTGGAATGATCGTGACCTTGTGAACCGGATCGGTCCCCGGGATGAGCCTGGCCATCAACGCATGACCCGCCTCATGGTAGGCCGTGGTGCGCTTCTCTTGATCGGTCAGGACCATGCTCCTGCGCTCCACGCCCATCAGCACCTTGTCCTTGGCAAACTCAAAGTCCTTCAACTCGACGACGGTCTTATTGAGCCTCGCCGCCAGAAGCGCCGCTTCATTGACGAGGTTCTCGAGATCGGCTCCCGAGAAACCGGGCGTTCCCCGTGAGATGACGGCGAGGTCCACGCCCGGGGCGAGCGGCACCTTCTTCGTATGGACCTTGAGAATCTCGGCGCGTCCCCGCACGTCCGGTCGGTTGACTGTGACTTGACGATCGAACCGTCCGGGCCTGAGCAAGGCCGGATCCAGCACATCCGGCCGATTGGTGGCCGCGATCAGGATGACCCCTTCCGTCGTGTCGAACCCGTCCATCTCGACCAGGAGCTGGTTCAGCGTCTGCTCCCGCTCATCGTGGCCGCCTCCCAGACCCGCCCCGCGGAGTCGTCCAACGGCATCGATCTCATCGATGAAAATGATGCAGGGCGCGTGTTTTTTGCCTTGCTCGAACAGATCGCGCACGCGGGACGCGCCCACGCCGACAAACATTTCCACGAAATCCGAGCCGCTGATACTGAAAAACGGAACACCCGCTTCGCCTGAGATCGCTTTGGCCAGGAGCGTCTTGCCGGTCCCCGGCGGTCCGACGATCAACACGCCCTTCGGAATACGTCCCCCCAGCTTCTGAAACTTGGGCGGGTCCTTGAGAAATTCGATGATCTCGACGACTTCTTCCTTGGCCTCATCAACCCCGGCGACGTCGGCGAACATGACCTTCTTGCGGTCTTCCGTCAGCATGCGCGCGCGACTGCGGCCGAAGGACATTGCCTTGTTGCCGCCGACCTGCATCTGGCGCATCAGAAAGAACCACAGGCCCAGGAAGAGGACAAAGGGGCCCCACGTCACCAGGAGCGTGACGTACCAGGGGCTCTCGTCAGGCGGCCTCGCGTTGATTGCGACCTGGTTGTCGCGGAGCAGTTTCACCAGTTCGGGATACTCGACCGTGTAGGTCTTGAACTGACGACCATCCTTGAACAGGCCAGTGAGATAGCTGCCGCGGATGGTCACCTCCCGGATGTCGCCCTGTTCGACCTTGGCCACGAATTCGCTGAACCGAACCTCTTCATCCGGCGCCTGGCCCTGGAACGTGAACAGATTGAACAGCAGAATCATGAACAGGCCGACCACGACCCAGAAGACCATATTTTTCGAGCGGGCATTCATCCTTGACCACCCCCTAACAATGTTGCAACCCTACCATACCCCCACGCAGGGACACAAGACGCTCCGACAGGGATGTTGCTGTCCGTCCCTCTGGCCGACCGTCATGGGCCGATTGCGGCGCATTACGACGCGGCGAGGATACGTGTCTGCACCGGAAGGACTTTGGAGGGACGACGCGCGCCCTTCGGGAGAAAGTTCAGGATCTCAACTCCAATGATCGAGCCATCCGCCGCAATCGAATGCACCACCTCTTTATTGCCCACGTCACTCTCACGGCAGAACGCCTCTCGCTGCTCGTTAAACCGGACGGACAGCACATTCCCTGTCCGGTCATAGGTGATCCGAATCGGCTTCATAGACTATGCCCCCTTTCTTGATTCGGTCCGTCAGATACGCCGTGATAATAAACCCCTCTCCGTTCAGGTGTCGGCAGACGACACAGAGAAAGTATGTGCCGCAGGCTGCGTAGTACAGCAAGACCCGCGCATCTTCCCGGCTTCGTCGGATATTGCGTGGACGTCGCAACGTGGCGCTCACCGCTTCCGTAAGCCCGGCCAGCGCATCATGCTTCATGACGATGGATTCCCAATGTCTCGCCGTGCATCTGATACGCTTCCCAAGCTTGCAGGTGACGCGAATCACAGCGAACTCTTCCCGAGTATACTCAGCGCCGGCAACCCGGCGCAAGACGCCTGTCAAGCCAACAAGAACGGCTCTGTTGAATTGCCAGCAGGCCCGGCAGTGCCGGCGCCTTCGCGCCTGTCGCCGCCATGAACCTCGCGTATTGGGCCGTACTGAGGAAGCAAGGTGTCTGCATCAGCCGTCTCGCCTCTACACAAACTAAACCGGCTCGCCTTCCTCGTCCACCTTGTCCAGAACCGCCAGGTACGGAAGATTCCGGTACTGCTGTCGGTAATCAAGCCCATACCCCACGACGAATTTATTGGGAATCGTGAAGCCTACGTAGTCGACCCTCACCTCGACCCGGCGACGGTCGGGCTTGTTCAACAACGTGCAGACTTTGATCGACTTGGGCGTGCGGGTGCTGAGCGCGTTCCTGAGATGCCGGACGGTGCGCCCGGAATCCACGATGTCCTCCACCAGCAGCACGTCCCGACCGGCGATGTCCTCAGTCAGTTCGGTCAAGACCTTGATCTTTCCCGAAGACCCGGCTCTCCCGGCATTGCTGGAGACTACTAGAAAATCCACCTTGAGGGGCACGCGGATGGCCCGCGCCAGATCCGCGTAGAACGCGTAGGCGCCCTTCAGAACCCCGATCATGATCAACTCCTTCTGCGCGTAATCGGCGGTGATCTGGCGCCCCAGTTCGCGAATACGCGCCCGCATCGCTTCCTGGGTGACCAGGGGCTTGCCGTGTAGGCCGTCCACGCGAGTGGGCATCAGTGGTCCTCCTCACTGTCAACGAGCGGAACAAGGGAGAGCGTCACCACATGCGCGGTCGCAGGCCCCGTCGCAAACCGTTCGTCTCCGCGGTAGCCGGCCACCCACACGATCCCGGATGGGGCGACCACCACTGGAATCCTGGTCCGCAACGTTCGGGCGACCTTCCGATCCACAAAAAAATCCTGGAGCTTCTTCCGATGCCCGCCCATGCCACGCGGGCAAAACCAGTCTCCCGGCCTCCAGTTCCTCACGGACAACGGCCCGCCGCAGCGATCACGGTCAACTGCGAACCGCGCCCGGCCATCGGAGACACCATGCGCCCCGTCAACCGCCAGCACCCGCCGGCCTCCTGGTCCGATTCTAACGTCTCCGGGAACCGGCAGCGGAAGACCAGCCGCCAATTCCGTGAGGGCGTCGTCACCGCCGTACTCCCCGCCCTCTTGCATCACAATGAGCGCGCGGTCACGCGCCACGCGGAGACCGCCTGGGAGCGTCAGCCCGGCCCCATGGGTCCCCGCCAGGACACGCTCCAGAATGTCGCTCACGTGACGGAAGGTCAGCCCCGTCGAGTCACCTCGCACCACCGCCCACGCCCGTCTGACCAGGCGACGCTGCAACCCCAGCGGTTCAGCAGCCAGCCGGTCACCATCCAACACCACACGCCCGAATGAAACGTCCTGTGCGACGGCCCGCCAGCGTTCTCGCTCAATCTCGTTCAACAGCGCGGCATCGGCCGTGAGGATCTCGGCGCTGCGGGCCAGCCCCTCGACGATGCTCGGATTCATGGCACGCAAGACCGGTAACAGTTCCTGACGAATCCGATTCCGGCGATACCGCGGCGTGTCATTGGAGGAATCGGAACGGTAGGACATTCCACGGAATGCGAGATACTCCAGTACCTGCTGCCGCGTCACGCCGAGCAACGGCCTGATGATGTTCAGCGAGCGTCCGGCTTCGCCGGCGCGAGCGCGGGGCACTGTGGAAGACGGTGCGTCTTGGCGTACCGAGGGTGGGCGGGTGCAACCAGGCGCATCGGAGCCCATTCCGATGGGCGCACGGGCCCCCGTTGAAATGGGGCGCTTGACAGGGATGCCGGTCAGTCCCCCCATACGGGCCCCCCGCATCAGCCACAACAGCACCGTTTCCGCCTGATCGTCGGCAGTATGGCCGGTCGCCACAGCCGTCATCCCCTGTTCCCGCAGCCATCGCCCGAACCACACATAGCGCGCGTCCCTCGCCCGGCTCTGGAGCGTCCCTCCGGGCGTCGGCGTGAGACACACCTGCTCGCAACTCACCGGCACATCCAGTGTCGCTCCCAGTTCCCGAACGAATGCCTCATCCCCATCCGACTCGTCTCCGCGCAAGCCGTAATTGACGTGGGCGATGCGGAGTGCGATCCCGGGTAACAGCGCCCGTTCCTGCAGGTCATGCAGGAGCGTGAGCAAACAGACCGAGTCCGCCCCTCCGGACACGGCGACCAACACGGCATCGCCGGACTGAATCAACTGTTGGCGCCGGACGGCCTCCATGACCTGTCGGAGAACGGCATGGCGCGACGTGGCGCGACGTGTACCCATCGGCATCTTCACGATGACAGGGACCGTGCCGTCGCGCCGGAACGCTTTCGCGCGATGTCGCGCGCCCGCTCGACATCGTCCGCCATCTGCCGCGCCAACGCATCGGCCGACTCAAAGGTGTGATCGCCGCGCAGACGCTCATGAAACGCAATCCCGACCTCGCAACCATAGAGATTATGATCGCCGTCCAACAGATACGTTTCAATGACGCGCGCACCCGTCCCAAACGTCGGGCGCGTGCCGATGTACGTCACGGCCCCCCAGGTCTGCGCGCCCACCCGGAGATGGGTTGCATAGACGCCGTCCGCCGGAAGCACACGCCCGTCCGGCGGCAGCACGTTCGCCGTTGGAAACCCCATCTCGCCACCACGACGGCTCCCCTGTACGACGGTTCCCTTGAGGTGGTAGGCCCGCCCCAACAGCAACGCTGCCTCCTCCATCGCCCCGGCCTGCACCAGATCCCGAATCCGCGTCGAGCTGACCGGCATGCCGTCCACCACCACCGGCGAGATGGCATGGATCGTGAAGCCCATCTGCGGCCCCGCGTCTCTCAGCATGTGGATCGTGCCGCGCCGATCCTTGCCGAATCGAAAATTCTCGCCCACGTAGAGGTCCCGCGTATCCAACCCATCCCGCAAGACCTGCGCCATGAACTCTTCCGCAGTCTGCGCCGCGAAGGCCTGCGTGAATGGGAGACGGACGACCATATCCACGCCAGCGTCCTCAAGCAACGCCAGCTTTTCTTCAGGGTCATTGAGAAACTTCAGCTCCACGCCCGGCGCCAGCACCAACAGCGGATGCGGCTCGAACGTCAGAACAATGGCCGTGCCGCATTGGGCGCGCACGCGCCCGCAGGCCAGGTGCAGCACCGCCCGATGCCCCACGTGGACCCCGTCGAAGTTGCCGATGGTCACGACAGGAAAGGGCAGGCCGGCGCAGCCCTGGAGACCGTGCAGCACCCTCATTCGCGCAAGGCCTGGGCGGCCTCTTTCGCATAATAGGTGAGGATCAGATCGGCCCCCGCGCGCCGGATGGAGACCAGGGTTTCCAGCATGGCCCGCCGCTCATCCAACCACCCCTTCTGAGCCGCCGCCTTCATCATGCTGTATTCCCCGCTCACCTGGTAGGCGGCAATCGGCCGGTCCACGACCTTCCGTGCCGCGTGGATCACATCCAGGTACGGCAGCGCCGGTTTGACCATCACGATATCGGCGCCCTCCTGGATGTCGAGCGCGATCTCGCGAAGCGCCTCCCGAATGTTGGCAGGGTCCATCTGATAGGATTGCCGGTCGCCGAACGTCGGACTGGAATCTGCGGCTTCGCGAAAGGGCGCGTAAAAGCAGGAGGCGAACTTGGCCGCATAGGCCATGATGGGCGTCTGGGAAAAACCCTCGGCGTCCAAGACCCGACGGATGGCGGCGACCCGTCCATCCATCATGTCCGACGGCGCAACCATGTCGGCACCCGCGCAGGCGTGGCTCAGCGCCATCTTCTGTAAACATTCGAGCGTCTCATCGTTCAGGATCCGTCCATCCTTCACGATGCCGCAATGGCCGTGCGTCGTGTACTCATCCACACAGACGTCGGTGATGACGACCAGGTCGGGGACCCGCTCCTTCACCGCGCGGATTGCCCGCGGCACAATCCCGTCCGGCGCCCATGCCTCGCTCCCGATCTCATCCTTTCGGGCGGGGATGCCAAACAGCAGGATGGCCGGCACCGCCAGGTCATGCACCTCGACGGCCTCCGTGACCAGATGGTCTACCGACAGCCGGCACTGGCCCGGCATGGACCCGATCGGCCTGCGCTCATCGCGCCCCTCCATCACAAAGAACGGCGCAATCAGGTTGTCCGGGGACAACCGCGTTTCCCGCGCCATGCGACGGAATCCCTCAGTCGCCCGAAGGCGGCGCAGCCGGTCTTGCGGAAACGGCATCGCGACGCTCCTACTTCCGAGGCAGGTTGGTCAGGAACACCACCAAATCCCGGACCGAGATCATGCCGACCAGCTTTCCGCCGCGGGACACCCCCAGATGACGCACGTGAGACAGGGCCATCTGGTCGTTGGCGTCTAGGAGCGTTTTGTTCTCGTCGATCATCAGCACCGGCGCCGACATCACCTGCTCGACGCTGGCCGTGCTCGGATCAAGGCCGCCGGCCACGCACCGCCGGACGACATCCGTATCGGTGAAGATCCCGATGATCTCGCCCCCCCTTGTAATGAACAGGCTGCCGATGTTGAAATCCCTCAACTGTTCCGTCGCGATCTTGATGGTGGTATCCCGATCCACAGTCCGGATCTTCTCCACGGGGATCATGACTGATTTAACCGGCACCATATGTTGCTCCCTCCTCGTATTGTGTGCTGTTGATCTGTGCGCCTAGACGACGCGCGCGGCATGCGCGCAATATCCGACAATGGCCTCCGCCAGCGCCGGGATGGTATTTTCCCGCGTTCGAATCGCAACCTTCAACCCATAGGCTTCCGCCGTCTCTGCCGTGATGGGTCCGATGCACGCCACCGCCGCGTTCGCCGTCATCGCGCGCGCCTCGTGCCGGTCGGCAAACAGCTCCACGTAATTGCGCACCGAGGAAGAGCTCGTGAACGTGACCACGCCGACGTCTCCACGGCGAAGCCGTTCCTTGATCACCGCCGCGTCCGCGTCCGGGCGGAGGGTACGATAGGCCACCGCCACCGTCACCTCCGCGCCTCGGGCCTTGAGTGCGTCCGGCAACAGGTCGCGGGCGACGTTGGCCCGCGGGATCAAGACACGGACGCCCTGCATCGTTTCCCTCGTGAAGGATTCAAGAATCCCTTCCGCCTGGTACGCGGACGGCACCACGTCGGCCGTGAAGCCAGCCCCGGCCAGGGCCTCCGCCGTCCGGGGGCCGATCGCGCACAAACGCGCGCGCCCCAGCGCCCGGACATCGCGCCCCAGATTCCGCAGGCGCTCGAAAAAGAACCGCACACCGTTGACACTGGTGAAGATCAGCCAGTCGTAGCCGGCGAGATCGGCAATGGCCCGATCGAGCCCGCTCCAATCCGTCGGCGGCACGACCGCAATCGTCGGAAAGGCGATCACCTGGGCGCCCTGCGCCGCCAGGAGATCGGCGAATACAGCCGCCTGCTCGCGGGGCCGCGTGACAAGGACCGTCGTGCCGAACAGCGGCCGGGATTCGAACCAGTTGAGCTTCTCACGCAGTCGCACGACCTCGCCCACGACGATGACGGTGGGCGGCTCCAGATTCGCCGCCTCCGCCTTCGCCACGATGTCGGCCAGGGTGCCGACAAGGGTCTTTTGCTCAGCCCGCGTCCCCCACCGAATCAACGCCACCGGCGTACTCGACGAGCGGCCGGAGGCGGTGAGGTGCGCCACGATGGCGGGCAGATTCTTCATGCCCATCATGAACACGACGGTTCCGCTGGTGGACGCCAGCCGGTCCCATTCAATCGTCGGCGACGGCTTCAACGGGTCCTCATGGCCGGTGACCAGCGCCACGCTGGACGCCAGCGTGCGGTGGGTGACCGGGATGCCAGCATAGGCCGCCACCGCAATGGCCGCCGTGACGCCCGGCACGATCTCGAAGGGAACCCCGGCCTCCGCGACCGCTTCGGCCTCTTCCCCGCCCCGGCCGAACACGAAGGGATCGCCGCCCTTCAGCCTGACCACGACCTTCCCGGCGCGCGCGTGCTCAATCATCAGACGGTTGATGTCTGCCTGGGCGCCGTACTCCCCGCGCCCCCGACGTCCCACATAGAGACGCGCCGCCTGAGGACGCGCGTAGTCCAACAGCGCCGGGTTGGCCAAGTAATCATAGAGCACCACATCGGCCTGCTCCAGGCATTCCTTCCCGCGCAGGGTCAGCAGTTTCGGGTCTCCCGGTCCCGCACCTACAAGATAGACCGTGCCCGTCTTCATGGCGCCACCCCATAGATGTCCCTGAGGATCTCGCCGCCTCCGCGCGCAAGCACGCGTTCGGCCAACTGGACGCCCAGCATCTGCGCCTCGCTCGCGGCGCCGTGGATCGTCTCACGAATGAGGCGCCGCCCATCCACGCTGGCCACCAGCGCGCTCATCGAAAGCCGATCCTGTTCAATGGTGGCATAGGCCGCAATGGGCGTCTGACACCCGCCTTCCAATCGCTCGAGCAGCGCCCGTTCGGCCGTCACGGCCATGCGCGTCGGCCGATGCTCCAGTCGCCCCGCGAGTTCCCGCACGAACGCGTCGTCCGCGCGGCCCTCGAGCGCCAGCGCCCCCTGGCCGATGGCCGGTAGACAGACATCGGGCGACAAATACTCGGTGATCCGATCGGCCCAGCCGAGCCGGTGAAGACCGGCGGCGGCCAGGATCATCGCGTCGCACTCGCCCGCCTCCAGCTTGCGGAGCCGGCTGTCCAGATTGCCGCGCAGCATGTGCATCGCCAGGTCCGACCTGACATGCAGGAGTTGCGCCTGACGCCGCAAGCTGCTCGTCCCGACGTGCGACCCCGCGGCCAACTGATCCAGCATGGCCCCGTTCCGGCTGATGAGCACATCCCGCGGATCTTCCCGTTCGGGAATCGACAGTATCTCCAACCCCTCCGGCAACCGCGTGGGGACGTCTTTCATGCTATGCACGGCCAGATCGATCTCGCCTCGCAGGAGCGCGTCTTCGATTTCCTTGACGAATAGGCCCTTACCGCCGATGGTCGCCAACGGTGTATCGAGCATCTTGTCCCCGGTCGTGTTGATCGGCTTCAGCGAGACCGACAGGCCCGGCTCCGATTCACGCACCCGCGCCTGCACCCACTCCGCCTGCCAGACGGCGAGCCGGCTCCCGCGCGTGCCAATGACCAGTTCACGAACCGCCTGTTTCATGTGTGCAACGTATCCTCTACCGTCCCGGAAGCTTTTCAGAGCTATCTCCCTGTACGGCCTGGGTCGCTGACGAGCCCGCGGTCCCGCTCCTGTAGGACGACGAGAGCAGGAGAAACCCGACCATCGCGATAATTAAGATCATCAAGAACAACAGGTCCAGCCTGAATCCCTCTCGCGTGCGGTAATCATGCCCGCAGTGCGGGCAATCGGGCAGCTGCTCGCCGGCCCCTCCCCAGTAGGTCTCCCGGCAACGCGGACAGGTGAAGATGTGCGGACTCGCCGACGATCTCATCCCCGGCGCGCCTGCTCGGACGAAGGCTCGCCGGCCAACCGATGCAATTCCTTTTCGAGATCGAACAACCGCTGCGTGGTCTCCGCGAAGAGCGCCCCGTTCGGGGCATCCGCCTCGGCCTTCAGCGCGATCAGCGGGCTGTGCAGTAACTTGTTCGTAATCGCCGAGGCCAGTTCTTCCACCAGGTCGCGCTGCATGGGAGACAGATCCCCCAGCTTCGCCATGATCCGCTCGATTTCGACGCGCTGGATGGCCTCGGCCCGGCGCCGCAGCGCCATGAGCGTCGGCACAACCTCCAGCGACTTCATCCACGTGACCATGGCGGGGACTTCCGCCCTGACGATCTCTTCGGCTTTGAGCGCCTCCCGGAGACGCTGCTCGATGTTCAAGTCCACGTGCCCCTGGAGGTCGTCGATATTGTACAGATACGCGTTATCGAGCGTCCCCACCGCTGGGTCAATGTTGCGCGGGTCCGCAATATCAATCAGGAACATGGGGCGGTTTTTGCGCGCGTGAATCGCCCGCTGGACGTCTTCACGACCGATGACGAACGAAGCGGCGGCCGTCGCGCAGACGATGATGTCGGCGCCCGCCATCTCATGAAGGAATGTATTGAAGGGAATCGGGAGGGCATGGAACCGCTTGGCGACATCCAGCGCGCGGTCGTAGTTGCGGTTGGTGATCAGCACACGGCGCACCCCCGCGCTGATG
>Ga0213870_1000789_pt1 | contig 14730 bp, 15 predicted proteins | sample WICALVC2017_Meta_FD_160119 | JGI IMG/M metagenome (GOLD analysis project Ga0213870, IMG submission 160119) | Freshwater microbial communities from subterranean cave lake in Wind Cave National Park, South Dakota, United States - WICALVC2017 | ecosystem: Environmental > Aquatic > Deep subsurface >... | reverse complement strand
AAATCATTAGTTGCCTCGAATAAAATAACCCCTTCCGCTTTAATTATGGTAGTTTCTCACAATATGTTCTTTGAAAAGGACATTTTGCCTCTTCCTAAAGAACAGCAAGAAATTGAAACACAAAAATTCCTGGATAATGTTCCTTTTGAAACTATCAGCTCAAAGACTTTTCAGTCTGCAAAAACCAACAAGATCGTAGCGGCAAATGGTCATTTTATCGAATTGATAAAAAAGGCTTTTGAGACGTTGGGATTTACTATAACTATAGCAATACCCTCTATGGCGTTTGGGATTCTTGACGAAGGGTTGAATCAGGGGACAATAAAATTAATATTTAGTAAATATGCTTCATTAAAACAGTATAATTTATTAAATGCTGGTGCTCAAATAAATTCACATCTTTCTCAAAAAGAATCGGAAGGAGAAATAAACGGCGAAAAAAATAAAGAAAAAACTAACAAGAAAAATTTAATTGCAATAGGAGTATTTGTTCTTTTAATAGTCATATTGTCCATCATAGTCCTCTTTGTCTTATCTTCGCAAAATTCTTCCCCTAAAAAAACCAGCTCAGCCAATACAAATCTCATAGTAAAATTACCTATTGACAATCATTTTTATATATGATTACACTAATATTGTATTGTGTTCAAAATGAATTCTTCGAATAACCAAAAAGGTTTCACATTAATAGAATTACTTGTTGTTATTGGTATCCTAGCAATTCTCCTCGCAATCACATTAATAGCCATCAACCCAGCAAGACAATTCTCCCAAGCAAATGATACACAAAGAAGAAGTGATGTAAATTCCATACTTAATGCTGTCCATCAGTATATGGCTGATAATAATGGTACTCCCCCTGCGGGCATTGTTGCTACAGCAAGTACGATAACTGACAATGGAGCTGTCAATACTGTCGATCTTTGTGCTGATCTTGTTACAGAATATATTGCAGATCTCCCGCTTGATCCTACAAGTGGCACCGAAACTCCTACAGGATCTATATGTTCTGATGCGTTAGCCGACTACAATACAGGATACACAATTCTTCAAAGCGCAACCGATAATCGTATCACTGTTACAGCTCCTGACACAGAACTTGCCACGCCAGACATCACAGTAACCCGATAACTTCTTCATTCGCTTAGTTTTTTATCTGACTATTCCAGCTTAATTTATTTCGGCATCTCACACAGAGCCCGAAATCAGGATATAGATCCTTAAGTGTCGGATTCCTCTTCTTTATTAAGCCCATCTTCTTCTTTCTTGATCCTCCCTTTTATATAGATTGCTTCGCCAAGTACCGTCTGGTACCTGGCTTCGCGGAGTTTACACTGAGAGAATCGAATGTGCTCGCAATGACAAAGAAGAGGATAATTCTAGTAGAGTTTCAATTGAAGCCAAGTCTGACTTGGTGAAGCCAAATTTCCTTATTTATCTAAGTGCTTAGCGGACCGCATGAGGTGTAATTAGTTATATCAGCGGCTGATTTATGTACGTTAATAGCAAGGGGCAGTTGCTGTTTTAGCTGCATAAGGCTAACATCTAATACCGTTACTGACTTCCCATTTAAAACAGAATTTAATGGATACTTAACTGCTCCAACACCAGGACATACACCCATATGAATGTGTGCAGGTTGTATAACGTTGGGTGTAGAACCACTTAGATTTAAAGTAACTGTTACTCTGCCATATGTTTCTTTTAAGTTAGCAACTCCTGACTCATTAGAATTATTCTGCGCAGAAAGTAAAACGTACATTTCATTAGGAACCGCTGGCTTTACCATTGGTTGACTTCGCATTGTCTGTGGTTGCATTGCAGGTTTGCTTAGTAAAAAGAACCCAATGACTAAAATAATAAATGCTCCCCCAACTATAATAACAGTATTCCTATTACCCATTACAATAATAGTGTATACACATTTATATTCTTTTGTCAAGATGCAATATTTGATTTTTCGTGCCAAACAACCAAAAGCGGCGAGGCGTTAAATATAGAAGAATATGTGCCGCTAATAATCCCAATCAAAAGAGCTACAACAAACCACCGAATACTTTCGCCCCCAAACAAAAGAAGGGAAAAAAGAACAAGAACGACTGTTAACGATGTATTTAAAGATCTATCTAAAGTCTGAAGGATAGACTCATTTACAATCTTATCAAAAGAGATACCGGGCAGTCTTCTTAGATTTTCGCGAATCCTATCAAAAACCACAATTGTATCATGAACAGAAAATCCAATAACAGTAAGGAGAGCTGTAACAAAAAGGCTATTTACTTCAACTCCAAAAAAATGTCCAAGTATTGAAAAAACGCCAACAACAACTAAAATATCATGTATCAAAGCAACAATCGCGCAGACTCCAAAACGAAAACTACTCGCTGGCTTTGGTACTTTACGAAAAGACAATGTGATATACAAAACAATAAGTATTGATGCCAAAATTACAGCCTTGATTGCATTCTCTGTTGTCTCTTTCCCAATCGTTGGCCCAATTGTTTCAAATTGCTCTTGTTTAAAATCTTTAAGCTTTTTATGAAGGGCATTTATAAATTCTGAGTTTTTATTTTGATCCAAAGTCTCTGTGCGTATAAAAATACGATTTGTGGATTTTTCAAGTGAAGACATCTTAATTTTTTTAACATTTAATGTTTCTCTTACAGTCCTAACTGAATGCTCTGAAACCTTGTTTGGAAACAATAAGGTAAGACGCGATCCACCAGTAAAATCAATAGACAAATTAAGTCCAAACAAAAGCAAGGAGATAATACATGGAATAATAATAACTAGCGAAATTATAAAATATAAATATTTTTTGCCTATAATATCCATACTATTTATATACCATTCTCAAAAGTGTTCTTGTTACCACAATTGCCGAAAACATTGAAACCAAAACCCCAATAGCTAAAACTAGCGCAAAACCGCGAACAATTCCAGTGCCAAACTGATAAAGAATAAAACATGTTATAAGGGTTGCGACATTTGAATCTCTAATTGACGTCCATGCCCGTAAGAAACCAAGCTCAAGTACTACTTCTTTTCTTTTACCCTGGCGTTGTTCTTCCTTCATCCTCTCAAAGATTAAAATGTTTGCATCAACCGCCATGCCAATAGACAAAATAAACCCGGCAATGCCAGATAAGGTAAGCGTTATGCCGTATGGCGTTATCGTACTAAGTTTAAAGATAGCTAAAACCAACAGGGCATAAATTGCCAATGCTAAACTTGCCACCATACCAAGCCTCCCGTATAAAACACTCATAAAAATAACTATGATTATAAATCCCAAAATTCCAGCAAAAAGACTTTTCTGTAAAGACGAACTCCCAAGCGTTGCGCCGATTGTGTTCTGCTCAAGAACAGATAATGGAACTGGAAGAGCTCCAGCGTTTAGTTGTGTTGCAAGCTCCTTGGCTTGTTCGGTTGTAAAACCTCCTGTAATTTGCCCTGTATCTCGAATTGCTTGTTGTACGGTTGGTGCCGAAAAACATTGTTTATCAAGACAAATTGCCATCGGCTTACCTACCAGTTTTTTTGTTACTTCAAAAAATTTATTTTGACTGTTATTATTCACGCTAAATTGTACTACTGGCTGCCCAGTATTTTGATCAAAAGATGCTTCTGCGTTAGCCAAATCAGCACCAGTTAACCCCGTTGGTTTTGTAGTTTCATATGTAAGAAGCGCGGAAGGCGAAGCGATATAGAGTTCACGAAATTCTAGTTTTGCTGTTGTTCCGACCAGATTTATTGCTTGGTTTACATCGGTAACACCCGGAATCTCGACAATAATTCTATAATCATTATTAACAGTCGCTGTTTGGATTACTGGTTCTGATACGCCAAAAAGATTAATTCTTCTCTCAATTACTGTTTTTGCCGATTCTAGAGCAGTAGTTTGCTGATCTTTCGAAATGCCATCCATGTTGGCGCGAAGCGTAATACTTGTCCCGCCTTCCAAATCCAGGCCCTTGCGAAACGAAAGATCTTTTGACCCAATGAGAAAACGAAGAAAAAATTGAGGATCAATACGAAACTTATTATTTACTCTTGGAAGATCAATAAGAATCGAAAAGAGAGTCAACGCAATTATAAACCACAGAAGGAATCGTGGCTTTTTCATGAAAGCATACTCTCCTCGTCTCCTAAGAGCATAACTCTAGAACCCGAAAGAATGGTTAGGATAAAAGGATCTCTTTTTTTCTTCCTAAAGGAAAACTCTTCTTCAGACATAACAGTGTAGTTTATTTCTCTATTTAATCGCTTTTCTTCTTCTCTTATAAGAAGCGCTAGTTCGGGTAAAACAATTGTCCCAATAATCAAAAGATCAACATCCTCTGGCTCCTTTCCAAGACGTCTCGCAAATCCGCCTGAAAACATTGCGTATTTTATTTTGCCAATCTTGGCCTTGTTTGTTAGCATCTCATGTCCTAGTCCTATCGTCTTTGCTCCCAGTCGTAAAAGGTCAAAATAAAACGAATAATTTTTATCCAATGAGTAGTAAACTCTGTTTGAGCGCGGCTCCCTTACCAAAACCGAACGTTTTTCTAAATATAAAAGTTCTCTTCTTACTGCATTAATTTCATCCCCTGTCCTTCTCACAAGTTCTCTTACATGATACATTTCGGAAGGTGAGGTTAAAAAAACATTAAGTAATTTTACCCTAGATTTTGATGTAATTAAATCAGCTAACATTTATTACTCCATTTGTAGGCAGGATTTCAAACCAAATAGTGCCTCTGTCAAATTGTATAGGAGAACCGTTACTATCAAAAAGTAGTGTTCGCGAAGTACGACTATCCTTTCTCCATGTGCCCAAAATCTGCCTTCCATCCATAAACACTAACGCCTTACCCGTTCCTTTTGTTTTATATAAAAGATGGGCATTATTTTCATATCCGTCATTTGCATTGCTTTCTTGCATAAACAAAACAACAATATTTTTGGCAGTTAACTGTTGGTTGTTGTTACGATCCACTTGTGATTTTCCACCGCTATTTCTCTTGTATATATTAAGAGTAGAATCGTAAGTCCAGTCGACATAATAATTAGAATATCCTGTCCAAAATTCCAAATGGATGGCCTGGCTTTTCTCAAGCAAAGGGTTGTCATCTTTAAAACTATATTCGACAAAACCTTCACTCCATGGAGTCCCACTTTTATCAATATTCTTTAACCCTCTTAAAGATGCAAATTCCCAAAGCTTTTGCGTTGTTGAATACATTGTGTGTTCTGTTGCTGCCTCATGACCCAATCTATCATAATCCCTCCAAAAGGTCGGAAACCCTATAGAAAACTGATTTAGGTCGTTATATCCGCTCCAATCATAATCAGTAATCTGAGCTAGCGCATCAGCTGGACCTGGCTGATTTGCTCCTCCCACATGTACATATAAAGGGCTATCGCCATATTCTGATATAAAATCTAAAAAGTATGTTCGGGCTGATCGAATAGGACCAATAGTGCCAGCATCCTTACAGTAAAACAATGCTAAAAGTCGTGTAATTCCTCCCTCTGCAACGACTTCGTAAACAACGTCTGCTTGAGATAATCCTGATTGAGGACGCGCTTCGCTATGATTCTCAATCATTACTCCAAGCGGCCTATGTTTCTCCCACCATTCCTTTTGCTTCAAAGAGTACTTTTCCCCATTTAGAGGACAGGGCTCGGTCTTTGGAAGGCCCTCATCAAATCCCAACTGACTACCTGTTTGATTTGTATCTGTTGGGGAAGAACTAGTAGTGTTTTTCGTACCGGTATTTAAAGAAGAGAGAGCATAAGAAATTCCCGTTGAAACAATATAAGCAAAAACTACCAATACTATACTTATGATTTTTTCTCTATTCATACCGTTATTTTTTACCCCCGACTTGTCGGGGTGAACCCGCTTCTTTTAGAACTCTTTTTTCTTCATCTGACAACTCATGTTCTATACCTTTACCATTTACTACTCTTTTTGTATACCATCTTGTACCAGAACGGGAATAAAGTCCAGAAATTACTACTCCTGTATCATTTGCATCAGTCAAAGATAATACAAAACTCTGATCCCCCCCCGTATCCTTAAAGGGATTAAAACGCAAGAGTCCCATCCTTTGAATATGTAAAAGTCCTTCTTGTTGCATTCTATCACAATATGATTTTAAATAATCAATATCTTTTTTTGCCACATTAATATCTTTTATAAGATTTTCAAGTACCGACTTTAGGCTTTGGTCGGTTAATCCCTTGGTTAATTTATTATAGTAAACTAGCATCTTCCAAAAAATTATGGTCAGAATAATAAGCCAGATAGCAGTAACAATAAAAGACAATATGAGAAAATTGTACAACATAGATATTCATATATTAGCCTCTTGACAGCTTTGTGTCAATAGTGTAATCTAGGCACTATCCCATGGGGAACAAACAAAAAACTCGCAAAGAAAAGATAATTGCAGATCTTCGCCGTCAACTTTATAGTTTGGGGAATCAAGGTGTTGCATCTTCGGAAAACTATAAACCAAAACATACAGGCAATAGTAAAGTGGTAACTACTACACTTAACGCTTACCCGTATTTGCTCCATGACATTTTAAAAACAGGAATTCTAACAATGTCTATCGTGGCTTGTCAGGTTATTCTTTTTTTAATTTTGAAAAAACACATACTAGTATTACCGATAGTAAGTTATTGATGGGTGACCCCGATTTAATCGGGGTGAAAGGGGGTGAAATAATAGTATGGCATCGATGTATTGTGTTAAATGTAGAGCAAAAAGGGATGACCCAAAAGCTGTAGCTGTTACTATGAAGAATGGCAAACCAGCAATGAAAGGCAAATGTCCAGTCTGTGGTACAGGAATGTACAGGATTGGCAAAGCCTCATAAGCAAATTCTTTGAAGGAAGAAATCCTTCACACAATAAAACCCCTGCTTTTAAAGTAGGGGTTTTTATTCCTAATGCATTACAACTCTTAGTTAGTTTCCCGTGTAGTGTTTGAGTTTATAAACTTTTACTACCGATACATTCCATTCGCCAATTATCTCTGCTCTCCCAAACCCAGCGACTTCCCAAAGCGAATTGCCCAGTGGTTGACATGATAAAGTTTCACATACAATCAATAACTGCTCTGCAACAGTTTTTCTTTCTGGATCTTTTCTAGGGTTTTCTATAGTTATTGGAGACTTACCCCAAAGAGTAAAAAAATAGCGATATCCATGATCAGAGTTGCCCAAAGCTATAAGAGCAAAATTAAATGGTTTATTTCCTGTTTTATTAATCACAGATTTTGAAATTTCTTCAACTTGGGCTAGTTGTCTATTTGCAGGATATCGAAAAGGAACCCCTTTTAGATTGATCCATACAAGACCCACAAAAATGCATACAGCCAAAACTTTCCCAATTAACCATATTCGCGCAAATTCGTGCTTGCCCCGCGAAGTCCCGCTGAGCGGGACGAAGTGGGGTAGATTCGTGTATAAACTTACAATTGTAAGACTTACAAGTATAAAAGGTAAGGGAAATATAAATCCAAAGTAGTAATCGTAGATTGATTTTTTATAAAAACCAAAAAGGCCAACGCCAATAAGAAGCCAGATGACAAAAAGGCTTATTCTTTGAAACTGATCTTTATCTTTAAAATTTTTTATAAATTTATAGACTAGTAATGTAACGCTTCCTATACCAAGCACTAAAGTCGCATAGTACCATAGTGCAATTGGAGTATGGGCTTGTAACGAGACCTGTTCGGGAGGTGGAAAATTTGTCACAAGTCGTCCAAATAATCGAAAGAAAACATTTTCAATAATTGTAAAAAATTGACTATTTCCTCCTGTCTCTTGCCCGCGAAGAACAAAGTTTATAATGCTTCTTATATTGGGAAAGTCATGACGAACTTCGAATGCCAAAAAAGGTAACCAACCAATAAGAAAGCCTAAAAGAACATAAAAGTAATCTTTTATTGCTTTGACAGGGCCTGACTCCTTCAGTCTAATAAAAAGAATATAAAATCCAATTATTATTCCCAAAAAGATTGATAAATAGTGAAGCTGCATTGCTATACCAAGTAGGAATCCGCAAAATATAAATAACTTAATCTTGCTCTCCTTTATCGCTTTGTAAAGAATATATAGCGTTAGAAGTGAGAAAAACGGCATAAGATTTGGATTCCAGGAAGAACGAGAATACGCAATTGCTAATGGAGAAATGCTGTATAAAAATGCCGCAATAAGCCCTGTTCCATAACCAAAAAAATCATTCCCTACTTTATAGATAAGCCAAACTGTAGCAATGCCAAAAAGAGCAACCATTATAGCAGGACCAACAGGATTATAATCGAACAGCCAAAGAAAAGGCGCCATAAAGTAATAGTAGATGGGTCCTAGGAAAAATCCTCCAACAGATGCTGTTGGACCAAGTAAAGTTAAATTCCCATGAAGAATATTGTAAACAACCAGAACATCCCTACCCTCATCCCCCAAAAAGGTCATGTAATCCTGGATTCTATAAAGCCTTAAAAATGCAGCAATAAACAGAATAACAAATATCAATTTAATTGAAAATTGAAAATTGAAAATTGAAAATTTTATACCTATCCAACTGTTTCCTGAAGTTTTGAGTGAAATGAAACGTGCCACCTTTTCCATATAAAGATATTATACATTGTATAGCTATATGGAATTACAAACAAACCTATTGCAATAACTAAAAAAATCTGACGTGAAGAAGTACCAAAAAAATGAGTTCCTATTGCCAGAACCGCTGATATAATGACAAGTGACCCAAAAGATACTAGATTAAACTGAGGGAATTTAAGCAAAACTTTTAATGGCTTTGTAATTTTATATTTTGAAAACGACCAAAAATTATTCATGGCAAAATTCCATATAATTGAAAACTCAGCTCCTATTGCTCCAGCAATGGCTGGGTGTAAACCGTTCCTAAAGAATATCTCAAGAGTCACAGCATTAATAACATACCCTATAAATCCTGTAATTGCGTACTTTAGAAAGGGTGAGTGCAAAAGCTCAAAAAAACGAGCCTTAAGAACATACCTAAGAAGATTAATAATATACTCCAGCGGGGCGATTTTTGATCGACCAAGAGTTCTGTCTTGCGCTACAAAGGGAACTTCTGCTATTTTATAACTATCCCGAATTGCCATATGCAAAAAAGCCACTTGAAACGTATATCCTTTAAATAATTTCAATTCGTCTTTTTCTTTCAAAAATACTTCTTTTCTCATTGCGCGAAAGCCTCCTGTCCAATCATGAATCCAAAATCGCATTAAGATTGATTTAACTAATAAGTTACCAAAAATTGAAAATATCTTACGATGTAAACCCCAATTAGACGGAATAGATCCGCCATTGGTATATCTTGATCCAATTACCATATCGTATCCTTCTTCAATTTTTTCCAAGAATTCAGGAATTTTTTTGGGATCATGAAAAAAATCAGCATCCATTTCAAACATAATATCAGCTCCCATCTTGTCAATTGCAAAGGTCATGCCCCGAATGTAAGCAGCACCTAAACCCTGCTTTTCTCCTGTATTAAGTTTAATATTTTTCCATTTGCCCATTAGTTTTTTTACCACATCTCCCGTTCCATCGGGTGAATTATCATCCACAACCAAGATATTCATATCGTGGTTTTTTATATTGGGGAAAATATCTTTTTCCAAAATAGATATCAAACGATCTATATTGCCCTTCTCGTTGTATGTAGGAAGAATAATAACTACTTTCATATATTTTTGAAATATTCTATTGTTTTTTCAAGACCCTGTTCAATAGCCACCTTAGGCTCCCACCCTAACACTCTTTTGGCTTTTGCTATATCAGGACACCTGCGCCGGGGATCGTCCTCTGGTAAATCTTCGAATGTAATATCCGAAGACGAATTAGTCATCTTCTTAATGAGCGAAGAGAGTTCTAGAATTGTGAGCGTATTGGGGTTGCCTAAATTAATAACTGTATTCTCTGTTTTATCCAAAAACAAAGCCCGCTTTAACCCAGCAACCATATCATCGATATAGCAAAAGCTCCGCGTTTGTTGACCATCACCATAAATTGTAATTGGCTTATTAAAAATTGCTTCCGTAATGAAATTAGAAACCACCCTACCGTCATCTGCCTGCATGTTTGGGCCATAGGCATTAAAGATACGGACAATGCGCGCGTTAACCTTGTGTTTTCGGACAAACGCACAAGTTAATGCCTCGCCAAAACGCTTCCCCTCATCGTAAGGAGAACGAATACCATTTGGATTAACATTGCCAAAATACTCTTCACCTTGAGGGGAAATCTTTGGGTCGCCATAAATCTCAGAAGATGAAGCATAGAGAAATTTTGCGTTTTGCTTTTTAGCGAGTGTCAAAAGGTTATAGGTACCAACTGAATTAGCAAGTAAAGTCTCTATGGGATGGTTAATGAAACTTCGTTTACTTTTCTTATTTGGAGAAGCAGGGCTAGCCAAATGAAAAATATAATCGAAACTTTGAACTTTGTCCCGACTGAGTCGGGATGAACTTTTAACTGGCTTTGTAATGTCATGTTCAATAAATTTAAATTGAGGATTCTTTAATAACTCTTTAATATTATCTTTGTCTCCAGTTATCAAATTATCGACACAAACTACCTTGTATCCGTCTTTAAGAAGCGATCTGCACAAGTGAGATCCTATAAACCCTGCTCCCCCAGCAACCATTACTTTTTGCATATTTTATTTAATGTTCTTTTCCATCTTAAGATCTGCTTTAACCATCATTTCTACCAACTGTTTAAAGTTGGTCTTTGGCCTCCAACCCAACACTTTTCTGGCTTTGCTCGCATCGCCAACCAAATTGTCAACTTCAGCGGGACGCATATGTTTGGGGTGATTTGAAATAAGGTACTTGTTAAAGTTTTTTATTCCAACCACATCAAAAGCAAGTTTTACAAATTCTAAAACGCTATGATTTTCTCCAGTTGCAATCACATAGTCGTCTGGTTTTTTTTGCTGCAGCATTAACCATATAGCCTCCACGTAATCACCGGCAAATCCCCAATCTCTGCTGGGTGTTAGATCGCCAAGTTCCAATTTGATCTTTCGACCCAAACTAATTCTTGCCACTGCATTGCTTATTTTTCGTGTAACAAACTCAAGACCCCTTCTTGGTGATTCGTGATTAAAAAGAATACCCGAGCATGCAAAAATACCAAAACTTTCTCTATAATTTACTGTTATATAATGACCATATACCTTTGCGACCCCATAAGGACTCCTTGGATAAAACCTTGTTGTTTCTTTCTGTGGAATCTCTGTTGCTTTTCCAAACATCTCAGACGAGGACGCCTGATAGAATTTTATTTTCGGGTTAACAGTTCTAATTGCTTCAAGAAGCCGAATAACTCCCAAAGCAGTAATTTCTCCAGTTAGTACTGGCTGATTCCACGATGTTTTAACAAAGGACTGAGCGGCCAAATTATAAACTTCATCGGGCTCTGTTTGGAGCAAAGCAGCGGCTAAAGAACTTTGATCAAGTAGGTCTCCTGGTACTAACTCTATTTTATCTTGTATATGTTTAATCCTCTCATTGTTAACAGTGCTAGTCCGCCTAGTTAGTCCATAAACTTTATAGCCATAAGACAGTAATAGTTCTGCCAAATAAGATCCGTCTTGACCTGTAATGCCTGTAATAAGCGCTTTTTTCATAGATTTATAATATTTATAACTATTATAACATTTATAATCCTAAACTATACTCCTCCAATAATCTAGAGTGTCTTTTAAGGTAGTAGTAATAGGAATCTTAGGACGCCAATTTGTAAGCTTCCTAAACTTTGTCGCATCGCATAAAAGCTCTGGTATATCAACAGGTCTTAACAAATTTTTATCAATGCTTACCTTAATTTTAACTTTAGACAACTTAAGAAGATTATCTAAAACTTCAGAAATTTTGTACGATTTCTCAGTACCAATATTATATACATCGCCAACCTTTCCCTTCTCAATTGCCAAGACGTAAGCTGCTACCATATCCCTAACATCGGTAAAGTCTCGCTTGGGAACGAGGTTGCCAACAGATATAACCCCCTCTCGTTTTCCTTTTTCAATCTCGGCAATCTTACGCGCAATGGAAGCAACAACAAAACTCGGCGATTGTCGGGGTCCTATATGATTAAACGGCCTAACTCTGATTATCTTAAGCTTATACGACAAGAAATATTGAAGTCCCAAAAAATCCTGAGCAATCTTCGATACTGCATAAGGACTAGTTGGCATTAATTTTGTTTCTTCATCAATTGGTAGGTCTTCTTTTTCAACTAAACCATAAATCTCTCCCGAAGAAACAACCAAAACTTTCGTATCGAACAAATTATTATCTTTTATCGCCGATAAGACATTCATTTGAGAAGCGATGTTATTTTTCATTGTTAAGAATGGAGCTTTAAAACTAGCGGCTGTATAAGGTAAAGCTGCTAAATGAAAAACAAAATCGGGTTTTATTAAGTTTAGAAGATCATCTACCTTTTTAGAGTTGGTAAGATCTACCTGTATAAGACGTATGTCGCTTTTGACTTTTCCAAGATTCTTTTTTACATTATCCGGAATAAGATATGTTCCGCTGATATTATACTTTTTTTTAGAAAGCAAAAATTCTACAAGATGGCTTCCGGCAAATCCAGATATGCCAGTAATAAGAACTCTTCTCATGCTCCTTCGCCATCCTTCTTTTGCATATTCATTTTATCTTCTAAATTAATAAGCTTCGGAAGCATGACCCTTTCGTAGTCCCGACATGAGTCGGGACGAAGGAGGGTCATCTTCCAACTCCTACGTAAGTAAATCCTAGATCTTTTAAGATCTTAGGGTCATAAATGTTTCTTCCGTCAAGTAGAATTGGTTTTTTCATAAATCTTTTTATCTTTTGTAAGTCAAGCTCCTTAAACTCATTCCACTCGGTCATTATAATCATTAGATCAGAGTCTTTAGCAACAGAATAAGGATCGTTATAAAAGTCTACGTTTTTAAAAATCTTTTTGGCATTGTTTACTGCTATAGGGTCGTAAGCTTTTATACCTGCGCCCATTTTTTGAAGCAAGTCTATTACAACAATAGAGGGCGCATCTCGCATGTCATCGGTATTGGGTTTAAACGATAAACCAAGTATTCCGATTGTCTTATTTTTAAGACTATCTTTCAAAAGTTTTTTTGCTTTTTGAACAATTCCCAACATAGCTTCTAAATTTATAAGCTCAACCTGTCTTAAAAGACCAAAATCGTATCCACAATCCTTTGCGATTGCAAGAAGCGCCTTAACGTCTTTGGGAAAACAGCTTCCACCGTAGCCCGCTCCAGCGGCCAAAAATTCACTCCCTACTCTTTTGTCTAATCCAACCGCTTCTAAAACCTTTAATCCATCTGCTCCGGTAAGCTCGGAAAGCTTCGCAATCGCATTAGCAAAAGAAATCTTGGTTGCAAGAAACGAGTTTGAGGCATACTTTATCATTTCTGCTGTGTCAATATCTGTTAAAACAATTTTGCCATCAATGGGTCTGTGGAGTTCAACTAGTAAATCTTTTGCTTTTTCGGAATTTGTTCCAACTACGATTCTGTCTGGATGAAGAGTATCAGAAATTGCTTGACCTTCGCGCAGGAATTCAGGAACTGAGGCTATATCAAAGGTTGCGTTCTTCGGTTTTTCAAAAGCTATTGCCTTTTTTATCTTTTTATTCGTGCCAATAGGTACAGTGCTTTTTGTTGCAATAACTTTATATCCATCAAGATTTTGTCCAATTTTTTTTGCTACATCAAAGAGCGAAAACAAATCTGCTTGTCCATCTTCTTTTGCTGGAGTTCCAACAGCAATAAAAACAATGCGGGATAGTGGAATAGCTTTTTTGTAATCAAGAGTAAATAGAAGTCGTTTGGCCTTAATATTCCGCTTAACCAGTTCTTCAAGACCTGGCTCATAAATGGGAAGAATTCCTTTTTTGAGATTTTCAATCTTTGCATATGTATGCCCAACAACCCAAACTGTGTTACCAAGATCTGCAAAGACAGCTGCTGATACAAGCCCTACATATCCATGTCCAATAAAAGTGATAGTCATAAATTAATTTTCAATTTTTAATGAATTTTCAATGATTAAATTTTTAAACATTTCGAATTGAGATTTGATTGAAAATTTCAAATTTAAAATTTCAAATTGTCCCTTTGTAATTTAACCTCTTCTAAGCCTTCCTCAAACGTCCTCATCTTAACTCCCAATTTTCGTATTGTATCATTTTTAAGGGCTAAATGGAAAGGCCGCTGCGCTCGGTTCCTGAAAAATTTTAACCGGGTCGTTTTAGTGATGTTCTTTTGGTCAAAGTTAAATACCTTAGCAATCTGAACCGCCGCATCATAAGGACTTAAGAACTCACTTCCAACAGCATGAAAAATCCCTGTTGCATTATTTTTAATAAGAGCATCTAGGGCATATGCAACATCATCGATAAAAGTAGGAGTGATAATGTGGTCAGTGACCATTTGTAAGCTTTCTCCTTTTTCAAATTTGTCAATTAAAGTTCTAACGAAATCTCTTTTTGCAAAATGAGATCGATACGGATAAGCCAACCGAACAATTATCCATGGAATTGAGGTATTTTGTACAATCTTTTCTCCTTCATATTTTGTCTTAGAATACCAGTTGATTGGATGCGGAACATCCTCTTCCGTGTAAACTTTTTGGGAACCATCGAAAACAAAATCTGTTGA